>Ga0105046_10006489_pt1 | contig 18483 bp, 17 predicted proteins | sample MAT03_FD_78385 | JGI IMG/M metagenome (GOLD analysis project Ga0105046, IMG submission 78385) | Freshwater microbial communities from Lake Fryxell liftoff mats and glacier meltwater in Antarctica - MAT-03 (megahit assembly) | ecosystem: Environmental > Aquatic > Freshwater > Ice > Liftoff...
ACCGGGCCGGAAAGAGGACAACGGAGATGGGCCATCGGGCACCGGGGATGAAAAACCGACGCTTCCGCCGCTCCCCCCCGATGCCCGATGCCCCGTGCCCGATACCTTCCCTCTCCCCAGTGCCCACTGCCTCGTGCCGAGTGCCTTCCCCCCGTCACTGCCCCTGCGCGAGCGAGTACCCCCGCACCCCGTCGAACGTCCGCAGCAACTCGTACGAGCACACCGTGAACTTCTCCGCCACCTTGTCCAGCAGGGCGACGGTCCGGGACTGCCCCAGCGTCCCGGGCTGCACCCCGTCCCTGGGCTCGAACCGCACCCGGTAGTAGTCGACGCACTCGGTATAGACCGAGCCCGTCGGCCACACCTGCGTCCCCCGGTTGCTGATCAGCGTCGGCAGGAAGGGCGTGTCCTGGGCGACGCGGCTCATCTCCTCCGCCAGCGAGAGGGGCGAGAGCGGCGTGTCCAGGTACAGGTCGCACCCCACGACATGCGTGACCACGTTGCGGAAGGTCCGGATCACCTCCGGCCCCGACGGCCGGGGGGGCCGCACCAGCGTGACGCACTCCTCCTCACCGTCGGCGACGGCCGGGACGGTCTTGGGCTTCTCCCCCAGCCGCGAGGCGATCGCCTCCGCGAACGCGCCCGTCCCCACCGGGGGCCGGGCCCTGTCCCCGAAGTCGCCGGTCCTGATCCCGGACTCGAGCGTGGCCAGCAGCGCGTTCTCGATCGCCGACGCCTGCCTGCACAGCCCGACGTGCCGCAGCATCATGATCCCCGACAGCACGAGGCTGGTGGGGTTCGCCACGCCCTTCCCGGCGATGTCCGGGGCCGTCCCGTGCACCGCCTCGAAGATGCTGATGTGGTTGCCGATGTTGGCGCTGGGGGCGAACCCCAGCCCCCCCACCAACCCCGCGCACAGGTCGCTCACGATGTCCCCCTGCAGGTTGGGCAGGACGATCATCTGGTACTGCTGGGGCCTCATCACCAAGTTCATGCACAGGGCGTCGACGATGACGTCCGCGGCCTCGATCTCGGGGAAGTCCCTCGCCGCCACCCTGAACCGGTCGAGGAAGAGCCCGTCTGTCATCTTCATGATGTTGGCCTTGTGGCCGCAGTGGACCTTCTTCACCCCCAGCCGCCGCGCCGCGTGGAACGCGAAGCGGTGCACCTCGTCGCACCCCGGGGCCGACGCCAGTCGCTTGCACTGCACGACGTCGTTCGACAGCCGGTGCTCGATCCCCCCGTACGTGTCCTCGATGTTCTCGCGCACCACCGAGAAGTCCAGGTGGATCCCGGCCCTGGAGTACACCGTCTCCACCCCCGGCAGGGTCTTGAACTGCCGGAGGTTCGCGAACGTGTTCCAGAGCTTGCGCGCCGTCACGTTGATCGACTTGCCCCCCCCACCCTTGGGCGTCTCCATCGGCCCCTTGAACAGCACCCCGCACTCCTCCGTCAGGCGGACGGCCTCGTCGGTCATCCCCCGGGTATTCCCCTTCTCGAAGACGCCCCTGCCCATCTCGACGGGCACGAACGACAGATGCTCCATCACCCCCGCCTCGCGGAAGAGGGCCAGGGTGGCGTCCATGATCTCGGGGCCGATCCCGTCCCCGGGAGTCAGCGCGATGGCAAGGCTGGGCACGATCGGGGCTCCTGCGAGGTGGGCGGTCGGCGTGAGGGCGGAAGGATAGACGGTGCCACCTCCCCCGCCATGCCCCCCGGACCCGGGTCCGAGCGGGCGTGTGTCCTCGCCCCCTCCTCCCCGAGCCCCGATGCCTTCTGTCTTCCCCTCGTGCCTAGTGCCCAGTGCCTCCCCCCGTCACCACCGCAGAACCACCTTCCCGAACTGCTCCCCCGACTCAATGCGGGCGTACGCATTCCTCGCGTCCGCGGCGTCGATCACCTGGTCGATCGCCGGGCGCACCTTGTTACGGTTGAACAGCGCGACGACCTCGCGGAACTCGTCGTTGGTCCCCATGGTCGAGCCCAGGAGGCGGAGCTGGTTCCAGAAGATCCGGGTGAGATCGGTCGTGGCGTCCCCACCGGTCGTGGCGCCCGGCGTGCAGTACGTCCCGCCCCGCGCGAGGCTCTTGATGCAGTTGAGGTGCGTGGCCTTGCCCGTGGAGTCGATGCACAGATCCACCCCCCGCTTGCGAGTCAGGGCACGGACCTCGCGGGACCAGTCTCCCCCGGCGTCGAGCACCACGTGGTCGGCCCCGAGCTCGCGCGCCCGGTCGAGCTTCCACTGGTGGCGGCTGGTCACGATCGCCGCGCACCCCAGATGCTTCACGATCGCCAGCGCGGCGGTGGCCACGCCCCCGCCGATCCCCGTGATCAAGACCGTCGCCCCGGCGCTCAGGCACGCCTTCGTGACGATCATCGAGTACGCCGTCAGCGCCGTCAGCCCGAAGGCCGCCGCGGCGAAGGGGTCCTCGTCGTCCGCCACGGCCGCGAGGTTGTCCGCCGGTGCCAGGAAGCGCTCCGCGAACATGCCGTTGCGGTGCTCGCCGATCAGTTCGTACTGCGGCGCGAGCGTCGCCCCCGCGGGATCGTCCGGGTGGGTCCGGGCCTTCACCCCGACCGCCGCGTTCACGATCACTCGCTTCCCCACCCACCCGGGATCCACCCCCGGCCCGACCGCCTCGATCACGCCGCAGGCGTCGCAGCCGGAGATCCGCGGGTACGTCAGGTCGACGCCGGGGATGCCCATGCCCACCCAAAGGTCCATGTGGTTGAAGGCGCTGGCCAGCGTGACGACCTGCGCCTCCCCCGGTCCGGGCGCGGGAGGCTCCGGCCAGTCGGTGCGATACTCGACGTTCGGGGCCACGGGAGAGCCTTGTTTCTGGATGACGACAGCGCGCATGGCGGCAGGGTAGCGAATCAGGCCCATGAAAAAACCCGGGCTTCGGGCCCGGGCTTACTGGTGGATCGGATCGAGGCCTCAGCCCTTCGCAGGCGCCGGGTTGTGCTTGAGGCCGCGGCGGCGATCGCGGAGGCGGCGGCTCCGGCCGGTCCGCTCGCGGAGGAAGTAGAGCTTGGCCCGACGCGAGTCGGCGCGGCGGACGAGCTCGTACTTGGAGATCATCGGGCTGTTGACCGGGAAGATCCGCTCGACGCCCACCTCGTCAACCACCTTGCGGACCACGGCCATCTCGTCGATGCCGCGCCCCTTGCGGGAGATCACCACACCCTGGAAGACCTGGGTGCGCTCCTTCTCCCCCTCGACGATGCGGAAGTGCACGTTGATCGTGTCGCCGACCTCGAAGCGGAGCACGTCCTGCTTCAGGGTGGCGTTGTTGATGTCCTCGAGGATCTGCTGGATGGCCATGGGGAGTCTCGTGTGAGCGGAGGAATCGGTCGCCGCGGCATGCCGGCGTGGGGGGGAAGGTTAGGCCCGGTCCGAGCGGGGGTCTATCGGGCCGGGGTCTATCGGGAATGGATCCATCGGGCGGGAGAGCAGGTCCGGGCGGCGTCGGGCGGTGCGGGCGAGCTTCTGGTCGAGCCGCCAGGCGTCCACCTTGGCGTGGTCGCCGCCCAACAGAACGTCGGGCACGGAAACGCCCATCCATTCACGGGGACGGGTGTAGTGCGGGCAGTCGAGGAGGCGCAGGCCCTCGGGGGTGGCGGGAGAAAAACTGTCGGCCTGGTTGGAGCCCTCGTCCCCCAACGCCCCCGGGAGGAGGCGGATCAGGGCATCGATCAGCACCACCGCGGCCAGCTCGCCGCCGCTGAGAACGTAGTCCCCGACGCTGATCTCCAGCGGGGCCAGCCGCTCGATCACCCGCTCGTCGATCCCCTCATAGTGGCCGGCGATCAGGAGGAGGCGGGGCTCCTTGGCGAGGGCCTCGACGAGAGGCTGGGTAAGCGGGGTGCCCTGGGGGGTCAGCAGGATGCGCTTGGCGGGGGTAGTGTCGGCGGCCTCGACGGCGTTGACGGCGTCCCAGAGGGGCTGGCAGAGCATGACCATGCCCGGCCCCCCCCCGAAGGGGCGGTCGTCGGTCTTCTGGTGCTTGTCGGTCGCGTACGCCCGGATGTCGGTGGCGTTGATCTGGACGAGCCCGGCGCGCCGGGCGCGGCCGGGGATGGAGACGGCCAGCGCCGCAGGAGGGTCGGGCGAGAAGAGCTCGGGAAAGGTCGTGAGGACGTCGATGCGCATACAGAGCCTCTGGCGCGAGCCAGAGGAGCCGGTAGTCGCACTCCCCGGCTGGCGTCCTCTCGGTTCGCGCCGTTCGCAGCTGGTCGCTCTCGAAGTGCGCGACTCGAGACGACGTCTATCAGACAGTGCGAGTGCCGGCTCCTCTGGCTCGCGCCAGAGGCTCGGACGCACTTACTTCTTCTTGGGCTCGACCGGGGGAGCCGCGGCCTCGGCGGCCTTCTTGGCGGCGACGCGGTCGCGGGCGGCGGCACGGTCGGCCTCCCAAGCCTTGACGTCGCCGATGCCGCGCTTGGCGAGCATGTCGCGGACGGTGTCGCTGGGCTGGGCGCCCTGGTCCAGCCAGTGCTTGATCCGCTCCTCGTTGAGCGAGAGCTGCTTGGCGGGGTCGGTGGCGATCGGGTCGTACCAGCCGAGATTCTCGATGACCGGGCCGTTGCGGCGGGTCAGCTTCTCGACGGCGGAAATGCGGTAGAAGGGGCGGTTACGACGCCCCAGACGCTGCATGCGGATGCGGACCATGAGAGCTCCCGAACAATCCGACCTGAGAGGGCAGGCCGACCATGCGAATTGTGTCCCGGGCCGGACGGTCCGGATCGGGGTGGGGATGGTAGGCGAGAACGGAGACGGGTGCCACGGGTCGGATGGTCTGCCGGCAGACCCGAGAGGCCTCGGCGTGAGGTGGGCCTCGCGGGTCTCCCCGAGGACGGGGCGACCCGTAGCACCCGCACTTTACCTCGTCTGGCCGGTGCCTTCGACGATCCAGCGCTGGGTGGTGAGTTCCTCGAGGCCCATGGGGCCGTAGGCGTGGAGGCGGCTGGTGCTGATGCCGATTTCGGCACCCAGGCCGAGTTGGAAGCCGTCGTTGAAGCGGGTGCTGGCGTTGACCAGGACGCAGGAACTCTGGACCTCGCGGGTGAATCGGGCCGCGGCGGCGGGGTCGTCCGTCACGATGGCCTCGGTGTGGTCCGAGCCGTGGCGGCGGATGTGGGCGACCGCGGCGTCGAGGTCGTCGACCACCCGCAGGGCGACGACCAGGTCGAGGAACTCGCGGCCGAAGTCCTCGGGGGCGGCGGGGCGGGTGGTCGGGCTCAACGCGTGGGCGTCCGCGTCGGCACGGACCTCGACGCCGGCGGCGGCGAAGAGCGCGGCGAGGCGCGGGACGAGCGTGGGAGCGATGGCGCGGTGGACAAGGAGGCATTCCGCGGCGTTGCACGCCGCGGGGGCGCTGGTCTTTGCGGTGACGCAGATGCGCTCGGCCATGTCGAGGTCGGCGGCTGCGTCTAGGTAGACGTGACAGATGCCCTGATAGTGCTGGATCGTGGGGATGGTCGCGTGCTCGCGGACGAAGGCGATGAGGTCGGTTCCGCCGCGGGGGATGACGAGGTCGATGTGGGCGTCGAGGCCGAGGAGGGTGCGGAGGACCTCGCGGCTTGGGTCGGCGACGACGGTGATGGCGGCTTCGGGGAGGCCGTGTCGGGCGAGGGCGGCGTGGATGAGCGCGGCGAGGACGGCGTTGCTGGCGGCGGCCTCCTTGCCGCCGCGGAGGATGCAGGCGTTGCCGGACTTGAAGCAGAGGGCGAAGGCGTCGGCGGTGACGCCGGGGCGGGCCTCGTAGATCATGGCGACGACGCCGAGGGGCGCGCGGACGCGGCGGACGCGGAGGCCGCTGGGGACGACGTCGTCGCGCGTGACCTGGCCAATGGGGTCCGGGAGCGAGGCGACCTGACGAAGGCCCTCGGCGAGGTGGGCGAGCGAGGCTTCGGTGAGCGCGAGGCGGCGGATCTTGGCGTCGGCCAGGCCGGCGGTCCGAGCGGCGTGCATGTCGGAGGCGTTGGCGACCAGGAGCGCGGGCGTGGCGACGGCGATGGAGGCGGCGAGGTCGGTCAGGAGGGCGTTCTTGGTGGAGGTGTCGAGGGTGGCGAGGACGCGGGAGGCCGCGCGAGCGGCGATGGCGGCGGACTCGATGGGCGTGATGGCGGCGTGGCCGGGCGTCGCGGGGGTCATGGGGTTCACTGGCGTTTTGGCGCGGCCTCGCGTGCGGGGGCGGGGCGCAGGATGACGAGGTCGTCGCGATGGATGGCCTCGTCGCTGTAGGCGTAGCCGAGGGTGGGCTCGATCTGATCGGAGCGCTTGCCGCGGAGGCGGCGGAGCTCGTCGGCCGCGTAGGCGGCGATGCCCCGCGCGAAGGGCGGAGCGTCGTCGGTGCGGATGTCGACGGCGGCGCCGGAGATGAAGTCGCCCTCGACCGCCAGGATGCCCGACGGGAGGAGGCTGGCGCCCCGGGACTCGATGGCGGCGCGGGCGCCGGCGTCGACGACGAGGCTGCCGCGGACGCGGGTCGAGTGGCCGATCCAGCCCTTGCGGGCGGCGCGCCGGCGGGGGGCGGGCTGGATGTAGGTGCCGGTGGATTCGCCCGCCAGGAGGCGCGCGAGGACACGGTCGTCGTTGCCGCCGGCGATGACGGTCGGGATGCCCGCGTCGCCGGCGATCGCGGCGGCCTGAAGCTTGGTGGTCATGCCGCCGGTGCCGACGTCGGAGGTGCCGGGGCGGACGTGGAGCGCGGCGGCGGCGGGATCGCGGACCAGCGGGATGACGCGGGCGGGGTCGCCGGCCTCGAAGAGGCCGCGGACGGAGGAGAGGATGACGAGCAGGTCGGCGCCGATGGCGGCGGCGACGAGGGCGGAGAGGCGATCGTTGTCGCCGAGCTTGATCTCGTCGAAGGCGACGGAGTCGTTCTCATTGATGATCGGGAGGATCGAGTGTGCGAGGAGTTCGGCGAGGGTGCGGCGGGCGTTGAGCAGGCGGGTTCGGTGGTCGAGGTCATCGGCGGTGAGGAGGACCTGGGCGACATTCCGGTTCAGGGGCGCGAAGGCTTCGGCCCAGGCGCGCATCAGGAGGCTCTGCCCGACGGCCGCGGCGGCCTGCTTGCCGACGATCGTCTTGGGGGGCCTGTCGAGGCCCAGGAGTCGGAAGCCGCTGGCGACGGCGCCGGAGCTGACGATGCAGACCTCGCGGGTCCGGGCGACGTCGGCGATGTCCGCGGCCAGGCGGGCGACGGCGGCGGGGTCGAGACGACCGGCAGGGGCGAGCAGGGCGCTGCCGAGCTTGACGACGAGGCGCCGGGAGCCCGAGAGGGGGGGTCGGGTGGGGATGGGAGCGGACGCGTCGGCCACGGGGGTGACGGTAGGGATGAGCGGGCCGGAGACGAACGAGCCCCGAGCGTGCGCGAGCGGGCCGCCGTGGTGACGCGATCGGGACCCACTCGCTCACGCCCGGGGCTTGTTCACAGACGCCCGGGGACCGTCGGCCCGGTGTTGGGGGCTACGTTTGCGGCATGACGCGGGAAGAGCGGCGATGACGAGCGCGCAGGACGGGCTCTCGGACGCGGAGTCGGTCCCGCCCGTGCCGCCGCGGAACGCGGAGGAGGGGGCGGCGCGGCACGACCCGTACGAGGCGCTGCGCTGCGCGAACTACCTGAAGTTCATCTCCGGGTGGGTGGTGTCGAGCACGGGCCTGCAGATGCTGGGGATGGCGATCGGGTGGGAGATCTACGAGCGGACGGGGAGCGTGATGGCGCTGGGGGTGATCGGGCTGGCGCGGGCGCTGCCGGTGCTGATCTTCGCGTTGCCCGCCGGGCACGCGGTGGACCTGTACGACCGCAAGCGGGTGCTGGTGCTGACGCAGCTGGCCTTCGCGGTGCTGGGGGCGGTGCTGGCGGCGGCGTCGTACGTGCGGGCGCCCATCGAGGTGATGTACGGGCTGTTGGTGCTGACGGGGTGCGCGCGGGTCTTCAACGGGCCGTCGCGGTCGTCGCTGCTGCCGCTGATCGTGCCGCCGGAGACGTTTCACAACGCCGTGACCTGGAACAGCGCGGCGTTCCAGCTCTCGGCTACGGCGGGGCCCATCCTGGCGGGCCTGATCATCGCGAGGTTCGGCGTCGCGTGGCCGGTGTACGCGTGCATGGGCTTCTCCTGCCTGCTCTTCTCGATCTCGGCGGCGGCGGTGAAACCCAGGGCCTCGCCGCGGAGCGCGGGGAGGTTCACGTGGGGATCGATGCTGGCGGGGATGGCGCACGTCCGGCGCGAGAAGACGGTGCTCGCGGCGATCACGCTCGACCTGTTCGCGGTGCTGCTGGGGGGCGCGACGGCCCTCATGCCGGTGTATGCCAAGGACATCCTGCATGTGGGCCCGCAGGGGCTGGGCGTGCTGCGGGCGGCGCCGTTCGTCGGCTCGTTCGCCATGGCCCTGGTCCTGGCCCACCGCCCGCCGTTCCTGCGCGCCGGGCGAGCCCTGCTGTGGTCGGTCGCCCTCTTCGGCGCCGCGACGGTCGTCTTCGGGCTCTCCACCAACTTCGCCCTCTCGCTGGGGATGCTCTTCGCGCTCGGCGCGATGGATCAGATCTCGATCGTGGTGCGGCACGTGCTGGTGCAGGTGCGGACGCCCGACGCGCTGCGGGGGCGGGTGTCGGCGGTCAACAGCCTGTTCATCGAGTCGTCCAACGAGCTGGGCGGATTCGAGTCGGGGGCCGTCGCGTCGATCTTCGGGCCGGTGGTGTCGGTCGTGAGCGGCGGGATCGGGACGATCCTGGTGGTGATCGGGGTGGCGTGGGCGTGGCCCGAGGTGCGGAGGCTGGGAAGGCTGAGGGAGGAGGAAGGCACTGGGGGGTAGGCACTAGGGATAAGGCACTAGGCACGAGGAGGAGAGACGGCACGGGGACCGGGTATCGGGCTTCGGGGAAGAGCGGAGGCGGCGGAGGCTTCCTCCCCGATGCCCAATGCCTTCCTCGTGCCCAGTGCCCAGTGCCCAGTGCCCAGTTCCTAGTGCCTAGTGCCTGCCGCCTGCTTCTGCATCCGGTGCTGCGTGACCAGCATGACCGCGGCCCCGGCGATGGCGACGAAGCCGGTCCCCCACTGCTGAGGCGTGAATCGCTCGTGGAACATGAAGACCGAGGCGATCGACACGGTGATGGGCTGGAGTTGGACGACGCCGGCCGAGACCGCCAGGCCGAGCGTGCCGATGCTGATGAAGTAGAGGGTGTGGCCCAAGCCGATGCCGACGACGGCGGAGATGACGAGGAGGACCATCTGCCAAGGGTCCAGGGCGAGCGCGCCCGCCCCCATGTCCTCTCCCCAGATCAGCATGAACGCCACGATGGCGACGGCGGTGTACTGGCTGACGGCGGCGAAGGCGTCGAGCGGGCGCATGCCGTACATGAAGCGGCGGACGGAGAGGGCGTACGCGGCGTAGAGCAGGCCGGCACCGATGGAGAGGGCGATGCCGATGGGCTTGCCGCCGCCGAGGCCGCCGGGGGTGAGGGCGAGGGTGAGGGCGGTGCCCAGGACGACGAGGGCGAGGCCCAGGAGGAAGCCCCGCGAGCGGATGACGCGGCGCTCGGCGGGGAAGAGGATCGCCGCGCCGCACGTCACGAAGACGATCTGGAGGCGGAGGCTGAAGGTCATCAGCCCCGGCTCGACGTAGTACGGGGCGAGGGCGAAGCAGACCTGCGCGGCGGTGTTGAAGAGGCTGGGGATGAGCGCGGCCTTCCAGAGGCCGGGGGGGAGGGAGCCGCGGCGCCAGCCCAGGATGAGCGGCGGGAGCCAGAGGAGCGCGGAGATGCCGTAGCGCCAGCCGTTGGCGGTCCATCCGTCGATGAGGGGGGCGAAGTGGCGGAGGAAGAGGGGGATACTCGTCCAGGAGGCGAGCGTGAGGAGGATGGTGGCGACGCCGCGAAGGGGCGAGAGTGCGGGTGGGGTGGGCACGGGGGAAGGTACGGCGGCGGGGGCGTGGTCGTGCGGGGCTCGGCGGCGACTTGCGGCGAGGGGGAGGAAGGGTGCAGGGTCGCGCCGGGCGCGGACCGTTCGCGGAACCGGCGAGTGGGTGGCGCGAGCACCGGCGCGAATGGAGCGGAGGAGACTCGAACTCCCGACATCTAGCTTGCAAAGCTAGCGCTCTACCAATTGAGCTACCGCCCCGACGGGTGAGGGTAGGGGGGGCGAGCGTTCGGGCGGTTGCGGGGTTGTCGGCTGGCGTGTTCTTTGGGTGCGGGGTCCGGGGTGGACGACGGCCGGAGTGCGGCGGGGGGAGAAGACGGGGATCGCACTGTGCGAGTGCCGGCTCCTCCGGCTCGCGCTGGAGGCTCGGACGGAGGGGAAGTTGGGAGGTATCATCGGCGCGTCTGCCGCGGGGTGGGCGCCAGGAGCTTCGGATGCCAACGGTGTTGAGCGGCGTGGCGGCGGTGGGCGCGGTGGTGGCGTGCGCGGGGCTGGCGCTCGGCCGCGCGGGCGCGCAGCCCGAGCCGGTCGCGGTGCCCGGCGCGCCCGCGGCGACGATGGAGGAGGCGACGGCGGAGCGGCCCTCGGGGGCGACGGCGCGGTTGACGCTGGGGGGGCAGCACACCTTCGCGTCCGAGTTCAAGGATGCACCGGGCGAGGTGGGCGTGTCGCGGGGCTCTGCCGAGTTGGCCCTCAGTTTTCCCTTACGAGGATCATGGCGGTTGGGTGTGGGGATGGACACCGAGATCTCGTCGTACGACTTCACCGACGCGACGGGGTTCGTCGCGGGGACGGATGAGCCGTGGGACGAGACGGCGCAGTTCAGCCTGTCGGCGACGGCGTCGACGCGGATCGGGGAGCGCTGGGGCGCGTTCTTCGGGGGCGGGGTCGACTCGTCGGCGCAGTTCGGCGCGGACTTCGCCGATTCGATCACCGGCGGCGTGTTCGCGGGTGGGAGCTACGCCTTCTCCGACCGGTTCACGCTGGGGTTCGGCGCGGGCGTGCGGACGCGGCTGGAGGACAATGCGCTGGTGCTGCCGGTGATCTCGATCGACTACCGCTTCGCGGACCGCTGGCGGCTGGGGAGCCGGCAGGCGCTCAACTCATTTGGGCTCGAGCTCTCGTACGAGGTGACCGACGCGGTGACGCTCGGGGTCGACGTCGCGTACGAGGGGCGGGCGTACCGGCTCGACGACGAGGGGCCGGTGCCGGAGGGCGTGGGGCGCGACTGGCGGTTGCCCGCGGCGTTCAGCGTCGGGTGGAAGGTGATGCCGCAGGTCACGCTGGCGGGCCGGGCGGGCGTCGCGTTCTTCCAGGAGTACACGCTGGACGACGAGGACGGCGACGAGATCAACGAGATCGAGGCCGATCCGGCGGCGTTCGCGGGGGCGACGCTGACGTTCGACTTCTGAGAGAAGCAACGAAGCCACGAAGTCGGGGAAGCCCGATGCGTCACCGGCCCTTGGGGGGGTCGGCGGGACGCTGCACGGGGCGCGGGGCCTCGCCGAAGGGGGGGGCGTCGATGGTGCGGGCGTTGAGGATGACGGGGGGGTCGTCGGGGCGTTCGCCGCGGAGAGGGACGGCGGCGATCCTGAGGATGACGTCGGCGCCGGTCACGGCCTGGCCGAAGGCGGCGTAGCGGCCGTCGAGGGGCTGGGTGCCCTCGCGGCTGAGGCAGATGAAGATCTGCGAGCCGTTGGTGTTGGGCTCGCTGTCGCGTGCCATGCTGAGGACGCCGAAGTCGTGCGGCAGGGCGCTGGGCTCGAGGTCGATCGAGTAGCCGGGGCCGCCTGAACCGGTGCCGGTGGGATCGCCGGTCTGGATGACGAAGGGGTGGCCGCTGGGGAGGCGGGGGACGACGCGGTGGAAGACGACGTCGGTGTAGAACCCGCCGCGGACGAGTTCGAGGAAGTTGAAGCAGGTGTTGGGGGCCTCGTCGGGGCGGAGGCGGAACTCGATCGCGCCCTGGTCGGTCTCGAGGACGACGTGCTGGTCGGCGTAGGCGCGGAGGCCGGCGTGGGTGGGCGGTTCGGGGACGAAGGCGATCTTGCCCTCGCGGGGATCGAAGCTGGGCTGGCGAGTCTGGGGGTCGATGAAGAACGCGGACTTGCGTTCGGCGCTGTAGAGCAGGGCGGCGCTGGGGTTGGTCAGGGGCTGGAGGATCACGGGGGGGCCGACCTTCCGGCCGCCGACGGCGAGCTGCGCGTAGCGCAGGCGCGGGGCGGGCGAGGTCCACAGGGTCGGGAACAGGCTGGCGAGATCGACGCCGCCCTCGACCACGGGGGCGCTGGCCTCGGGCGTGGTCGACGCGGGGGCGTAGAGGTCGATCGTCGCGTCGCCGGCGGCACCGTCGGGAAGGTCGACGCGCATGGGGACCGGGCGGTTGACGCCGTAGTAGAGGCGATCGGGCAGGAGTTGGGCGGAGGCGGGAAGGGCGGCGCCGAGGAGCGCCGCGGCGACCGCGAGGCGGGCTGGCACCGGGAACGTTGTTCGCATCATGGGTGGAATGTAGCGAGGCGTCCGGGTGCTTGCGTGGGAGGTCCCGCTCGCTCAGGCTCGGGGCTCGTCCAGACCGGGGGGTCGGCCCCGACAGGCCGGGTCAGTTGTTGGCGACGGAGCCGTCGAGGCGGTCCCAGGCGTCCTTGACGGGGTAGAACGCGGTGTCATCGTCGCCGACGGAGGCACCGTCCATCAGCTTCTGGTCGTGATCGTTGTACCAGTGGACGCTGAGGTCGGCGCGGAAGAAGTTGACGCCAACGCGGTGGTTGTAGTCGGAGCGGTCGCGGAGGCCGTCGGCGATGAGGGCCGAGCGGGCGGGGTCGATCAGGTAGAGACTGCGGGTGGTCCGCTGGACCTCCTTGCCCGAGGCCCTGTGGCCGATGGGGCCCTCGCCGCGGTAGTGGTAGTTGGCGATCACCGCCTGGGTGCCCTCGTCCCACGCCATGGCGTAGCGGGCGTAGGGGTTCGCGCCGTGGTGCGAAGGGCAGTAGAAGACCTTGGGGGTGCTGAGGTAGGCCCCGCCGTAGAGGAGGCCCAGGCCGTCCCACACGCTGGCACCGCCGGGGCCGGGGACACGGACGGTCTGCATTTCCTGCGGCTGGGCCGTGCCGCGGGCCTGCGCGCCGACCGGGGCACCGGGGGGGGGTAGGAAGACGCTTGGGGGGAGGGTGCCGCGCCAGTCGTCGGCGTACATGACCAGACCGAGGCCGATCTGGCGGACGTTGGATTGGCAGGCGACGCGGCGGGCGGTCTCGTTGACGGTCGAGAGGCTGGGAAGGAGCAGCCCGACGAGGACCGCGATGACGGCGATGGAGACGAGTACGTCAAGGAGGGTGAAGGCCGGTGCGGCGCGGCGCGCCTGGACCGGGAATCCGCGGGATTCCGTGACGGGAGCGCCGCTTCGCGTCATCAGGGTTGTCTCTACCCGGGCACGCACACTGTCGATCACGGCGGTCACCCCTGCCCGATCACCGGGCCACCGACGAAAGCGTACCGACCCAAGCTGATTTCAGCAAGAGAATTACACCGGTTTCCCGAGCGGGTTTGGATCGGGTCGGGTTCGGAGTTCACTTGGATTGAGACGCCGCAGGGTCCGATCAGCCGGGGCGGGAGGGGTGCCATGAGGGGATCCTTACTTTCGCTACACTTCCGCTTCGTTTGGAGCATCCCCCGAGGTACGTTGCCGTATAGAGCCGAGACCGGACGGTCGGGGCTGGCTCTTCCGGAACGTTTTCCCCCGCCGACGGGCCCGAGGCAGGTACGAACCATGGCGGTTCGCCGCGAGCAGGGTGACGGACCCAAGTCCCATGTGGACTTGGAGTTGATGACGCGCGTCGCCGCAAACGATGAGGCGGCGGTGGCCGAGTTGTACGAGCGATTCGGGAGCCTGGTCTTCCGGATGGCGTACCAGTCGATGCCGACGCGGAGCGAGGCGGAGGATGCGGTGCAGGAGATCTTCGTCCGGCTCTGGCGGACTGCGGGACGCTACGACGAGGAGCGGGCGGCGCTGGTGACGTGGGTGATGCTGATCTCGCGGCGGCACTTGGTTGACAAGCTGCGGCGGAACCGGGCGCGGCTGAAGGCCTCGTCGCTCGACCAGCCGCAGGCCCCGACCCCGCCTGCGGTCGAGGTCGAGGCGTCGAGGTTGGAAACGGATGAACGGATGAAGGTGCTCATGCGGCGGATCGAGACGCTTCCCGAACTGCAACGGACGGTCGTGACCAGGGCCTACCTGGGCGGCCAGACGCTGCGTCAGATCGGCGAGGAGTTGAACACGCCCTTGGGAACGATCAAGTCGGCCCTAAGCCGAGCGCTCGTTCGCCTGCGTGAGCGGAACGGCGAGGAGTTGGCGATATGAACCCGATGTACCCCCAGAATCCCGGGCAGAACCCGGAGACCCCGATGTCGCTTCAGTACCTGCTTGAGCACGCCGCGCTGGAGGCGCTTGGCCAGCTCGATGGGGCGGAGCAGGCGACGTTCGATCGCGCCTTCGCCGCGGCCCCCGCCGCGGTGCGGGCGCAGGTCCGCGCCGAGCAGGCCCGGTGGGTGGCGCTGGATCCGCTGCTTCCCGCGGTGGAGCCCTCGGCCGAGCTGCGGGAGCGTGTGCTGGACGCGGTGAGCGCGGCGATGTTGGAGGCCCAGAGCGAGGCCGAGCTGACGCTGATCCCGGCCCGGCGCGTGTCGCGCTGGTGGCGGATCAGTTCGATCGGGCTGGCGACGGCGGTGGTCGTGCTGGGCTTCGCGTTCGAGAACGTCTATCAGGGCAACCAGAGCATCCGGGCCGAGCTGCGGGCGGGCGTGATCGACGACAGCTACCTGTCGACGTACGGCCCCGCGCGGATGCGCGACGCGGTGCTCGACGCGAGCACGCGGCTGGTGCACTTCGAGGCCCGCGGCGGCTTCGAGGGGAAGGCTTCGCTGCAGAAGCACCCCTCGTGGCAGAGCGACGTCCTCTTCACGGCGAACCTGCCCGCGGTCGAGGGCGCGACCTATCGCCTCGTGCGGCTGGACGACGAGGGGCGGATCGCGGAGGAGCTGTCGGCGTTCGAGGCCGACACCAAGTTCAAGAGCCACGAGATCGGGGCGGCGCTCGAGGCCGGCACCCGCATCGCGATCGTCTCGGCGGTCAAGGGCGCGCGGGCGGTGGCGGGCGAGATCCTTCTGATCGCGACGGTCTGAGGACCACGGCGCGCGGCCCGGAACGGGCTGGCCGCGGAAAGCGCGCGAAGGAATCGCTGGAGTTCAACGCACGGCCCCGAGGCCGGGGGGCGCGGCACCCCGGGGCCTCCCTACGCCCGGGTCGGGTCCGGCCAGTTGGCCTCGTCGAGGGTGGACGCGACGTGGCCGTCGCGCTCGAAATCGGTCTTGGCCCCGGCGAGGCGGCGGTAGATGAGAAGGCTGACGAGCAGGGCCGCGGCGGCGCTGCCGCCGAGCATGGAGAGGGCCCAGTAGGTGCGGGTCTGGTCGATGGGCTCGGTGCCGGCCTTGGCGGGCTGGACGACCTGCGTGACGCCGCCGTCGATGCGGCGCTGCTGCGAGGCGTTGGCGTTGCTGGCGAAGGCGGCGGTGAACGTCTCGAGGGTGCGGGCGGTCCGGCTCGCGCCTTGGTCGCGGAGGGAGAGCGTGAGTTCGCCCGGCGTGATCGACTCGGTCGTGAGGCGGAGGCGGATCATCTCGGCGACCTGCGCGGGCGTGCTCAGCGTGGTGACGGCCTGACGCTTGAAGCGGTCCGCGGCGGCCTCGTGGAAGCGGGGATCGGCGATGAGCTCCTCGTGGAACCGCTGCCACTCCTCCAGCTCGGCGGGGTTGAGCTCGCGCCCGCGCCCGTCGGCCCGGACGACGGACGTGGCGAGGAACGTGGCGGGGGCGACTTCGCTGGAGATCGCCCAGCTCATCCCGCCCAGGATGCCCAGGATGCAGACGGCGCACAGGAGGACCGCGGCGGCCCGGCCCCCGGCCCGCTGCGCTTGCACGCGGCGCTCGGCCTCGATGATCTTGTGGCGAGCCGCGGCGAGCTCGGCCCGCTGCGCCATGACCTGCTCGCACTGCTCGTAGCGCTTCTTGAGCGCGTCGCCGGCCTTGCGGACCTTGCCGGCCTGTCCCCTGACCAACTCGCGGTAGCGGCGGAGGCGGCGGCGGCGGGTCTCGAGGGCCTTGACGACGGCGGGATGGACGGCGGCGGTCGTTCCGGTGGACGTGCTCTTGGCCGAGCGCTTCCTGAGCCCCTCGGCCTCGGTCCGCAGGGCCTGCAGCTCGCCCTCGAGGCCGTGGACGCGGGCGGCGGCTTCCTCGTGCGCGACAGAGGAGGACGCGGCCCGGGTGGCCGCGTCGTCGCGGAGGCCGATCTCGGACTTGAGGCGCCCGCGGAGCGCGTCGAGGACGCCCTCGAGCTCGGCCAGCTCCTGATCCCGCTGCGCGAGGGCGAGCGCGGCGCGGGCGGCTTCGGTGCGCTCGAGCGTCCAGAGGGCCTCGTACTCGAGCGTGACGTCGGTGAGGTTCGCGTGGCGGGTCGCGGCGGCGGCGATCTCGGCCCTCGCGAGAGCCTCCGCCTCGCGGGCCTCGATCTCCCCCACCGGCGTCGCCTCGTTGAGGAGGCGCAGTTCCGCGACCTGCGCCTCGAAGGCCGCGACGGTCGCGTTCAGGCCCGCGGCGGCGGCGTCGCGCTGGGCGATGGTGGCGCCCGCGGCGGCGAGGCGGGATTCGAGGTCGGCGATGCGCGGGGCCTGATCGCGGGCCACGGCCTCGCGGCGCTTGATCTCATCGAGTTGCTGCGAGAGCTCGGCGCGGAGCGACTCGGCCTCACGGCGCTCGCGGATGATCGACTCGCGGTCCTTGGCGAGGGCCTTGAACTTGCCGTCGAGCTCGGCGGTGGTCTCCTCGAGGGCGCGGGAGCGGTCCTCGAGGGCGTGGGCGTCGCGGGTCAGCCGCTCGCGCTGGACCTCGAGCTCCTGGCGGGTCTGGCTCAGCAGCTCCTCGGCGCGGCGGAGATCGTCGGTCTTGGACTGGCGGGTGTCGTCGAGCTCGCGGAGGCGCGCGGCGAGCTCGGCCTCGCGCTCGGCGACGAGGCCGCGGAAGGATTCCAGTTCGGCCTGCGACGAGGCGAGGCGGGCGGACAGCTCGCCGAGCTCGCGGGTGCGTGCCTCGACCTGGTCCGCGCGGTCCCCGAGCTCCTGCTCGCGCTCGCGGAGGCGGGCCTCGAGGGCCTTGCGCTCGGCGTAGAGGACCTTCAGGCTCTCCAGCCCGGATTCGAACTCAGACAGCACCTGCAGGACGTCCTGCTCGCTGCGCGGGGAGTCGGGGCGAGCGCGCCGCGGCGCGGGATGCCCTTCGGTCCGCCCTTCGGTCCGCCCTTCGTCGGGCGTCGCGGCCATGTCGTGTCCCTCTGGGGCCCCCATTCTCTCGGCTCCGCCTCGGCGACCACAGAACCCCCCGCCCGCCGCGCCGGCCGGGAGGGGTCCCTCGCGTCCCGTATCGGCGTCGCGGGAGGACGGCTGAACGCGCGTCCGGAAAGGGACGGGGCGGCTCATACGATGCGGGCCGCGGCCCGGGCCGGCTGGGGAGGAGCGCGGTTATGGGACAAGGCCGGGGAGCGGGACCCATCCACCTGAACGAGGGGGCGCTGCGCGCGACGATCCTGCCGGGGCTGGGGGCGGGGCTGGCCGACCTGTCGCTGCGGGGCCCGAACGGATACCCGGTGCCGTTGCTGCGGCGCGCACCGCACGACGCCGCGCACTTCAACGAGCTGGCCTGCTATTTGATGGCGCCTTGGAGCAACCGGATCGCCGGGGCCGCGTTCGAGTTCGGCGGGCGCACGCAGCGGTTGCGGCCCAACTGGGCCGACGGCACGGCCATCCACGGCGACGTCTGCTCGCGTCCGTGGGCGATCCTCGATCGCACGCCGGTCTCGGCGCGGCTCGCGCTCGACAGCCGGTCGCACGCGGATGCGAACTGGCCCTGGCCGTTCGTCGCGCGGGTGCGGTACGAGATCGGCGCGGAGGCGTTCGCGACCGAGCTTTCCGTCACGAACCTCGGCGACGCGCCGATGCCCGCGGGGCTGGGGTTCCACCCGTACTTCATGCGGCGGCTGTGGTCCGCGGCGGACGATGTGCGGGTGGAGGTGCGGACGGCCGGGCGCTATCCCGCCGCGGGGATGATTCCGAAGGGCGCGCCGGTGGCCGACGGGGTGACGGCGGCGCTGGGGGCGGGGGGCCCGCTGGGCGGGGCCGAGCTGGACGACGTCTTCGCCGGCTTCGACGGGCGGGCAACCATCCGCTGGCCGTCGAGCGGGGTCTCGCTGCAATTCGACTGCTCGCCGGAGTTGGGGCACGCCGTGGTTTATTCGCCGGCGAGGGACCAAGCGGGCGGGGGCGGGCGTGGGTCGCTCTCTTGGTTCTGCGTCGAGCCGGTGAGCATGGTGAACGACGGCTTCAATCGCCTCGCCGGGGGGGATGGGGGGGCGGGCGTCCGCACGCTTGCGCCCGGGGAGACGCTGGAGGTGCGGTGGGCGATGCGGATCGAGGGGGGCGCGTGATGGCGACGTTCCTGCTGAAGACCGAGCCG
>Ga0105046_10006490_pt1 | contig 18480 bp, 17 predicted proteins | sample MAT03_FD_78385 | JGI IMG/M metagenome (GOLD analysis project Ga0105046, IMG submission 78385) | Freshwater microbial communities from Lake Fryxell liftoff mats and glacier meltwater in Antarctica - MAT-03 (megahit assembly) | ecosystem: Environmental > Aquatic > Freshwater > Ice > Liftoff...
GATGGAACATCTTCAAACTAACAACTTCGTCAGTCGGGATCGCTTGCGTGAAGCAGATGAACATGGGAAAACAACGGCGAAAGTCGGCATAGGCCTGTTTCAGAAGTTTGGTGTCGCCCTTTTCCGCAGCTGGCTTGATCATCACTTTCGCGAGTCGCGGGTCGTTCGCGGCCGGCTCGCTGGCGACTTGCCGGACGACGTTGCCATAGCGGTAGCTGCCGATCGGCACGACTTTCCACAAGACCGTTTGCCAGGCCGTGATCTCGGAGGACAGGGCCGCCACATCCTTTTCGGTGGCTTCCCGCCAGCGAGCGCGAATCGGATCGAGCAATACTGAGGGCGTCTTGTCCGTCAGAGTTTGCCAGAGCACACCAAGATACTTCGGGTTCAGCTTCTCAGTCCGAGCCGCCTCTTCCAGCGTGAACTTCTTCTCGATCAAGGCTTCGCGATGTCGAACCGTGGCATTCAAGTACGGTTGAATCTTCAATCGGCCGTCGGCACTGAACTCGGCGTAGAATTGGCGCAGCCGTGCCGTGCTCTCGTTGGTCCAATCACGGCGTGTCTTGGACGGCGAAAAGCGAAAGCCGTCCGGCAGCAAGAAGGCGTGGTCGGCGACGTCCTTGGCCGCGTTCAGATACTTGTTGAGCAACGTGGGCGAAATATCCGAGAGAGCCTCGGCCGCGTTCGTGAACCCTTCGCCCGCAGCTCCGTCCGCCGGGAATTCCCGGGTCGGCCGCAGGTCAACGCCGGTCAAGTCGCGGATGGTGCAATCATATTCCGTGTTGCTGAGACGGCGAAGCGGGACGTGTCCCGGATCACCCGCTCGGGCGCGGGCTTCCGTCTCAAGAAAGCCGCGAGTCCACGTGACGAGTTGCCGTCGCTCTTCGGGGGAAGGCTGCGGCTTTTCCTTCGGCGGCATCTCGCCCGCTTCAAGTTGCTCGATGAGTTGCTGCCACGGCTTGATGTCCATCCGGACCAGATCGAGCGACGTGAATCGCTCCAGGTCGAGGCTGCCTTTTTTGGATTTCGTCGAGTGACAATCCAGGCAATATTTTTTGAGAAGGGGTTGAACGACCGTGGCGTAATCGGCCTTCGGCTCGGCGACCGGTTTTTGGGCCGAACCGGTTCCGCCAGCGAACAACGCCAGAACGAGGACGAGACGCACCATCCAACTTAGCCACGGCGATCGGCGGTTCTTCATGCCCATCAGGTCCCCTGTTTGAAAGTCCCACCTCAAGAGATGATCGACAGATTCACTCGAGCGGAGAAATTAGCTGAAGATGTCGAGTAGCGGCTCGCCTTCGGAGACGCGGTAGGCAAGATTGCGTTGATCGGGTCGGGTTTCCGGCGCCACACCCAGGGCATGAAAGATCGTCGCGCCGAACATCTCCGGCGTGACGGGCAAGCCGGATTTCACATAGGCCCCGGTCTGATCGGAACTGCCGTAAACCGAGCCGCCGCGAATGCCCGCGCCGGCGAGGATGCCCGAATAACAATAGGGCCAGTGACCTCGGCCGCGGCCTTTGCCTTCGAACTTGGGCGTTCGGCCAAACTCCCCGGCCACGACGACCAGTGTATTTTTCAGGAGACCACGCTCGGCCAGATCATCAAGCAGCGCGGCAAGCGCCTGATCGAGACGCGGGAGCGCCATGCCCAATCCGTAGGGTCCCTTGCCGTACGTATTGTCTTTGCCTTCGTAGTATTCGTCGTGCATGTCCCAAAGCTGGCGAACCGGGGCTTCGGTGGAACCGGGCGGCATGCCGGGACAGGCGACGACGCTCACCAACCGGACACCCGCTTCGATGAGCCGTCGTGCCAATAGAAAATACTGCCCGAGTTGATGACGCCCGTAACGATCGCGCACTCGTCCCGGTTCTTGTTGCAGATCGAAGGCTGTCCGCGCGGCCGGGCTGGTGATGAGATCGAGAGCACGCTCTTGGAGACGTTGCATGTCGTTGTTCACGCCTGTCGGGCGGGCCGATTTCTCCACGTTCTCGAGCAATGCAAACCGCTCGCGCAGGGCATCCTCGCTTATGCCTTCGGGCGCCTCGAAGGCCCGCACGCGGAAGTCCGGTTGAGCAGGCGTGTCGAGGTCAGTGCCGATGCGGAATGGAGCAAAGGCCGAGCCGAGCAGGCCGCCGTTTTCGTTCCGGCCGGCTTTCTTGGTGCCGACCAGCAGGTTGTGCAACCAGACATACGACGGCATGCCGATCGGCGACGGGTTGATCTTGGCCATCACCGACCCGAAGTACGGAGTCCGATTGCTACGGCTGCCATCCGATTGGCCGCTCAGGCAAACGTGTGCCCCTTCCACATGGTCCGCGGTCTTGTGGCTCATCGAACGAATCAAGCAGAAGTGATTCGACGCGGCCGCCAACCGGGGCAACATCTCGGTGAAGCGGATGCCGGGGGTCCGGGTCGGGATACTCTGATAGGCGCCGCGAATCTCAGCAGGCGCATCGGGTTTCGGATCAATGGTGTCGATATGGCTCGGCCCACCGTTGAGCATGATGAAAATGCACGACTTCACATCGTTCGACTTTGTTGCCGAGCCGGAGCCGGCCTGCAAGAGGCTCGGCAGCCCCAGCCCGATCGATTCAAGCATGCCGACGCGCAGCAGGGCTCGGCGGTCGAGCAATCCGGAAAAGGGCAGGTTGGGTTTACTGGCATTCATCGTGCGAAGTTCATTCCTAACGGGGTGATGATAATTCTCGCTCTCTTCCGACCTTCAGGCAACTGAAATTTCCAGCACGACAAAGTTCGCAAGCAAAACAACCCCGAATACGGCCAATCTCACGAATAAGAGTGCAGATTGAGTTGCCTATCTCTTATTCGTTCAATTCGCCGTATTCGTGGTTCTCGCTCATTTTGAGCAAAACGAGACGTGCACCCGGCACGGATCGTGTCGGCACGTCAGACTCGACGAAATTCAAGCTTTAAGGTGCGTGCCTTCATCCTCACGAGCCTTTCCTTCACTACAACCGGAAAAGTGGAATCGAGAGATTGTTCGGGGTGGGCGATCTGCCGATCTTCTCCCAATTGGCGGGGAACCGTCTTCTCGTTCAGAAATGACGTGAAACATACGATAATACTCTTATCTCGCACATTCCAGGTGGCGATTTTTGGCTGATCCCAAGAGAGAGTCGAGTGCGCTCATGAGCCTTCGATGCTCGCGAAACGCGATGCAACTGCTGACTCATTATTGGCTCACGGCGCCGCTTCTCTTCTCAATCGTTGCCATCACCGGCTGCCTCGGGAGGGGAGTCCGCCATGCTCCAATGGCCATTTCCACGCCCGTCGTCGAATCGGGGTGGGCGGATTCAACGCTGACACTCGACTTGGCAGAATGCCAAAAGATGGCACTCGAACGCAATCCGCGCATCGCCACGTTGCGGCTCTCGCTCGTTGCGGCCGAGGACAATAAGCGGGCGCTCGATCGGTTGCATTTGCCGGCCACGCTTGATTCGCAAGTTCCGATACGTCGCCAGCAATCCGTCCAGGGGCTGACCGCTGCCGTGGCGGGGCTCAACCAGGCTGAGCAGGAGACCTCGTACGCGGTCACACGCACCTATTACACGGTACTTTATGCCCGAGAACAGGAAGCCCTGACTCGCAAGGTCGTGGAACGCTTGACAGCCGTGCTGGAAGCCACCAAGCAAGGTCTGGAAGCCGGCGCTCGTGACGTCACTTCGAGCGATGTAAGCCGCACGATCGTGTATCTGAAACTCGCGGAAACACGACGGATTCAAGCGACTCAAGGGGTGAAGCGGGCAACGATTGCGTTGCGTGAGGCGATCGGGCTCGGAGCCGAAACCACGCTGGAGATCCCCGCGGGTGAGTTGGTCGAGCCGGTGGCTCAACCGAATCGACAAGAGATCGTGGCCGCTGCCTTGAAATGTCGCGGTGATCTGATCCAGGCGACCGTCTTCGCGCAGGTGGCCGCCTTGGAAGTGCAAGCTCAGGCCACAAGTCGCGCCCAGCGAATGCAGACGTTTGCCTCCGGCTCCGATATTCACTCCACGCAAGTTCCGGAAGGAAGCAATGGCGCCGAATACCGCCCGGGCGCGAAGCTGCCCGAGATGCCGGGGATGCTGGTGGGCTCGCGGGCCGAGCGCATGAAGCACGCGGAAACCCTGTCTGCACGAGCGGCAACCGTGGTCGCGACTACAAAGAACCTGATTACGCTTGAGGCCGAAGACGCGTTTTTACGCTGGGAAGAAGCGTCGAGCCAGGCACGCCTGGCCAAGGAAGCGGCCGAGGCGGGCGAGAAACTCGCTGACGATTACCGGAAGGATTTTGCCGCGGGCCTGAAAGTCAAAGTGGAAGAAGTCATCAGTTCGCGCGTCCTCGCGTCGCAGGCTCGCTCCGAGTACAACACGTATGTTCACAAGCAAATCATCGCACTGGCTGACCTGGAACGAATCACCGCCGGCACGTTTAAGGCAGGGCTGACGGACGCGGGCCGGCGGAAATAGTTCAAGGTCAACAGCAATCACTTACTTCCGAACATCCTTCGGATACGTTTTTCGCGTATCCGCCAGCATCTGCGGCAAATCGGCCGCGACGTCCTCGAAGGCCGTCAGCCGCGAGAGCGTCAGCAATAACTCGCCTTTTTCTTTGCGAGCGGCCGTTAGTAGGCAGTTCTTGAACAGCCTGAGAGTTGCGTCGTCCAGTGTCGAACCATAATAAGCAATGACGACCGGCGGAAACGGCTGCGAACGAGCGATCTCCTTCAATTGATTGAATCGGCCCGGCTTTCGGCGTTTGTACCCATCCAGGCCCACTTGATCGATAACCGTGGCTGTCACTTTGCCATCCACGACGTCATCAAGCGTATCCTCAATATTCTCGTGCGTGATGATTTTGGAGAAGAAATCACTTCGGGGAATACCGTTAGCGATGCAGCTTCGTTCGATGAACAGGTTGAGACAATCTTGACCCGTGAGAGAGACAGCCATTGTCTGTCCCTTGAGATTCGCGAAGGACATGGCAAGGTTGTCGCGGCGCACCATCACACACGCGGTCGGGTAGCGATAACTGTTGATCCCGAGGGCCAATGCCTTCAGGTTGGGATTATTCTCCTGCGCCCAGGCGAATTCGAAGCCCTGGAAGACGCCCAGGTGATACTGCCCCTTCGAAAGCTTCTCAGTCAGATCCTGCCATTTCTCCTGGCCGACGATTTCGTTCGTCAGCCCGGTCTCTTCCTTGATGAACTTGCGCAGGGTTTCATGGCCTGCTTTTTCCTTGGCGCTGTCGGCATTGCCTGTGAGAGTGCTGGTTGAGCCGATCCGAAGCACAAATGCTTTGGGTGAATCCGCCTGAGCCACATCTGTGGGGAAAGTCGTCCCTATAGCCACGGCGATCACGCCCAATCGAAGCATGGTTTGCCAAATAATGAATTGCTGCACGAGCACGGCGAACACTCCGTTCCAGACTAATTGAGGGTGAAGGATCTTTGGGCGAATCAGCAGAAAGGTTCCGCCTCAATGATTGCAAGAACGTCGGCGGAGACGTTCCCACACTGGCATCCTAAGCCAACTGTTCACGGTTCGCTGGTCAGCCAGTCCGCCGTTTTGATTTGCTTCGTGCAAGATCTATACCGCGCAGTACGGGAGTTGTCCATTTCCCCGAAGTATTTAGCCGAAACACCAGTTAGCGAGGCTTCCTCCGCCACGGTCAAACGCCGCAGGTTGCCGAGTTTGACAAGTTGATCGCACGGACGACTTCCAAGAAGCGGATTTGCCCTCGGTCGGACAGGTCAACAACCCGTCCTTTTGGGAACTTGATCACCCTGGAACGCCACATATACTACCCAACCCAGTATTTCCTCTCGCGGCCCATCCGGACCGCCAACTTAACCTAATGGAGAATCTCATGAACTTTCGCAAGGCCTTTGTCGCGTTCGCGGCCATCGTGGTCGGATCCGTGGCGATGGGACAAGACCCCAAGGACAACCCGGCCGCCAAGGCAGCGAATCGGGATAACGCACGGCACAAGCAATTTCTTGAGATCGTCGCCAAGGGCGAGGGCGACGTGATCTTCCTGGGCGATTCCATTACTCAGGGTTGGGAAGGCAATAAGAAGATCTGGACGGAAAACTTCGGTGCGTTCAAGCCGGTCAATCTCGGCATCAGCGGCGATCAGACTGGCCACGTCCTCTGGCGCATCACCGACGGCAAGGAAATCGCGCCGCTCAAACCGAAGGTCGCCGTGATCATGATCGGCACCAACAATACCGGCGGTCATTCCGCCGAGCAGATCGCCGGCGGCATCGAAGCCATTGTCAAAGAGTTGCGGAAGCAGAAGCCCGAGATGAAGATCCTGCTCCTGGGCGTCTTTCCGCGCTCCGCCAAGGCCGAGGACGCCATCCGCGCCAAGATCAAGAAGATCAACGAAACGATCGCGAAGCTTGATGATGGCAAGTTCGTCTTCTACAAGGACATCGGCGACAAGTTTCTCGACAAGGACGGCACGCTCGACAAGAAGATTATGCCCGACCTGCTGCACCTCAGCGCCGCCGGCTACGAAATCTGGGCCTCCGCCATCAAGGAAGACATCGCGAAGTTGCTGAAGTAATCGTCCAATTGTCGCCCACCACTTCGCTTCGAGCAAGATCGGAGCGAAAGGAGACACTGTCGAAAAAATCCGAGGTCGTTTATACTTCTCGCGGACAATGGTGTTGCATCCTGCGGGGAGCCCGCAGCGCAAGCAAGGGTCTTACGTTCCCTTGCTTGCTGCGGTCTCCCCGCGGGCTCGATGTCTCAATTTGGGCCGCGAGCAGTATAAAACCCCTTCGGGATAAAGAAAAAATCACCTCACACTCGTGGCGCGATCAGCGCTGGCCGGCCAACAGCGGTGCTTTATCCATGGCGAAGGCCACTTAAAATGCGTCGATCGGTCAATAGTCGATCGTGATTAGAATGCAGTCAGGAAGGGACAACGCGAAAACCGAATCGCTGCGTCGAAACGCGCGAGATGAGATCAATAATTTGGCAAGAGAAATGACAGAAAGAAAATAAAAAAAGCTACTCGCCCGCTTGTACCACCTCTCCCGTGGCCAGTGCGTTCGAGTAGCTTTTGGCTGCTGCCAATGTATCTAAGGCAAAGGCCGTACCAATGCGGCAGAAACCAATTGCGATGATGCCGGGTTAGCAAGGAAATGCCCTGAAAAAGTCGCGAAATCGACTGTCAAAAAACTTTTGAGTGTGATGGCTTCACATTTGATGGCCATTTCGAATTGCTGCAGATGCAGGCATATCGTGCCCTGTTCTTGAATTCATCAAATCACTGTTGGGTTGATGGTTCATTAACATTCGCAGGAAAGCTGGACGCAACATATATCACGATCTTTTTGTCTCAACACTATTTTGGGGCTTGAGATGCTGACTGGGTCAGGCGTGAGCTTGGATCTCGAGGTCGTCGCTAACGCCGGATGAGGGAATCTGTCATTCCGACGATCGTTTCCACCTCAGCCATTGCCCCGATGCCGACGTCCCCGCAGGCGAGTTCTTTCACCTGAGGCGGGACGATTCGCCTGACTTGACTGCGATTGATGGCGTCGATGATGGCGCTGGAATCTGCCGGAGGCGCGGCGATGCCCGCTTGGCTCGCAAGTGCGCCGAGGTGCTGGGCGGTCAACGGGTGCTGCCACATCAATGTGTTCATGGCGGGCGCCAGCACGACGGGGCGGGCGGGGTCCCAGGCGCGCCAGACGCAAGTCAGGCAGTTGTCGCATAGGCCGTGGGCTAGTTTCGCCAGGGTGTTGGCATCGAGCGGCGCGATCAGGAACAGGTCGGCCCAACGGCGTAGTTCGATATGCGTGACCGGGTCGTTGCGTTGGTAACATTCATTGGGCCATTCGTCTTCATCCAGCACGACGATTTCGGATGAGCGCGGCGTGCCGGCGATGGCGGCGACATCGAAGAAATAGGTGGCGGCCCGCGTGGCGACGATTCGGACCGTGTGGCCACGTTCGCGCAGCGAGGCAAAGAGGAGCGGAGTGCGGATGGCGGCCACGGAACCCGTGACGCCGAGGAGAATATTCGCCATGATGCCGTTATTGTATCCGGCGGACATGCTCGACGAGCGCCTCGTTCGGCGAAGAGACAGCCTTGCGTAGCTCGGGCAGGAGCGGCGCGGCCGGCTGCGTTTGCCGAAGCGTCTGGAGATAGTTAAGGAGCACGGTCTTGGACTCGGGCGTGCCGCGGAGCAGGAAGTGAGCCCAGGCCCAGGCCTCGCGGTACTCCGGCCGCTGCATCTGCTTGACCTCGCTGAGTTGCTCCAGCTTGGCGAGGTCTGGGTTGAACGGCCCCTTGCGGCAGAGTTCCACATGCCCGGTGTTGATGCCGTTATTCTCGGGCGGCAGTTCGTAAATCTCGGCAATGCCTTCATCAAGCCAGAGCGGGACATCCTTGAGGACACTGTGCAGAATGCCGTGAGTTAATTCATGCCGTAGGTCCTGGCGAATATGCTCACCCCACCAGGTGTACACAAGCAAATCGGACGGGCCGCCGGCACTCTTGGGTTGCTTGATGAAGAACGCGCGGCGGACGGGAAGCTCCGCGTAGCGAGCCTTCATGAAGGTTTCGTACTTGGTCTGATCTTCGAAGAGAAAGACCTGGATGACGGTGTTCGAATCGGGCAATTTCAGGTCGCGGCAAATCTGCTCGCGGAGATCGCCTAGCTCCTTGAAGAGCGGGAGATTCTCTTTGAGGCGGAAGTCGCTGTAGAAGACATACTGCGACTCGCGATGGTGAAACTTCCCCGGACCGGCGATCGGCGGGGTCGTCTCTTTTTCGGTGCCTGAGTTGGGACGAAGCGCATTACACCCGGCCAGCAGGATCAAGAGCCATGTTGTGCGATAGATCATGTCGCGTCCTGCTTTCGAACTTTCCCCGGCGTCTTACGACGCTCGGCTCGCCAACAGGATACCCCATGTGAGCAAATCGCTCCAGCCGAGGATTCTTACGCGAGCGGCCGGCCGGTTCGCTGGTTGCGTGCGATCTTTTCGCGGGTGGCGGCAGCAAGGGCGGTCCACCAGGCTTTCCAGCCTTCGCTACCTTGAAGACTCCACTGCAAATATGCGCGAAGAAAGCGAAGTTTGTCGGTTTGCGAAAGTTGAGTTGACTGGTGAAAGCTGCCGTTCAGCCGCGCTAGATCACGCACGCGCCGCAAGAAAGGCACCTTCGAATGCCGGGAGACGCCCACCAGATCGATGAAGTGGATGCCCGAATCATTCACCAGTAGATTCGCTGCCTTGAGGTCGCGATGCTTCAAGCCGCTCTCGTGAAAACGGCGCAGCAGGCGGCCCAGGCGATCAATGAGGTCGCCGCGTTCTTGATGAGTTGCCTTCTCGACCGCTTCAGTCAAGGAGACCGCTTCGATTTTCTCGCAGAGCAAGTAGCCTTCACGCGGCCCCAGCCAGCCGCGGCGATGCAACATGACGATGGGCCGAGGCGTGGGCAAGTCGCGATCGCGCAGCGTGTGGCCCAATCGCCATGATCGCCGAGCGGCGGAGGAGCGATAGAAGTTGGCCGTCGCGGCGAACCACTTCTTCAAATTAAATCGCTTGTAAATGAACGTGCGCGAGCCGTCCTGCGTCGCGACCACCATCTCAATGACGGTGCTGGTGGCTGAGTTTTTCAGCATCCGCGAGGTCGGATCGCGAAAGGGAAAATCGGGGTCGGCCGCGAGCCCGGCGAGCAGATCGCCTTCGACATCGCGCACGGCAAAGCCGCGCACGGCAGGAGATAACACTTTCTGAAAATAACGGTTCGTGCCCAGGCAGCGTGTCTCGCGGCGACGCCAGAATTCCAGATTCGAAAGACGCGTTCGATCTTCGATCTCGCGTTCGGCCGTCGCGACTTTCCAACCGCGATGGGCCGCGTAACTTCGCCAGAAACGTAGGCGATCGGTGCGATTCGACCGCAGCATGAACCAGCGGTTGAGGATCACGAGGTTATCGCGGCTGACCGCGTAATCAAGCGGCTCCCCCAGCGTGATGTCGTGAAGATCGATGAGGTGAAAGCGAAACGCGCCGCCAGCGACGTGCGTGACCAGGATGTTGCCGGGATGCAGATCGGGATGGACCGCGCCGGCCTGATGCACCCGCGCCAGAAAGTTGCCCAGTTGCCGGGCCAGGTCGCGACGCTCGGACGACTTCAACGGCTGATTCAAGAGATCGCTGAGCGGGACCGCGTTCGTCAATTCACGGGTGATGAGATAACTATCGCCGATGAGACCACGGCGGGAGCCCCAGGCCAGCGGTTCTATGGTGCCGATGCCGCGCCGGGCCAACTCGAGCGCTCGATCGAATTCGAGCTTCGCCTTCGGCGCGCGGATGCACTGGCGCAGCCAGGTGCGCGGCGTCGTGATCCGGCACTGTTTCCAGTAAACCCGAACGTCGCCCAGGTCGGCCTGATAAACACGACGGAAGAGATTCTGTTTCACCAGCGTCGCCCGGCCCGACTGGACCAGGGCGTCGAGATCGAGCGAGGCGCTCTGCAACAGGTCAAAGCCGGATTCGGAATAGTGCCAGCGGATGCCGGCCGTCACGCCCGGCGGCCCTGGTCGCGCCTGGAGCAAACTCATGCGGACACCCGGTGTGAGGAAAGATTGCGGAGCAAGGTGAACCAGCAGGCGGCGCCCGCTTCGACACTGTAACGTTCTTCGACGATTTTGCGACCGGCGAGGCCCATGGCCCGACGGCGCTCGGGATCGTGTGCCAGCAACTCGAGCGCTTCAATCCACTCGTCATCGGAGTTCACGAGGAAGCCGGTCTCGCCATGCTGGATCATGTCGACTTGCACGCCGACCGGGTTGGCGACGACCGGCAGCCCGGCCGCCATGTATTGCAACACCTTCAGGCCGCACTTGCCCCGACTCCAGGGATCGTCCGGGATAAAACTGATGCCGATGTCCGCAGAGGCGAGGTCGTCCCCCTCATGCGCTTCGGACCACGGCGTCGGCAGCACGCGCAGGTGTTCGAATTTCAGATAGCGGTCGCAGATTAGCTTCAGGCGCATCTCGGGCAGCGTTCGGCCCACGCGTTCCAGAAGCGGGGCGATGGCATCGAGCCCCTTCAACGTGGAAGACGAACCGATCCAGACGAGATCGGCGTGCCCCGTGGGCCGTTCGTGATCGGCAAGCTCGTAGCGTTCGACATCAACGCAAGTGGGGATGATGGTGACCGGCCGGCCATGGGAAAGTTCGGCGGCGTTCTCCGCAAGAAAGGAGTTGCCGGCGACAATCGCGTCGCACTGACGGACGATCGCCCGGAAGCGGTCGCGGCGTTTACGGCTCTCGAAGCCTTTTCCGGAGAAGGAATCACGCAGAAAGATCGCGTCGTCGAAATCATACAAGAGGCGAGACGCCCGGCGGCGCAGCAGATTGGTTTCGATCGTTGAGAGGAGTTTGCGCTGCAGGATGACGGCGTCATGCCCCGCGAGATCGGCCCCGAGGCGAAAGCGATTCCACATGCCGCGCGGCAGTTCACGCAGGTCAAGCGTGTGCCCCCGGCTGGCCAGGTGCGGCTGAAACGCCTTTAGGCGGTATCGGCAACAGACGTGATCTTCACCCTCGACGAGGGCCGCCAATCGCACGGGGAGGACTCCTTTCCTCTTTTCAATTTCACGATCAGCCTTTGCGGCGGTGCGACATCGCTCGTTGAATCTCGCGTTTCGCGTCGGCCGATTTCATGGCCTGGCGCTTATCGTGCATCTGCTTGCCGCGGGCGACGGCGACTTCCACCTTGGCCCGGCCGTTTTTGAAGTAGACGCTCAACGGCACCAGCGTGAAACCACGCTCGGATGCCTTGCCGGCGAACTTGGCCAACTCACGGCGATGGAGGAGCAGCTTCCGTGTCCGCTTCGCCTTGTGGTTGAGCCGGTTGCCCATCGCGTATTCGGGGATCTCGCAGCCGATCAGCCAGAGTTCATCTTCGTCGATCCGGGCGTAGGCTTCATCCAGCGTGCAATGGCCGTCGCGCAGGCTCTTCACCTCGGTGCCCACGAGCACGACGCCGCATTCGAGGCGATCCATGATTTCGTATTCATGAAAGGCCTTGCGGTTGCGGCACACCATGGTGATGGTGTCCTTCGTGTCAGCGCTCTTTTTCTTGCCGGCCATGCCGTGTCTCGTCCCAGGTGCGTGAGGGCGTATCCTAGCAAGAATCACCCCAACGCCATAGAGGGATTCCCGTGCCGCGCTTCGTCATCCTCGAACACGATCACCCGCATCTGCATTGGGACTTGATGCTGGAATGGGGCGATTCTCTGCGCACCTGGCGGCTGGAGAAGCCGCCTGTTGGGAATGAAGCCGTGGCCTCGGAAGCGATCGCCGCCCATCGCCTGGCTTACCTGGATTACGAAGGCCCCGTCTCTGGCAACCGGGGGAGCGTCAAACGTTGGGATTTTGGGACATTTGTGGTGCGGATCGAAGATCGTGAGCGGATGGAGATCGAGGTTGTGGGCCGACGGTTGCGGGGCGTGCTCGCGATTACGATCGACACCGTCACATTCAGCGATTTTCCGTTGAACGACCGACGATGATGAGCTTGCCGCTTTGCAGTTCGAACCGCTGAATTTGAATCGTCGGGCGAATTTGGTCGGCCTGGAGTTTTAACATGGCGACCGGGTTGCCCTGGCGGTGGTACCATTTGACGTCGATATTCGAACGTCGGGCCGCTTCCGTGATGTAATCGAGAATAAGTTGCTTCGAGACTGGCAGAGCGCCCGCGCGCAGGTTGGTTAGCTCGATGCCGATGAGATTCACTTCTTCCGCCACCAGCCACATCTTGAATTCGACGGAAAGAACGGTGCTCCAGATGCCCCGACCATAACGGCAGCCGAGCCGCATTTTCCCCTCTTCCATCTGCACGCGCAGGTCGTGGAAGCCCTCGGGCAGGTTCTCGTCGCCGCCGAAGGAACGCTGAAAGTCTTCTTGAAGGAAGGCGTTGATCTGTTCGGTGGTGAAGAACTCCCACCAGTCGGGATAACGGTTATAAATGCTGTTCATCAAGTTGGAGTAGCGATTGACGAACTCGCCGGAGTGCTGCGTCCGATCCGTTCCCTCCGGCATGGTGGAGACTTTGTAGAACGTGGGCTCATGCTTCAGCATCATGCCAAGGGTTCCCGCGCATGTGGCGAGAAACAGCACGAGAATGCCAAGTGTGAACAGCATGGTACGCCGGCGCATCGTCAGTTCCCTCCCTGGAACACCGGCGGGATAACAGCTTTGAAGAGATCGGTCAAGGCGAGGGGTGAAGAGACTTCGTCCATCGCCGCCAGGCACACTCGTTCCCCCACCGACCTCACGCCATCAGATCCGAGATCGGCCCCAGGCTGTCGGCGAATTTCTCGGTCTTCACTTCCATCTTGTTCATCATCGTCAGCAGCAGGTTGGTCAGGCGGGCGTTGTCGTCGACGGGCCGGGCGCAGATCGCGTAATGCGTGCCCGCCCGCCGTCAGCCAGACCTTCTCGCATTCGTGCAGCGAACCGATGCCGAGCGGATGGTGTAGGCCGCTGATGGGGGTGATGTTGGCCCGGTGTTTCTCGAGCGACGTCATCGGCTCGCTCAGTTCGTAATCGCGACCGGCTTTCTTGATCTGCCATCAGTGACCTGCGTTTCCGAGGCGTAGGTGTTCTTGATGTGGACAGGCGTTTCCGGTTTCGACTTGGCCACTTCCTTGCCCCAAAGCTTCTTGCCGGTCGCGAGATCGAAACAGAGCACGACCCACTTATACTCAGCCATCGAAGGCTTGAGCCGTTCGCCGCCGAAGTAGAGCCCTTTTTTCGCGTCCTCGAATCCGCCATCACGATCGACCGAAGTGAGAAAGATCTTCCCCTTCGCGATAATCGGCGACGACCACCCACGGCCCGGAACGTCGACCGACCAAGCGACGTTCTGCGTCGCGCTCCCGGTAGAAGGCAGGTTCTTCCCCTCGGCAACTCCTGCCGACGGGCCGCGAAACTGGGGCCAGAGGTCGTCCGCGAGCAACTTCGTTTCAGCGTGTGTGAAGACCGCCAACAGACCGAGCATAACGATGTTTGTCCATCTCATGATTCATCTCCGTGAACGTGATGAACGTCAGAGTACACACATTCGATAAGGTTGCCTATCGCTATTTTGGTTACAATAGTCCGCTGTCTCGATCTTCCGAATCAAGGAGTTTCCCGATGATTCGCACGTCTCTCTTCTCCGTGTTTTTGATTCTACTTTCAGCCAGGCCTTCGACCGCCGCCGATCCCGTGAAGGACGACGCCAAACAGGTTGCACACGACAACAACGGCTTCGCTTTCGATCTCTACGCTCAAATATGATCGAAGGAAGGCAATCTGTTCTTCTCGCCCGCCAGTATTTCCACCGCGTTGGCCATGACCTATGCCGGCGCCAAGGACAAGACGGCTGACGAGATGGCGAAAGTGATGCATTACACGCTGGCGGCAGAAAAGTTGCACCCTGCCTTCGCCGGATTGTTGAAGGAAATGAACGGCGAGGGGCTCGATCCGGCCAAGCGTGGCTACCAGCTTGCCGTCGCCAACGCCCTGTGGGGACAGGCGGGTTTTCCGTGGAAAAAGGACTTTCTCAACACCACCAAGTTGAACTACGGGGCGGGCCTCAGTGAAGTCAACTTCGCCGAGAGCGAGGCCGCGCGGGGGATCATCAACGCCTGGGTTGAGGAGAAAACGCGCGATAAGATCAAGAATCTTATCCCCAAAAACGTGCTCGACAGCGATACCCGCCTCGTGCTCACCAATGCGATCTACTTCAAGGGCGACTGGGCCGCGAAGTTTGACAAGAAGGCCACGCGCGACGAGAAATTCTTCCAGACTGCCGACAAATCGATCAATACGCCGATGATGCATCGCAAAGGAGAATACCGTATTTTCGAGAATACGGACATGCAGATGCTGGACCTCCCCTACAGGGGGAAGGAACTGTCGATGCTTGTGCTGCTGCCGCGTAAGAAAGACGGTCTGGCCAACCTGGAAAAGAGCCTGAAGGCCACGCTTCTCGATGAATCGATCAAGAACGCACACGTTGCGACAGAGGTCGAGGTCACGCTTCCGAAGTTCAAGTTTGAACTTCCGCTAGATCTAACGAAAGTGTTGCAGGGGATGGGCATGAACCTGGCGTTTACACCCCGGGCCGACTTCACCGGCATGACTGATAAGGGCAATTTGTATATCTCGGCAGCGCTGCACAAGGCGTTCGTCGACGTCAATGAAGAGGGCACCGAAGCCGCCGCCGCGACGGCTGTGGTCGTCGGAACAACGAGCTTCCGCATCACCCCAACATTCCGAGCCGATCATCCGTTCGTTTTCCTGATCCGCGACAACCGCAACGGCAGCGTGCTGTTCATGGGACGGGTGGTTGATCCTGTGGGGAAGTGAGGTCCACGGGTCAGCGATTCTACGCCAACCACTTCGCCAGACTCTCCATCCCGCCTTTGATTTCCGTGGGGCTGGTGGCGTACGACATCCGCGCGAAGCCTGGTGCCCCAAATGCCGAGCCGGGGACAAGGTTGACGTGGGCGGTTTCCAACGTGTACTTGCAGAAGGCCACGTCGTCAGCAATCAATGTTCCTCCCGGCGACTTGCCGAAGTAGGCCGAGACGTCAAAGAAGATATAGAACGCGCCCTCCGGCATCGGGAACGTGATTCCCGGGATCTTGTTGAGCAGGTCGGCTGTCAGGTTGCGGCGCTTTTCGAACTCGGCACGCATCTCGGCCACACACTCTTGCGGACCACTGAGCGCGGCAAGTAGGGCATACTGGCTGACACTCGACGGGCAACTCGTCTGCTGGCTCTGGATGTTGCCCATGGCGTCGATGATCGTTTTCGGGGCGACCGTCCAGCCCATGCGCCAGCCGGTCATGGCATAACTTTTGCTCGCTCCGCTGATCGTGATGGTGCGCTCGCGCAACTTGGGGTTCAGCGTGGCGATGCAGGTCGGCTTGGCGTCGCCGTAAGTTAATTGCTCGTAGATTTCGTCGCTCAAGATCGAGATGTCGCTGCCGAGTACGACTTCGACGAGAGCTTCCAGTTCAGCCCGCGTGTAAACCTTGCCGGTCGGGTTCGAGGGCGAATTGAGCATGACGACGCGGCTCTTCGGCGTGATGGCCGCCTTGAGTTGGGCGGGCGTCATCTTAAAGCCGGCCGCCGCGGTCGTCGGTACGAGCACCGCCTTGGCGCCGGTCATCTGCACCAGGTCGCTGTAGCTGACCCAGTAGGGAGTGGGGATGATGACTTCGTCGCCCGGGTTGCACGTGGCCGAGAGGGCGTTGTGGATCGAATGCTTGGCGCCGTTCGAGACCAGCACTTGATCAGGCGTGCATTCGAAGTTGTGGTAACTCTTGTACCACTTGCAGATGGCGGCTTTCAGTTCGGGGATGCCGTTAACCGGCGTGTAGTGCGTGTGTCCCGCTTTCATCGCCGCCTCGGCCGCCTGGCAAATGTGCACGGGCGTGGGGAAATCAGGCTCGCCGAGGCTGAAATCGTAGACCTTGATTCCCGTGGCCTTCATCTGCCGGGCCTTGGCCCCGGCCGCCAACGTCGCGGAGGGCAATACCGATGCCGCCAACTTCGACACGCTCAACATGCGATTCTCACCTTCTGAAACTAAGGGCCAAAAACTCAAGAGTCATCGTATCAATTTATCTAGTTCGAATGGGACCGACTATTTTTTCCCCAGCGACGCGAACACCACTTTCTTCTGCCCGCGATCGATGCCAATCAGGCCGCCCGTTGCTGGGTCGTTGGCGATGCCCTGGCCGGGGAACGGGGAATCGTGGGTGGTGACCCACTCCATCTCAGCCCCCTGGGCTGGCAGTTTCAAGCGATAGATCACTTTCTTATCGTGCCCGGTTGCCAGCAGGGTTTCGCCATCCCGGATGCCGCCAGAGAGACTGCTCTTGTCCCAATCCGCAATCAGCTTCTCGGGGAAGGTCCGGCGGGCAATCTCCTTCCATTCCATGTCGAAGTGGACGAGAACCGTCTTGCCGTTGTCCGCGCCGTAGTGGGCAAAGCAGCACCACCAACCGTCCTCGCGCGGCAGGACCCACGTCAGGCTTCCCGGGGGATTCTTGAAGGCGTGGAAGATCGTCAGCTTCATCGTCTCGGGATCGCAAACGCGGATGTCGCTTTCATCCGGCTTCTTCGGATAGTACGAGTGGGCGCAATAGATCTTCCCGTTCCAGATGAGACCGCTATTCAGGTGGAACGCCTCTCCATCGCTGCGGGCCAATTCCTTCTGAGTCTCCCGGTCGTATTTCACCACCCGCGTATTCGAGATGGCATAGACGAACTTCGCATCCGCGCACGCGGCCTGGGTGGCGTCCGCGGATGCCAGGGTGCCTGTGACGACGAAAGCCTCCGAACGGATCGGGGGCTGGAGGAAAGTTAGAAGGAGAAGAAGTCCCATCGCGAATGTCCTCGGCCGATTGCCTCGCGGCTTCGAAATCCTGTTGAAGTAATCTTAGCGAAGTCGCGGGACGGGGGTTGGGGATCATGCCGGTCGAGCCAGGAATCGCAGAGAATGAAAAAACCGCCGTCGTCTTGGCAACGATTCTCAATTGAAGAGAATGACCCGGCGGCAATCCACAACGGAGAATGTATCATGCGTCAAGTACTGTCAGCTTTGTGTTTCTTTCTTTTCACCATGACGGCAGTCTCGGCCGCGGAACCCGATGCGGGGCTGAAGGAACCGCCGACCGGCTTCGTCGCCCTGTTCAACGGTAAAGACCTCACCGGTTGGAGCCTGGCCAACAAGCCGGGCGATTTCTGGAAGGCGGAGAACGGCCTGCTCGTCAACAATGGCAAGGGACCGCATCTCGTCACAGAGAAGAGCTACAAGAATTTCGAACTCTGGATGGATTGGAAGATCTCCACGGCCGGCGACAGCGGCGTGTTCCTACCTGGCGGCCAGCAGGTGCAGATCTGGGCCAAGAAGGAAGGCTCGGGCGGGTTCGTCTTCGACCACAAGTATTCCGTGGCGCCGGCCGTGGTTGCCGACCGCCCGTTGAACGAGTGGAACAGTTTTTACATCAAGCTGCAGGACGGCAAGGTGACCGTGAAGTTGAACGACAAGATCGTGATGGACGCGGTCCCGGTCGAAAAGGGATTCGTTCCCCCGAAGCAAGGACCCACCGAAGGGCCCATCTCCATCCAGCGCTCGCCACACTCGGTTGTGACGTCGCTACGGAATGTCTTCGTCCGCGACCTGGATGCAAAGTGAATCACTTCCCTCGGCCGCAGGCTGCATAACGGCGCGATGTCTTTCGAATGGGCATCACGTCCTAATCTCACTTCCACCACTTCCAGCGATCACCCCGTTTTTTCACATACTCGACGGCCCCAGAGGGTCCGTAGTAGCTGACGCCGCTCGGTACGCCTTCGGGTTTGGCGATGACGGTGACGACTCGGCCCGCGGCGGCGGCTTCTTGAAAGTCGGCATAGGTCGGGCCTTTGGCGATGAAGAGC
>Ga0105046_10006491_pt1 | contig 18477 bp, 9 predicted proteins | sample MAT03_FD_78385 | JGI IMG/M metagenome (GOLD analysis project Ga0105046, IMG submission 78385) | Freshwater microbial communities from Lake Fryxell liftoff mats and glacier meltwater in Antarctica - MAT-03 (megahit assembly) | ecosystem: Environmental > Aquatic > Freshwater > Ice > Liftoff...
AGCCGATCTGCACGCGACGATTGTCCGGCGCGTCGCTGAAGGTTTGCGCGGCGTAGAAGTTGCCGTGCCAGAGTTGCTGCTTGTTCGCTTCGATCTTGAATATTGCGCCGTCGAACGCGCCGATCACGTAGCGACCATCCGCGGCGTACATCACCCAGCGGCGAATGGATTTGTCGCCGTCGATCGGTAGCTCGAACAGGTCAGGGCATTCGTAAAAGCCTGGCAACCTCGATTGATACTCCCACGTCTTCAGGTCGGGCGAAGTGTAGAACGCGATCCACTGCTTCCCTTCGGCTTCGTCGTAGATTGCCATCACCCAGCGCTTGCTCTCCGCGTGCCACAGCAGGCGTGGGTCTCGCCCTTTGTGTTTCACTACGGGGTTGCCCTGGTACTCGGTCCAGGTCTGGCCGAGATCGTTGCTGTAGGCGATGCACTCGCCGCGACCCGTGCTGGTGTAGGCCAGGACTAGCACGTCTTGATCGCCCTGCTTGAAGCCGGAGGTGTTCTTAGCGTCGACCACGGCGCTGCCGGAGAAGCACCAGTCGCCGTACTTTTGCGGAAACAGGGCGGTGGGCTGCTCGGTCCAGTCGAGTAGATTCTTGCTCGTGGCGTGGCCCCAGTGCATGTTGCCCCAGTTCCAGCCGTACGGATTGTGTTGGTAGTAAAGATGCCACTGGCGCCCGTTGTAGACCATGCCGTTCGGGTCGTTGAGCCAACCGCGTTGCGACGTGAAGTGAAACTTAGGCCGAGCCTGTTCTGAGACAGCGCTACCGGCTAGCGGCGCTGCGCTCTGCGTGATGGCGGCGAGCGCCTGCGAATCGGCAGGCAGCCGATCGACTTCGATCCGCAGTTTCTTATTCAGGAAGGGCCGCGCGTCGGCGACAGCCCAAAAGTCAGGCTTGTCTTCGGCCAGCTCAATATCAAACTCGCGGACGGTTTTGCCATCGACGACAAACCGCATGCGGCGCTTGGGCGCGCCGTTGCGGACAGGCAGGTTTAGGTACGCGGCTTCAACGGTGATCTCGCGCGAGGCCGGCGCGGCTTCGCGGCCCTTGTCGCTTTGCGAAATCTGGTCGACGTTTACATGCCCCCAGCCGCCGCGATGGCGGTCGACGATTTGCAGCGTGGCTTTCTTACCGGCCAGATCCATAACGTCCCAGGTTCGCCATTCCAATTGCTCGCTGCCGCCATCGCCAATCTGCGGGCCGGTCGTCGTGCGAGCGACCTTGCCGTCGACGAGCAAGTTCATACATGTCTCGTCCGGATGGCGTCCTCCGCCGAGTAGAAAGTTGAGATAGCGCCGCTCGAGGACGAATTCGGGCGAAGTCAGCACACCGGTCGACGCGTCCCCTTTGAGGAACGAATTGACCAGGCCGCGTCCTTCGTAGCCGCTGACTGCCATCTGACCCGGCAGCGTTCCGCGCGCAGGGCCACGGCCAAAGGCATCTCCTTCGGTGGTCCACTCTCCGTAAGTGTCGCCCTCGAAATCGGCAATCAACAGGTCGGCGCGGTTGGCGGCGCCGTCGTCAGCGCGGACTGTGTTGGGGGACGTGGCGATGCAGCACGCCAGGAGGGTTGCGAAGTAGCAAAAACGGCAGAGATGATTCACGAGGGCGCGCTCCGGAGGAAGGCAAAGCTGCCGAATTTTGGGCGGTTTATCGGGCACTGGTTCGGCGAACGCAGCTAGCGTAGGATCTGTACCGTAGTATCGTTCGAGCTTGGTTCGAACACAACCAACTGGCAACACTGAGCGAGTGAGGTTTGCATGCCGTCGTCCGATGCGAAGCAGTCGAAATCTTCCAACCTGCAATTCATTTCGCGTTTTGCGCTGATTAGCGCGCTCGCGCTGTTTGCCACGCGCTGTCCGGCGGCCGAACTCGATACGCGCCCATTGCCGCTGAGCGTTGACGTGGTCTTCAAAACGGTCAAGTGGCCTGGCTGGGATAACGGCGAAGAGTCTGGCATCGTCAAGCCGCTCCGCCCGATCATGCTCACCGGCGCCGGCGACGGCAGCAATCGGATCTTTGTGCCAGAGCAGCGCGGCGCGATCTACGTGTTGCCCAACGATCCGGCGATGAAGCAGGCGCAGGTCTTTTTGGATATTCAATCCCGGGTGGCCTACGACGATAAGACGAACGAAGAAGGCCTGCTCGGATTGGCCTTTCATCCGAAGTACAAGGAGAACGGTCGCTTCTTCCTCTACTACACCAACAAGAACAAGCCCCATCAGAACGTGGTGGCCAGCTATCGCGTGAGCAAGGAGAATCCGAATCTGGCCGATCCTGAGTCGGAAGAGATTCTGTTGACGATCAACAAGCCGTTCTGGAATCACGACGGCGGGACGATCGTCTTTGGCCCGGACGGCATGCTGTACATCGCGCTGGGCGATGGTGGCGCCGCGAACGATCCGCTGGCGAACGGCCAGAATCTGAAGACGATCTTAGGCAAGATCCTGCGAGTTGATGTCGATCGCAAAGACCCCGGCCTGGCGTACGGCATTCCGTCGGACAATCCGTTTGTCGCCAAGCTCGACGCGCGCGGCGAGATCTGGGCCTATGGTCTGCGCAATGTCTGGCGGATGGCCTTCGATCCCAAGACCGGCGTGCTGTGGGCCGGCGATGTCGGGCAAGACATCTGGGAAGAGATCGATCTGATCGTCAAAGGGGGCAACTATGGCTGGAGCATTCGCGAAGGCAAACACCCCTTTGGCAAAAAGGGTGTCGAAGCGCGCGAGGATTTGATCGACCCGATCTGGGAGTACAAGCACGACGTCGGCAAGTCCATCACCGGTGGGCTGGTCTACCGCGGTAAGAACATCCCAGAGCTCAATGGCGCCTACCTCTACGCGGATTACGTCTCCGGCAAGCTGTGGGCCTTGACGTACGACGCCGAGACGAAGCAGGTCACGGCTAACCGCGAGATCGCCACGCCCAAGAGCATTGCCATCATGTCGTTCGGCGAGGACGAACAGGGCGAAGTTTACTTGTTGACGTACTCGGCGTCGGGCGAGGCGTTCTACAAGCTCGGCCCGGCGGCGAAGTAAACGCGTCGGCCAATCGAGTCGGCCAGATCTCAAGCTACTTAAGCTGACCATGTCATTCTGCGGCGGTCACGCGCGCGCTACCTGCAAGGCGCCTGCGATTTGCGCGCCCGCGTCGCGGGCCTGCGGGACCAGGCGTCGGTAGACATCTCCGCAACGGTGGGCAGGCGGCGCGGATCGGACCGCCTGCTGGTCGATTGCCTGCCAGACTGCCATTTCCTGCTTCGTCGGCCGCTCCGGTTTAGGGCATTTGGCCGTGTTGGTACGGCAAGATTGCCTCGATTTCCAGAGTGGGAGCTGGCCTGTCCGCCGGGGAACCGGAGCAAATTTCAACCCGAATTCTGAATTGGCGCCGGACTTGCGATGGAGGGCTTTCGCCGTTGCGAGTGAATTTTGGGATCGCTCCTGAAAAGGCCTCGCGACTGCCCGGGTCGTTTTAAGACACACCACTACTTTGTGAAGGAGATAGTCATGGAATTGCTCATGCAAGCCGCCCCAGTCGCCGCCGCCGGTTACTCGCTTGTCTACTTGCTGGCAGGTGGTGGCGTGTTTGGCGCTTTTGTGATTTTTGTGGTCGCCAAGATGCTCGGCCGCTAGAGCCGGAGAGAACTTCGACCCAAAAGAGATACTTACGCCCCTGGCTGCAAGCGAACGCGGGTTAAACCGCAAGGCTTGCAGCACAGGGGCGATTTTTTTGCGCTGCGCTTTGCCACATCGCGTGAGTTGTGAACGAACGCCGCGTTGCTGCGCGTTCTCGGCGGACTTAGAATTGGTCTGCCTCGATGGCCCACTCCTCGCAGCGGAACGCACTACTTGCATCTTTCTGTATCTCACCGATCCGCGCTCTTTGCCCTGCTACTAATTACCGGCATCGGCGCAATCGTCCGCGCGGACGAACCAGATAAAGCGAGTGAGCCAGCAATCAGCGCCGCGGCAGTCGATGGTCCGCTGTCGCCGGAGCAGACGCTCGCGGCTTTTGCGCTGGAGCCTGGATTGCGAATTGAACTGGCCGCCGCGGAGCCGACTGTCGAAAGCCCTGTCGCCATGGCGTTCGATCAACAGGGCCGGATGTTTGTAGCAGAGAATGTTGGCTACCCTAGCGGCCCGCCGGACGGGGCGCCGCCGCTGGGGCGGATCGCGCTCTTGGAAGATGCCGATGGCGATGGCCGATTCGAGAAACGGACGACATTCGCCGAGGGCCTGACTTTCCCCAACGGTGTCCTTCCTTGGAACGGCGGGCTGATTGTCACCTGCGCGCCGGACATTTTGTTCCTCCGAGACAACGACAACGACGGTCGCGCCGACGAGCGCAGCGTCTGGCTCACTGGGTTCGCCACGACCGGCAGCACGCAACTGCGCGTCAGCCATCCGACGATGGGCATGGATGGTTGGATCTACGTCACTAGCGGCCTGACCGGCGGCGAGGTGACCTGCCCCAAGCATCCGGAACGTCCACCGATCAAGTTTGGCCGGACTGATTTTCGCTTTCGACCAGACTTAAGCGCGTATGAAACGTGCGACGGCGGTGGGCAGTTTGGGCTTTCGTTCGACGATTACGGCCATCGCTTTATTTGCTACAACCGCGTGCAAGTGCAGCATGTGGTGTTGCCCTCAAGATATTTGCGCCGCAATCCGCGTCTGGCGTTTTCGGACACAGTGCAGGATTGCCCTGTGGAACTTGCGCCGGAACCACTCAAAGGGCATGGCCGCGCCGCGGCGCTCTTTCCGATCAGCGCAAACGTCACCACGGCAGACTCGCATGCCGGCACGTTTACGGCCGCTTGCAGCGTCCTGATCTGGCGCGGATCTGGCCTGCCAGAAAGATATCGCGGGGGCGCGTTTAGTTGCGATCCAACCGCCAACTTGATCCACTTCGACCGTCTGAAGCCTCGCGGCGCGACGTACGAGGCCGAGCGCGCCACGCCGGGGGTGGAGTTTTTGGCTAGTCGGGACAATTGGTGCCGGCCCGTCTTTCTCGCCCACTCGCCGGACGGCGCGCTCTATTTCTGCGATATGTATCGCAAAACGATCGAGCATCCGGATTACCTGCCGGTCGAAATTCGCAAGCGAACTGACTTTGAAAGCGGCCGCCGGATGGGCCGCATCTGGCGCGTTGTGGATGATCGACTTACGGCGGAGGATCTCAAGGAGCGTCGCGCGCGGGATACGGCGCTCGATAGTGACGATGGTTGGCGGCGCGATCTTGCGTTTCGTTATACGCTCGAAGCCAATGGCGCGGAGCGAGCGGGAACGTTCGCCGCCGCGCGCCGCGCGGCGATGGCAATCCTGAGTGATCCGGTTCAACACGCCGGCGCCGAATTCAACCCAGCGGCTGTCGCGAGCTTGTTTGCCTTAGCTGCGCAAGGGGAGATGCCGGACGAAGTGCTGCTGGCCTGCCTGAAGCATCCACTGGCCTGTGTGCGCGAGCAGGCGATTCAGTTAGCGGAGTCCCGCTTGGCGAAGTCCGCGCCCGTGGCGCAAGGCATGCTGTCGCTGGCGGACGACACGGATCCGCGCGTGCGCTTTCAATGGGCGCTTTCGGCAGGCGCGTACGCGGACGACAGGGCGATCTCCCGCCTGGCAGCGCTTGCCGTCCGCGATTCGTCCGATCGCTGGTTGCGAGGCGCTGTACTGAGTTCGATCGCGGGGCGCGAAGAGGCGTTTCTCACAGCCCTGCTATCGATTCCGCCGAACGCCGAGGGCGCGAGTGAGTTGTACGTCGAGTTCGGCCGGTTGCTCGGGGCAAGTGTCGACGAGAATCGCCGTGCGGAGGTACTCGGCCAGGTATTACGCGCGAAGCCGGCGTTCTCCGTGAGCGCAGCGCTGTTCAGCGGTATCGCTAACTCGCTGCGCAGTCGCGGCGCAGGTCAGACGGGCGGATCGGCGTTGCTCACGGTTATTGCCGCTGAAGACGCGGAGCTGCACAAGCTCTTTGAGCAAGCCGACGAGATTGCCAAGAATGGCGATCGAGATCGGCGGCTGCGGTGCATTGCCATTGGCCTGCTGGGGCACGCTGATTTTGCTATTTCTGGCGACACGCTGCTGTCACTCGTTTCTTCCGCGCAGCCGAATGAAGTTCAATCGGCCGCGATTCGCGCGCTGGCCGGTATGCAGGATCCACGCATCGCGGAGACGCTGCTCGCTGCGGAGCAATTTCCGGCCTATTCGCCCCAGGCGCGCGAAGAAGTCCTCTCGGCCATGCTCTCTGTCCAGGCGCACTTGCAGGGCTTGCTCGTAGCGCTGGAAAGTGGAACCGTTCCGCCGAGCGCGATCGATTCGATTCGCCGCCGGCAACTCACCGAGAATAAAGACACTGGCCTGCGTGATCGGGCACGTCGGATGTTCGGCGCCGGTCAGGCTTCGGATCGGACCAAGGTTTACGAGGAGTTCAAACCGCTGCTGGCCCTGACGCCCCATCCAGACAACGGCCGCGCGGTTTTCAAGAAGCATTGCGCCAACTGCCATCGCTTGGATCGCGACGGGCATCCAGTGGGGCCCGATTTGTTTGGGATCCGCAATCAACCGAAAGAGGCGATCCTGCTTCATATCTTGATTCCTGAGCAAGAGATCACGCAAGGATTTCTGGCCTACGTAGCGGAAACCAAAGATGGCCGCGTGCTCACAGGCCTGGTGGCGAGCGAAACCGCAAGCAGCGTCACATTAAAGCAAGCCCTGGGCAAAGAAGAGACGATCCTCCGCGCGGATTTAGAGAGATTGGTATCGAGCAAGCTCTCGCTGATGCCGCAGGAGTTCGAAAAAGCGATCTCCAGGCAAGAACTGGCGGACTTGATCGCCTATCTTAAAGGCGAAGGGGCGCTGGCTGAGTCGACTAAATAACTGGGCCAGCATTCGATTCGTAAAACGGCACGCTGTCATGACACTCAAGCACAACTCACGATTTTCCCCGAAGGCGTAACCATGGTGATTTCAATTAGCGGAATAGCGATTCTTGTGTTGCAGGTTCTGCCGCTTCTTTTACTGGCGACCGTCGCCCAGGCTGGGGACGCGCCGGCATTTAAGGTCGGTTTTGCCGAGCGAGATATTACGCCCAAGATCGGTATGGAACAGCCCGGCGGCTATGGCAAGGCGTTTCACTCCACCAAACACGACGCGTGCAAAGTCAGGGCCAGCGTTTTTGACGATGGCACGTCGCGAGTGGCGATTGTCGGGATCGACGCGCTGCTGATCCGTGGCGTCACGGTCGCCGCGGCGCGTCAAGCGATCCAGCAGCAATGCGGCATTCCGCCCGAGGCGGTCTTGATCGCGGCGTCCCATTCGCATTCGGCCGGGCCCACCGGCATGATCCTGCCGGGCGAGTTCGATCACGCGTCCGACCTGGTCAAGACGCTGGCGTACGAAAAGTCTTCGACCGCGGACGCGGCCTATCTGGCCGAAGTGCAGCAGGCTCTGATCGACGCCGTGGTCGAGGCGGACAAGCGACGCGTTCCTGCCCGCGCGGCTGTAGGCGTGGGAAGCGCAGAGGACGTAGCGTTCAATCGCCGCTTTCGAATGGCCGGCGGAACCACGATGACCCATCCCGGGCAAGGGAATCCAGACATCGTCGAGCCGGCCGGTCCGACTGATCCGCAAGTCGGCGTGATTGGCGCCTGGGACACCAGCGGAAAGTTCCTGGGCTGCGTCGTCAACTTTTGTTGTCATGCCACGACAGGCCCCGGCGGCATCTCGGCGGATTACATCCATTACATTGAGAAGACGATTCGAGGACTGATGGGGGAAGATGCGATCGTGGTCTTCACGCCTGGCATGGCTGGCGACGTCACACAGGTCGACAATCGCAGTCCCTACCAGATCAAGCAGTTCGGCGAGATCTCCGCTCGGAACGTCGGCGGGCGCGTTGGCGCCGAGGCGCTGAAAGCACTGTTGGCGATGGAGCAATCGGCCGGCGCGCTTCAACCGGTCGCGTTTAAGACCGAAACGCTCAAAATCCCGCGCCGCGCGCCGCGACCAGAGCGTCTGGCGCGCGCCAAGGAACTGGTGCAGAAAGATCCGAAGGAAGTAGACGGCACAGAGTGGACGTTTGCCAAGGAGATTGTCCTGCTAGACGCCCGCCTGGCGAAAGAGCCGGTCGCTGACGTGGAAGTGCAAGCCATTCAGATTGGCCCGGTGGTGCTGCTGACATCTCCGGCGGAATACTTCTGCCAGTACGGATTGGACATCAAGGCAGGGAGCAAGTTTCCGTTTACGTTCCCGGTGTCGCTCGCCAACGACTGCGTTGGGTACGTCCCGACGGAAGAAGCGCTCAGGCCTCGCGGCGGTGGATATGAAACGCGTCTTACCAGCTACAGCAACTTGCAACCGGCCGCCGGCAAAAAGATCGCGGACGCGGCGATTGAGCTTTCGGGAAAACTCGCGCCGGGCGCGGCGCCCACGCCGGCGCCGCTACCCAAGTTCCAGGGCAAGCCGTGGACATATGGAAGTTTGCCGCCGGAGTTGGATTAAACGGTATAGAACGCCTCCCGTATCGCTCACCGCCAATAGCCCGTGGCGAATTCACGCGCCATCGGTCAAGATGGATCTGATCGGGCTTGGAACGTGCAGTTCCGCTGGTAACCAGTAATGACCGATTGTAAATTACGCAGCGAACGCCAACGCGTTTCGCGTCAACTTAGAAGGCGGCGTTTCGTTTCATGGATCCAGCAGACGTAGAACCGAACGAATCAGCAGCGGCCGACGCCCAAGCGGAATACGAGTTTTCCCTGACGCGGCGCGAGGCTCTCAAGGCCGGGGCGCTGGGCGCACTGGCCGGATGGGAACTTTGGCCCCGCAGCGCGCACGCGCAAACTCAACCCAAAGTCGACGGGCCGTTTACTACCGCGGCTCTGGTATTCGATGAGCCGACCGATCGGCCGGCCGGCGCGATCGCCTGGCCGGTGACCATGGGGGCTCCATTTGCCAACGGCGCGCTGACCGGCCTGGAAGGTCTGGCGATTACATCGGGCGATGTCGCCGCGCCGGCGCAGTTCACCAAGGCGCTCGACTGGCGCTTCGGCAAAAAGACAATCAGCTGGGCCCATTGCGATTTTCAGGCGACGCTCGGCGGAGGTTCTGCGCCAAGCATGACACTTCGCGCCGGAGGACCGACTAACCCTGCTCCGGCCAAAGTGGTTAGCGTTAAGGATGACGGTGACCACTTCACGGTCGATACCGGCGCCGTGCAGTTTCGCTGCAACAAGAAGGCCTTCAATCTGCTGGAGACATTTACCGCCGGCGGCGCGGAGTTGCTCCGCGGCAGCGCGCTCTATTGGCAAGACACGCGCGGCGGCGTTTACGAAGCGAAGCGCGCGGCCAGCCAGGTGACGGTCGAAAAGTCCGGTCCGCTCCGCGCGGTGCTGCGTGCAGAAGGGTGGTATCAGACCGAGGCAGGCGATCGCAAGCTCCGCTACGTCGTCTGGCTTCACGCCTTTGCCGGATTGCCGTACGTACGCATCTACGACAAGCTTATCTGGACCGAGAATCTGACGCTCTACGTCACGGTCGATCCCAAGACCAGCGTGCTGACGACCAAGGGCTTGTTCGGCGACCGCAACGGCCAGAACACGTTGATCTCGCATGGTTGGGCAACCGGCGACGCGGTCCGCTGGGCCTATTCGCACAGCGACCGGAACGCCTCGGGGGGACAGCAGCAGCACGACAACACGTCGAAGATCGGCTCAGAGCTGGTCGTGCTTCCCAAGGTTGCCGGCACGGCGCTCGACCGGACGACAGACTACTTTGTCCGCGCCGCCAGCGACACGACGTTGACGTTGCATCGGACGGCGTCGGACGCGGCGTCGGGCGCCAATCCGATTCAGTTTCAGGATCAGGGCGTCTTTGTCGACAAGGGAGTCAATCACATTGGCCGGCACTACCTGCAAGCGCAGCAGCCAGTGCTGGCGGAATATGGCCTGAAGTTCCTGCTAGCGCAACCGGCGACGCAGGCGAGCGTGGACATCGTGGGCGCGGCCAATCCCCACAATGTCGATCTGGCGACGGCGCGCGGGATCACTGCCCATCAGCGCGGCTACGGCGAGGCCTCGCTGGCTCCGGGCGTGGGCGCGGCGACCGACGTGGAACATCTGGCCGGATGGGCCGAAGCGCGGTTCGCAGGCGGAACCGGTCTGGCGGTGGCCGTGAAGGGGCTTTCGCAACAGACGCCCAAGGTCGTGCAGGTTGGGACGGACGCCATCACCATCAAGCTCTGGGGTGGCGGCCCGATGTCATTGCGCGAAGAAGATCGCGTACTGCAGGAATTCAAGGACAGCGGTTACGCCAAGGAATGGCTGACGATGAGCGGCGAGGCCAACCCGCTAGGCTTGTCGAAGACGCACGAAATTTGGCTCTGGCCCACGCAATCGGCCGCGGACAATCGGCTGATCAATGACCTGGTGCAGCGCCCCGTCGCTTGTGTTCCGCAACCGGAGTACGCCTGCGGCACGGATTACATTCTGGGCATTCGCGCAGCGGCGCAGACGCCCCAGCCGATGGAGTACGTCGAGACGGCGCTCGAGAACATGTTGCGGTTTATCACCGCGCGCGATCCGGCGCACGGCGATTACGACGAATGGAACTTCGGCGACTTGCGGTTATTCAATAACGACACCTGGCGCACCTGGGACAACGGCGGCTACCACTGCAGCGATTTGTTCTGGATCGAGTGGCAGCGGACGGGCAAGCGTTTCTTCCTGGAAGAAGGAATGAACAACGCCCGGCACGTGATGGACGTGGACACCATCGCTCACTCGCAAACCGTGACCGGCAGTGATACCTATCAGCGGATGGCTGGCCGGACGCACAATTACGCCACGCTGCAATGGGCCTGGCCGAGCGCGTACGTTGATACGTACGTGGATCACCCACAGTATTTGTTGCTCTGTTGGCTGATGACCGGTTATGAAGTAGCGCGCGATGTATTGCAGACCAAGTGCTCCATGGCGGGGGGCGCGCCGAATGTAGCCAGTTACAACCCTGCCACGATCAGCCGCGAGCAATACGGCGGCGCGCGACCGAAGTGTGTCTACTATGAATTCACTGGCGATGAGAAGTTCTACACCGCTGGCCGCGCCTGGCTGCAACTAGCGATGAACGCGCAGGCCGTCAGCACCGAGAAGAACGGCCTGGGGACGCGGCTGTTTCCCAACAATAATTTCTGGGGATTTTTCTACGAGGCGTTTCTGTACAGCAACCGCTACAAGCCTGACGCGGCGCTGATGAAGTCGCTGGCGCAGACGGTGGACGACTTCGCGGTTTCGCCGACCAATTACTTCGACGCGCCCACGCTCGCCTGTACCTGGCCCAAGCCGGCGCGACTGGGGCGAATGCGGAACAACATGGTCCGTTTCGTGGCCGCGTATCGACACACCGGAGACTTGCGCTATCTGCAATATCCAGCGCAACTGGTGCTGCGGCAGTGCCGGACGGTGCAAACCTCGCCGCCGTTTGTCGGCTATGACGTGCTGCAAGGAATCCTGGCGCCCGGCTTTGTGCGCGGCGCACTGATGGTGTTCGGCGCGCTGGCGGACGCCGGCTTTCCGCAAGTCACCTGGCCGGGCAACATGCCGCTCTTCAGCTCGGGGATTGTCGCCAACTGGCCGTGGGCGTCGCAGATCACGCTCTGGGGGAACAAGCCAGCGGCCAAGCCGGGGCGCATTCGGCTGATTTTCAAAGATTCCAACCTGACTCCGTACGAAGCTCCTGGCCGACTGCGCGCCCAGATCGTCGAACCGACCGGCGCCACACACAACCTGGTCCTCAGTAGCGATGGTCGCTTTCCAGTGCAAGTCACTGACGCCGGACTGGTGCTGACGGGCAAGCACGATCTGCGGACGGGCCAGCCGGTGCGTTTCAGCTCCAAACGCGCGTTGCCGAAACCCCTGTCGGCAGAGATCACTTACTTTGCGCGCACGATCGATCCCAATGCGACTCCGTTACGATTTTCGATCCACTATTCGTTTCCGGACGCGCTTAACGGCGCCAACGCAATTCCATTCGTCCGAGGGGAAGGCCCGTTCGACCTGTTGGCGGCCAATATGCTGCGCGACGCCTCGTTCACGCTGCCGGCGCGCGGACCGGCTGGAGCGTATCGCATTCATATTCAGTCCGAAAGCCCGCTGTTCCGCGTCTTTCCGGCCTCGGACCTGCCTGGCTTTGTCGTCGCACTCTGGGGGCTGGGAGACCTGTCTTGCGATTGCTCCTTGGGCGCGGCCGAGTATTTCTTTCGCATGATTCCCGGCGCTACCACGCTAACGCTTAGCAAGCCGGCCGAAGAGAGCCAGTTTGTGGAGCCGATTGCCGTACTCGATCCGCAAGGAAATCGGCTCGGCAGTTTTGATCTGACCGAGCAAGAGTCGGTGGCCGAGATCGAGATTCCGCCAGCGATGGCCGATAGCGTGCTGCGACTGGCCAAAGGGTATGAAGAATCTTCGCCCAACACGTTGATGAATCTACCCGTCGTTCGACTTGACGGCGCGGGTCGCTACGTTTCGGTTTCGGCAACGCAGTGGTTCAACCCACTGGCGGAGCTGGATAGCGAGGCGGCCGCGTTCTGGACCATGGCCGAGCCGGAAGGGGCTCGGCATGATGTCACCGGCCACGGCCGCGATCTGACAGAGCACTTTGGACCCATCCATTGCGATCACGGCGGGCCGCTGGGCTGCGAGGCGCAATTTGGTCCCGAAGGCGAATCCTTCTTGAGCAGCCCGGACGAGATCTTTCGCGCCAACGGCAGCTTTACGATCTGGGGTTGGGCTCGCGTCGATAAGCTAGACGGAACTCGCTATCTGTTTGTCAAAGGGGGCGACATGCACGCCAATCCGGCGAGTTGTGAGTGGGCGATCTACGCCTCGGCGTCTCCTTCGCCGCGGATTTTCTTTCAGGCCAGGGTGGGGCGTAAGTACGCTTTCACGCAAGGCCTACCGATTCGCGCGGACGGCAAGCTCCACTTTGTCGTAGGCTGGTACGACGCTACGGCCCGCAAGATCATGCTGCAATTGGACGACGGGCAAATCGCGTCGCAAGCGCTCACCGGACCGATCAACGCCGGCGATGAACTGTTCGGCGTCGGCGGCAGCGCGCCCAACGGCCGCGGTTGGGTGGGAGAAATCGCCGCAGTCGGCTTCGCCAAAACCGCGCTCGTAGCCAAAGAACGCAACCTGCTCTACAACGGCGGCGGCGGGATGCAATTTCCGTTTTAGGGGTGGCGCCTCAACTGTCCCCGTCGCCTGGATTTCCCCAGAACCAGACGGTGACCACGCCTTCGCGATAGGGCGATTCGGATTGCGAGATTGAGATCAGGCGATCCGGCGCAAACTGGCTGGCGAAATCCGCGGCTTCGCGGGAAATCGTGGTCCAGCTTTTCAGCGTGCCGAAGAATGATTTGAACTGAACCGTCATGCGTGTTCACCCCTTCGGAACTATCAGGTCGTGTGTCTCGCTCAGACAACATTGTAAGGAGTAGCCGGTCCGGTACAAAAAAAACAGACACAAAAAAGTCTGATGCAAAAATAAAGCCGCCGCGCGGTCTGCGAGCTCACAATCGCGGACCGGCGGCGGCCTGGCCTCTGGAATCGATGTCTTTTTAGAAACTGCTCACTAACGCCTGCTCATCAGCAGCCTGCTACGCTGCTCGATCCGTGCTTAGGCGCCCACCTCGTCGACAAAACCATTCAGGCTCTGGGCACGGGTTGGGTGTTGCAGCTTGCGGACTGCCTTGGCTTCGATTTGGCGAACTCGTTCACGCGTGACGGAGAAGATCTTTCCGACCTCTTCCAGCGTGTAGGAATAACCATCCGCCAGGCCATAACGCAGACGCAGGATCTCTCGCTCGCGGTAGTTCAGCTCTTCCAGCACCGCGGCAATGCGGGTCTTCAGGGACTGTTGGGTCATCTCGGCCAGGGGATCTCCTCCGCGGTGATCTTCGACGAACTCGCCGAAGAAGCTATCGTCGTGATCGCCGACCGGTTGATCGAGCGAAAGTGGGTGGCGGGTCATCTTCAAAACGCAGGCCGCTTCTTCAATCGATAGGCCCGCCTCGGCGGCGACCTCTTCCACCTGCGGCTCGCGGCCGGTCCGCTGCACCAGGTCTCGCGAAATCGTCCGCACGCGGCTCATCGTCTCGATCATGTGCACTGGCATCCGGATCGTGCGACTCTGGTCCGCAATCGCCCGGGTGATCGCCTGGCGAATCCACCAGGTGGCGTAAGTCGAAAACTTAAAGCCACGAGCATGCTCAAACTTGTCAACAGCCCGCATCAGGCCGGTGTTGCCTTCCTGGATCAGATCCAAAAAGCTCAGACCGCGGTTGCGATACCGCTTGGCGATCGAGACCACCAACCGCAGGTTGCCGGCCGATAACGAACGCTTGGCGGCGTCGTACTGCGCCTGGTGCTTGCGGGTAGCGCGAATCCGGCGGTCCAATGTCCGCGGGCTATCGAGCGTGATCCGCATCAGGTAGTGGAGCTCATCACGCAGCTTGCGGACGTGCTCAGCGGCGGCTGGGTTCTGACGAGCTTCGGCAATCTGCTCCATCAGGCAGTTCATCCGCTCCGAGATTTCCATCAGCTTATCGGACAGTGGCTGCAAACGTTGCGTGCGGAGATCCAACTCCTCGACCAACCGCACCGCCTTGCGGCGACGCAACACCAACCGACGCCAGGCAGCCCGACGCTCTGGGCGGCCGTGGTTGCGCGAGATGGCAATCCGGAAGTCCTTGACGTTCTGACGCAGCAAATGATCCAGCGTCGTCAGGTTAGGCTGCAACCGGGCGATGATCTGCTTCTTCTCCGAGGCGTCCGTCACCGAGACTTCGATCGTCCGGTCCAAACGCAACTCGCCATCGCGCACCTTCTTCAGCAGCGACACAGCGCCCTGCAGGATGAAGTCGCTGGCGATCATGTTGTCGCGGAAGCGGGTGCGGCTGTATTCGATCTTCTTGGCGGCCGAGACTTCCTGCTCGCGGGTCAACAGCGGGATCTCGCCCATCTGCATTAGGTAGATGCGGACCGGGTCGTCGATCCGGTCGTCCCCCAGGACGTCGAACCGGCTGACTTGCTCTTCGTCTTCGTCGACAACTGCTTCGACGGCGTCGACTTCAACTTCCACTTCATCGTCAACTTCTGGGGCAAAGCCTTCCTTCTCGTCGGCAGCGTCCTCGCGGTCCGACGATTGGAGCGAGCGCTCCGAGCGTTCGACTTCGCTTGCCGGCCGACGGCCACGGCGGCTGTTGTGCTGCGGGCCGACATGCTTGGGGCGAACCACGGCTTTTCGAATGGGCTTTCGCAAGGTGCATTCCTTCCAGAGATGGCAGACAAGATGAGCGATGTGAGCTTCGTCAGAGATGTGCTGGACGCGGAGCAGGCTCGCGTCGGGTTCGGTACCAAAGCACGGCGAATGCCAATGGACTTGGGAGTAACTCAGGAGATCGCCGTAACCCGTTGTTCTGAAAGCACTAAAGCAGGCTATGTGGTTCGCGAAAATTGTCTGTCGAAGAGGCGGCTGATGACTTGCCGCATCATTTGCGGGGCGCGCTCGGTTGCCTTTTGACAACGCCCGCTGCGGGCAGCTTTTCGGGCGCCGGTCGCTTGGTATGATGCAAACCGGCCGTCGCCCGCCCCACCGTTGACCACGCTGAGAACGCCCTGCACATGCCTCCCACAGTCGCCGCTGATCCTTCGACATTGGCCGAACTGACGGCCCGGTTCGCGGCCCAAGAGTCCCAGATACTGGTAGGCGGCGGGCCGAAAGCGATCGAGCGGCAACACGCCAAAGGGCGGCTCACCGCGCGCGAGCGGATTGCGCTGCTACTCGATCCGGGCGCGCGGTTCTTCGAGATCGGCCTGTGGGCCGCTTGGGAGATGTATACCGATTCTGGCGGCGCGCCCTCGGCCGGTGTGGTCTGCGGCATGGGCGATATCGCCGGCCGGCGGCACATGATCATCGCCAACGACGCCACGGTCAAAGCAGGCGCGTTCTTTCCGGCTACGGCCAAGAAAGTTCTGCGCTGCCAGCGGATTGCCTTTCAGAATCGCTTGCCGCTGGTCTACCTGGTCGATTCGGCCGGTGTCTTTTTGCCACTGCAAGAAGACGTCTTCCCGGACGAGGACGACTTCGGTCGCATCTTCCGCAACAACGCCGTGATCTCGGCGGCCGGCATCGGTCAGATTGCCGCGATCATGGGGAACTGCGTCGCCGGCGGCGGCTACCTGCCGGTGCTGTGCGACAAACTGCTGATGACCGAGGGGTCCGGCCTGTATCTGGCTGGGCCGGCGCTAGTGAAAAGCGCGATCGGTCAGGAGGTCGATAGCGAGGCGCTCGGCGGCGCCCAGATGCACATGCAAGTCAGCGGCACGATCGATTACCGCGATCCGGACGATCCCACCTGCCTGGCGCGGCTGCGGCGGTTGGCGAGCGCCGTGGCGGCCGACACCGGCGCGCCTACGCCCCCGTTTACGCGGTTGCCGGCGATTGAACCGGCTCGTCCCGGCACGGACATTTACGAATTGGTCAGTCCCAACACGCGTAAGGACTACGAAGCCCGGCAGGTGCTGGATTGCATCTTGGACGCCGGCACGTTCGACGAGTACAAGGCCGAGTATGGCCAGTCGCTGGTCTGTGGCACGGCGCGATTGGGTGGCTTCCCAGTCGGGATTGTCGCCAATCAGCATCACCAGTCACGCCCTGCCGATGGTCCGATTCAATTCGGCGGCGTGTTGTATGTTGACAGCGCGGAGAAGGCGGCGCGGTTCGTGATGAACTGCAATCAGGATTGGATTCCGATCCTGTTCTTTCAGGACGTCAACGGATTCATGGTTGGCCGCGACAGCGAGCGCGAGGGAATCATCAAGGCAGGCGCTAAGCTGGTCAACGCAATCAGCAATAGCCGCGTTCCCAAGCTGACGCTGCTGATCGGTGGCTCTTACGGCGCTGGCAACTATGCAATGTGCGGCAAGGCGTTCGACCCACGCTTTATCTTTGCCTGGCCCCAGGCGCGCTGCGCCGTGATGGGGGGCGAGCAGGCGACCAACACGCTTCTGGATGTGGTGGTGAAGAGCATGGAACGGCAAGGGCATGCCGTGGACGCGGCCGAGATGTCCGCACTGCGCGACAAAGTCAAAGGGGACTACGACCGCCAGATGGATTCGCGATACGGGGCAGCCCGCGGCTGGGTCGACCGGATTATCGATCCGGCGCAAACGCGCGAAGAACTGATTTACGCATTGGAAGTCGCCACGCGCAATCCAGAAAAAGAACCGTTCCGCCTGGGCGTGTTTCAGGTTTAAGCTGGCGTGCGCGGTGCGGAAGTTCAATCAACATTGGGCTGGCTCTGATCGGGGCTATATCCTCGGGACGTTTCACGGTCATGACTCAGCCACTTGTTCGCGTTCACGTGCACGGCGCCGCCGGAACGATCATTTTGAATCGGCCGGAGCGCCGCAACGCCCTCTCGCGGCAACTGCTCACGGATCTTCTGCAAGCGCTGGACGACCTGCATCAGGAACGCCGCGTGCGCGCCGTAGTGTTGACCGGCGCTGGGGACGCGTTTTGCGCGGGGCTGGATCTGGCCGAGATGCAAGCGACCAGTCAAAGCGACGACCCTCGCGAGCAGTGGCGGCTGGACGCGGTGCAGTATCTTGAGCTGGTCGAGATGATGCTCCGCTTTCCGAAGCCGCTGATCGCCGCGATCAATGGACCGGCGGTGGCCGGCGGAGCAGGCTTGGCGCTTGCCTGCGATATTGTGCTGGCGACGGAGACTGCGACGATTGGCTTTCCGGAGCCGCGCCGCGGGATTGTGGCAGGGTTGGTCGCGCCGCTGTTGGTCTTTCGGATTGGGGCCGGACAGGCGGCGCCTCTGTTGTTGACCGGCAACCTGATCGACGCGAACGAGGCCCGCCGCGTTGGCCTATTCCATCGCCTTGTTTCGGTCGATCATCTCTGGCCGCGCGCAACCGAAATTGCCGAGGAGTGCGCCCAGTGCGCGCCGGAATCGATACTGCTGACCAAGCAATTGCTGAACGAGACGATTGGTGAGCAACTCGGCGCGCTGTTGAGCGCCGGCGCCGCCGCCAGCGCCACGTCGCGCACGACCGAGGCCGCCACCGAAGGGCTGAAGGCGTTTTTTGAGAAACGCCCACCGAAGTGGCCGTGATTTCGCAAACGATTGTTCGCAATCAACAATTTATAAAAAAGCGCGGACGTCTTCCGGCGTGAGGCGACCATCGTGCAATGCCGAGGCGACCAGCGCCGCGTCGCAGCCGGCTGTGGCGAGTCGTTCCAGATCGGCCGTTCCGCGCACGCCTCCTCCGGCGATGATCTGTAGCGGTTGAGAATCAATCGAATCGGAGGACAAGCTGGCGGCGCGGATCTGCTGGCAGAGCGACATCGTCCCGACGCCCTGCCCCACGCCGACGTCGGCCAGATCAAGGACGATCATCCGACGCGCGCCG
>Ga0105046_10006492_pt1 | contig 18476 bp, 17 predicted proteins | sample MAT03_FD_78385 | JGI IMG/M metagenome (GOLD analysis project Ga0105046, IMG submission 78385) | Freshwater microbial communities from Lake Fryxell liftoff mats and glacier meltwater in Antarctica - MAT-03 (megahit assembly) | ecosystem: Environmental > Aquatic > Freshwater > Ice > Liftoff...
ACGCTCCTCAAATCTCCGGCGCCGGCATCCCCCAGTTTGCCCATTCCTCTCGGGTCGGACCGTAGATGCCTGGAATCGGCAGCCCAGCCTGGCGCATCAGGACGGTGAGCTGTCCGCGATGGTGGGTCTGATGTCTGATCAGCACGGACAGCGTCACGGCCCGCGACCAGCGTTCGCCGTACATGTCGTCCTCTTCGCTGAGCGTCGCATCGGTCCACTGTGCTCGTAACTGGTCGACGAGTGACGCGGCTGCAGTGCGGTATGCGCTGCCGATCGTCGCCGCCGTGGAAGGTACAGGCTCATGCTCCGTCGGCCCCGTCACCGTGAGTCCGGCCTTCGCCATCATCTCCGGCACGGTCTGCACGATGTGCCATGCCAGGCGCCCAATGGTGCGACCGTCGGCATAGCTTTCACTCGCGAGGGCGGCATCGGTGATGTTGTCGAGCATCTTCTGCGTCATCTCGGCTTCGTACTGCCAGTCGTGATAGAACTCGTTCAGCTGGTGAAACATGCGTGGGCCTCGGGGTGATGCATGGCGTCGGGCGCGCTGCGGGGTCGGCGCATGCCCGTCCGGACTGCGGTGAGCGTCGAGTCTACCATTCGCGCCCCGTAGCTTCAACGTGACAGACCGGCGCTTGCCTGCGTCCTGACGGGTTCGTATCGTTGGAATCCATCGTTGTCGTCGCCATCAGGAGCGCACAGTTGAGCACAACACAGATGAGCACGCACGAGATCGGCACGGCTCTCGTGGATTTCTGCAGGCAGGGCAAGAATCACGAAGCGATATCCACCCTCTACTCGGCGGACGTCGTGAGCGTCGAAGCCGGCGCCCCTCCGGGCCAGGATCGCGAGACGGTCGGACTCGAGGCAACCATGGCAAAGGGCCAGTGGTGGGCGGACAATCACATCGTGCACGACTCGAGCGTCGGCGGGCCGTACCCGAAGGACGACCAGTTCATCGTGACCTTCCACTTCGACGTCACCTTCAAGCCGTCTGGGCTGCGCTTCACCATGGAGGAGGCGGCACTCTACACGGTGACGGCGGGGAAGATCACGCGTGAAGAATTCTTCTATACCACGGGCGGTTGAGTCGTCCTCTCCGATGCCCCGCCGTGCCTTGCGCCCTCGCACCGCTCTCTGACGGTTCCTGGTCGCGCGTGTCGTAACGGCGTGCAGTCTTTTCCCGTTGCGTGGCGCTCGTGCAAGCAACTCTCCTCGGCAGACATACGATGGCAAAAGCTCGCCGGCCGGTAATGCGGCACCGCTGAGAGATTGGACTATTCTTCCGGTGCCCTCGAGTGCTCGCGCATGCTTGCGCGGGTGAATCAAAAACCGACGAGGACACCTCTGTGAACGACGGAGAGGGGGATGACGCGATGACGGCATGGCGCGAACTGTGCAGAAGACGACTCACGAGTCCGTTGTTCCACGCTGCGCTCACGATGGCAATGGTCGCGTGCGCTGAACCAGGAGCTCCGGCGCTGCCGGCGCTTTCGCTGAGCGCGGTCACTGAGCGCGGTCACTGAGGCTGGCGGCAATGGTGTGTCGCAACTCATTTTCACGGCGCTCAACGAGAGCCCCGACGTGCTTACTCTCACCGGGTGCTCCCGCGCCCCTGCGTATTATCTCGAAGGGAGAGTGGTCGACGGCGACCGCTGGTTCGAAGTGTCATCGGTCGGCGTCATCTGCCAGGCCGCGCAGGTCGCAGAGCAAGCCCGTCTTGCTGCTGGGCAGACACTGGTGGTCCGCTACCCGTCTGGTTTGGTGGCGCAGCAAATCACCCATCGCATTCGGTTGCTGGTCGATGATCCGCGCGGCGGCGCGCCGCTGACTTTCACGTCGAACTCGGTGCTTGTGCGCTGACCGCCCCACTGCGAGCGCGATCAGGGCCTGCACCGTCGGCAATGGCACCGTCCTCTTGACTCCGGGCGTCGTGTCACGATGCAGTCTACGCGTCGCCACTGCTCGAAGCGGAGTACTCGAGTGCGTGCCAGCATGAGAACATGGTCCCGGATTCGCGCCTGCTCGGCCTGCTGGAGTGGGTGATGGTGCGTCGTTCGCTGCGTCCGGAGATCGGCCGCACGCTCGACGCGGGCTACGTTCGCGGAGCGGACTGCCGTTACCTCGCCACGGCGCTGTGCCTCGCGCCGGCCGGCATCGGTGATCTGGCGCGCGCCCAGCCGCACCGCGTCGCTACACCGTGATCCGCTCCCGAAACGTCCGACCAGCGGCGTCGCGTGCTTCCACGATCACCTCGCGCGCCTCACGAGACGGTGTGGCATAGAACAGATGTGCCGTCGGCGCCGGATCGACCCACGGATTGTGCTTCGGCAGGTCAGGGCCCGTGTGCAGCTCCACCGACAGCGGATCGAAGCCCCGGCGACGTGCCATCGCCCCACGCGGCTGACCATCCTCGAACCAGGTTACGCGCCACGAGTCGTCCCACGCCCAGACGTTCGCGACGACTTCGTCCGGCGCTGTCCGATCGGCACCACGCTTGTATCCCCGGATCTGATGCTCGGCGGGCAGCCCAGTGCTTTTGTACTGCCAACTGACTGCCGCGTCGTCGCCCTGCAGCACCAGATAGCCGTTCGGTGTGCCGTCGTAGCAGATCGGTCCACTCCACCACGCGCCGCACACGGCGCCGGCCACGATGTGTCGAGGTCCCCCTTCGTGCACCTGTTCCAGTTCGTGCTGGTGTCCTGACACGATGTGTGACTTGAACGGTTCCAGCAGTCGATAGAGGGCCTCGCGATTCATCACCGAGCTGCCGGTACCGGGGGTCTTTGCGTTGGTCCGACGCTGATCCATGGTGCTCAGCGCGGGGATGTGCATCAGCACCACCACCGTCCGTCCGCGCTCGATCGTGGCCAGGTCAGCAGCCATCCAGGCGAGTTGACGCCCGTCGAGGTAGCCTAGGTAGCCAGCGCCGTGCCAGAACACATTGTCGAGCATCACGTAGTGAATAGCACCAACATCGAACGAATATGCGGTCGGACCGAAGCGACTGCGAAAGGTCTCGCTGGCTCCTTCATCCGTCCGTGACGCATAGTCCAGATCGTGGTTGCCGATCACCTGATAGAACGGCACGCCCATGCGCTGCACGGCGCGCTCCCACTCGGGGTAGAGCGTCAGATCATCGAACATGATGTCGCCGCATGCGACGCCGAGTATCGCGCGATCGCCGGCACCTGCAATCGTGCCCAGGACATCAGGCACCGTCTGACTGTGCACGAGATCCGTCTCCTCGCGAGTGCGCGTCTGCGGATCGGCGAGCACCAGCATCGTGTGCTTCGCGTCGCCGGCCCGGGGCACGAGGGCGAAGTCGGCGCGCATCTCACCGCTGCTGCCCATTATCGGCTGATAGAAGCGCGCCGTGCCGGTGGCGTTGCGTACCGGTTGCCAGCCGGCCGGCGTCGACACGAACACGAAGGGCTGTGCGCTGTCGGCGATGAGGGCGTAGGAGCCGTCGGCGGTGGTGCGGACGACGGAGACGCCGTCCGAGACGCGCACGCCGGCGAGTCCACGGCCGCCGCCAGTCACGGTCCCCCGAATTCGTAGCGGCGATGACGGCGCGAATGCCACCGGCGTTGGTGCGTACGGCTCGGCCAGCAGGCGGTCGGCGAGCGCAAGCCCGCTGAGTCCAATGCCGGCGTGACTGATGAATTTGCGGCGGTCCATATGGCGTGTGGTTGGAGATTCGTCAATGTCGGCGATGGGTGACACGGGGGCAACGCTACGTTGTAACATCACGGTCGCGGCCGAGTCGTCTTCGAGGAGGATCAAGGGGACGTAGATCTTGGGAGGATCAAGGGGACGTAGATCTTGGAGGATCAAGGGGACGTAGATCTTGCGGGATCTGCGCAACAGCTGGACGGCGTCCTTGGTGCGTTCGTGCATCAAGAGGATCAAGGAGGATCAAGGGGACGTAGATCTTGCGGGATCCGCGCAACAGGGGGACGGCGTCCTTGGTGCGTTCGTGCATCAAGAACTACGTCCCCTTGATCCCCCGAACGTGGCGGGATTGGGTGTCGGCGCGACGTCTCGTGTGCAGGCGTAGAGGGCGATCAGCCGCAGAACGACGTGCCAGATTGAGTGCGGGTTCAGCGCCACCCGTTAGCGTGGAATCGGCGGCGTGGATTCGGCGGCGTGGATTCGGCGGCGTGGTGCGAACGGGAGGCGTGCGCATCGCCCGCTCACGGCTGCGCGAGTATCCCTACCCGTTTCATCTCCTGCACCACCAGCGCCGCCGCCTCGCGGATCACCGCCGTCTCCGTCGACCGGTTCTGTGACTTGCTGGTTCCGGCCCACACCATCTTCTCCTGATCGAGCGAGTAGACACGTGTCTCGACCACGGCGTTCTGTTCCCGCCGATTCGGCTCGCGATCGGACAGCCGAGGGCGTCCATAGCCGGCGGCGCTGATCACCGCGCCGTTGATCTCGGTAAACGGCACATTGGCGGACTGGCTGACGGTCGCGTCCTCGCCAGGGAGCTGCATGATGATCACCTCCGACGCCCCCACGTGACGAGCGTCCGCCCGGACTGCGGCATCGTCTCGTCGTCGAACTCCGGGATCGAGCACTGTGTACGACGCAACGCCTTTGGCGCCCAGTGACGCGATCGTCGCCACCAGCGCATCCTCGCTCCGGCGTCGCAAGGCGGTGTCACCCACCTGCACGACGGCCAGTACGGTTCTGCCGGAAAACGCGACCGGCTTCGCGTCGGGATTCCGCCACGTCGAGTAAAAGGTGCTTGTCGATGCGCAGGCAGAGAGCACGAGGGCGCTGGCGCTGACTGCCACGACGCGTGCGACCGTATCGAGACCATGCGACATGAACAGCTCCGGCCCACGTGGGAGACTTCGGCGACACTGCCGACTGATTGGACACCATCCGGCGCATGTCACCGCGCAGGCGCTTCGCAGATAGATTGCCAGTTCAAGGGCATCGTCAATCCACGTCAGGAAAGTGGTGCGGCAATCGGATCGCCGAAACGGTCGCACTCGATCGATTGCGGTTCTTCGAATTGTAGCACCTCGAAATGCGCAAGGGTTCCAATGCTTGACTCCGTTACCTCAGATTCTCGGCTGCGCACACTGCTCGGCGCAGCGGCCATCGTCGTCATCGTCGGCGGCCTGCGCTCGGCGGCAGGCGTGCTCAACCCGCTGTTGATGGCAGGGGTGGTCGTGGCCTGCGCCGCTCCGCTGCAGGACCAGCTCCGCCGACGCGGGGTCGGCAGGGGGTTGGCGATGGCGATTACCGCCATCAGCGTGATCGCTGGTCTGCTTTCGTTCGTCGCGCTGGTGGGCTACGCGGCCAAGGCGCTGGTCGAGACCGTGCCACGCTATCAGGACCGACTCACTGCACTCATCGCATCGGGTGTCACCTGGTTGGAGCAGTACGGGATCGACGCCTCCACGTCGAAGCTGATGGCGCTGATCAACCCGGCAAGGTTGATCGCGCTCGCGAGCGACCTGGCCCAGAGTCTGGGCGGCGCCTTGAGCGAAGCGCTGCTGATCGTGATGCTGTCGATCTTCCTGCTGATCGAGTCGAATGCATTCTGGCGGAAGCGCGGGGCGCGACGTCGTGCGCCGGTGGCGCACCCAGTCTGGCAGCGCCGCTTCGATGCGATTGCAAACGACGTTCAGCAGTATGTGAGTATTACAGCGCTGACGGGTGTGATCTACGCCGTTGGTGTCTGGGTCGTGATGTTGAGTCTCGGGACCGATCTACCGGTGCTCTGGTCTGTGCTGGCTCTGGTGCTCAGCTTCGTGCCGGGCATCGGATTCGCGCTCTCGATGATTCCGCCCGCTGCACTCACGCTGCTGGAGTTCGGTGTACCGCGCACTCTCGTGCTGATCGCGATCTTCGTGGTCTGGAATAACGTCGTCGACAACGTGCTCAAGCCGCGCTTCATGAAGGACGGATTCGACATGGGGCCGTTCGTGATGTTCGCTTCGTTGCTCTTCTGGGCCTATGTGCTCGGTCCGACTGGTGCGCTGTTGGCGATTCCACTCACGGCCGCGTCGCGGCGACTGGTGTTCACGCCCGATGCATCAGAGGCGTCGCCCACTCTCAGTGACAACGACATCGGCGAGTCGGCCGGTACGCTATGACGGGCCGTCGGCTGTGGAGCACGGCGGCCTTCGCGATCGTTGGCTGCACCGGCGCAGATCCGGCCGCTCGCGAGCGGATCGTCGAGCGCGATCAGCTTCGACGTGAGGTGGCGGGCTTCCGGTCACTCGAGGTGATGGCGCCCGGGAAGGTGCTGGACCGAAAGCATCAGGTGCTCGTGAGCGTGACGGACACGTTGCTCCGTGCACTGATCGACGCCGCGTTCCCCGTCACGGTCGACCTCCCGAACCGACTCACGGTGACGTTGACGGGCGCCAAAGTGACATTCCGAGCCAACGTGGCACGCGTCGTTGTTACGGGCGAGGTTCGGCGGGTCGCCTTTCCACGTGTGGCTGCAGCCGTCACGCTGCGCGGTGCGCTCGATGACTTCGTGGTGGACAGTACACACGCATTGCGAACGCGCATCAGCGTGGATGATGTGAAGCTCGATGCGCCATCGGGGACGCTGGAATTCTTTGATCCGCTGGTGATCAACGTGTTGCAGCGCGTCGTTGAGGGCAGCCTCCCGGAGCTGCAGGAGCGCCTGCCCACGGTCGCGATTCCGATCAGGCTCGATCAGGACATGCGCCTGCCGGGGTTCGGGCCGGACGGCTATCTGTCGGTGCCGCCGAGCAGCGCGGCGATGTCGGTCAAGGCATCGCAGGTCATCGCCTTCCAGAACCGTCTCTGGATAATCCTGACCGTCAAGCTGGCAGCGTTCACTTCCATCTCGCCGAGCGCGAGATGAGGCGGTGGATCCTTGGCGGTGTCGCCGCACTCCTCGGTATCGCGTTGACGGTAGTCGGTGTGCTGAGCTACCGCTATCGACCCAAAGAGGAGCGTGAAGACCCGGCGACAGTGGCTCGAGAGATTCAGGCGCTGACGCTGCAGCGCGACTCGCTGCGCGCGCTGGTCTATGAGATTACCGCGAGCAGCGATCTGCTCGATGGCCGGCCGCCGGGAGACATCGTGATCGGCCTGCCGACGCCTTTCGTCGATGCGGTGGTTCGCGAAGTCGTCCCCGGCTGGTTTCACGACGTGGACCTGCGACTCCCTCCAATGCGATTGCGCAAGTCGGGTGAGGTAAAGGCGCGACTCGGCCTGTTCGGTCGGCGGTCGGTGGGCGTCTACGACCTCGAGGTGAACCTGCGCGCTGTGCGCGGGCGACTGCAACCCGGTGTTCCAGTGATGCGATTTGGCGGCGACATCATTCAGATCGACGTCCCGGTTCGCGTCGCCGGCGGCACCGGGATCGCACGCGTGAAGATTGACTGGGAGTCGAAGGGGATCGCTGGCCCGGTCTGTGGCGATCTGTCGGCGGATCGTGACGTCACCGGGCAGGTGCGGCCACAACAGTACGTGGCGCGAGGTCGTATCAGGTTGAGCGCAGAGCGGGGAAGGTTGGTCGCCGACCCTGCCTTCCCGGGTCTTGCGATCCGCCTCTTCGTCGATCCGGCGCGGAATTCCATTGCGGCGCTCGACTCGATCCTCGCGAAGAAGGGAGGGATGTGTGGCTTCGCCGTCGGCAAGGCGCGGGCGAGTGAGCGTATCCAGGAGCTGGTTGCCCGCGGATTCATCGTCAGGATTCCACAGCGATTCTTTCGACCGATTCAATTGCCGATTGCATTCGAGACCGCAGTACCGATTCAGAATTTATCGTTCGCCCTGCAGGTCGTGCCAAGTGGGCTCAAGGTGACGCCGTCAACCCTCTGGATGGCGGCAGCTGTTTCCGTTGCGCCGCACGACAAGGTTCAACACCCATAGTCGAAAGACGGCCTCGATTTCGTTTGAAACCGATCAGGTGGCCGTCCACTCACCCCGCACCTCTTGCGAGTCGCCCGTGCCTGAATTCCTTCCGCTCGACACCTTTCACGAGTATCCGCCGGATGAAATGGCCTCGCGGGCGGCAGCCTTCTACGCCACTGCCCAGCGGCGTCGCTCGGTGCGCGATTTCTCGAATCGCCAGGTGCCGAAGTCGATCATCGAAGACTGCCTGCGCGCCGCCGGTACCGCACCCAGCGGCGCCAACCAGCAGCCATGGCGCTTCGTGGCGGTGAGCGACCCGGCAGTTCGCCACCAGATTCGCGTCGAGGCTGAGCGCGAGGAGCGCGCGTTCTACGATCGGCGCGCTCCGGCCGATTGGTTGCAGGCGCTCGCGCCCCTCGGTACTGATGCCGAGAAGCCGTTTCTCGACATCGCACCGTGGCTGATCGTGATCTTCGTCAAGAGTCATTCCCTGTCTGGTGACGGGCAACGAGTCAAGCACTACTACGCCCAGGAATCCGTGGGTATCGCGACGGGCATGCTGATCTCCGCATTGCACTGCAGCGGGTTGGCGACATTGACGCATACCCCAAGTCCGATGGGATTCCTGAACGACCTTCTTGGGCGCCCGGCGAACGAACGCCCCTTCCTGAACCTTGTCGTCGGCTATCCCGCTGACAACGTCACTGTTCCCGCTATCCGGCGAAAGACGCTCGAGGAGATTGCGACGTTCATCTGACGGAAGTGAAGTCGCTTGCAGCGGCGCGACGGCGGGGACCCGTCGGATCCTGCAGACGTTGGTCCCAATCACGGGTCTTCAAACCCTGCGCTGCGTCGCCAAGCTTTGCGGCCTGCGACCGCATCTCTTCAACCCCCGACGCCCCCTCTTCGACACCGGCCGCAACGGGTCGCGGTTCGGTTACGCCGAGTTGACGCTCAGTCGTTGAAGTTTGGCGTACGGCGCCTATTGATTGGATCGCGCGACGTCTGCGCGTCAGCGCATTGCGTCCGCCCCGATGACAGCATTCAGGAGCACGTCGGCTCCACGCGTGATGTCGTCGGCATGCGAGAATTCGCGCGGTGAGTGACTGATGCCGCCCACGCTCGGGATGAAGATCATTCCCATCGGTGCGATCTGTGCAATCTCCTGGGCATCGTGGCCTGCGCCGCTCGGCATCCGCTGGTGTGTGAAGCCGAGCGTTTTCGTGCTGGTCTCGACGAACGCCATCATGCGGGGATCGGCCAGCGCGGCGAGGCTGGACGAGAGCGGCCGGAACTGAAACGTCGTCTTGGTCGAGTCCCCGATATCACGGGCAATCTGTTCGATTTTCTGCTGCAGGCGCTCGAGCTTCGTCGTGTCGAGTTCCCGCAGATCGACGGTGAGAACGACCTGCCCCGCGATCACGTTGGTGGTGTTCGGTGTCACCACCATCCGGCCCACCGTCGCGACCTGGCGCCCGGGCTCGGCGCGAATGGCGTCAGTGATTGCGACCGTGAATTTTGCGGCGGCGAGTACGGCGTCCTGGCGCTGATCCATCGGCGTTGCTCCGGCGTGATTCGCGAAGCCCGTGATCGTGACTTCCGACCAGCGCAACCCGACGATCCCCTCGACCACGCCGATCTGCAGGCCCGCCTTCTCCAGCAACCCGCCCTGTTCGATGTGCAGTTCGAGATAGCAGGCGATGTCACCCGACTTCAGTGCGGCCTCGGCCAGTTTATCGACAGAGCCGCCGATGCGCGCAATTCCGTCGCGCCAGGTGAATCCCGATCGCGCGACTTTGTCGAGATCGGCGGCGCGCAGTTTTCCGATCGCCGCGTGGCTGCCGACGGTGCCACCCTCCTCGTTCTGCCAGACGACCACATCGACCGGGTGCGCGAGGCGTGCGTTCTGCTCGCGGAGTGAGCGCGCGACTTCGAGCGCGCCAAAGCTCCCCACTGGTCCGTCGAAGTTTCCACCGTCAGTCACGGAGTCGATGTGCGAGCCGATCAGGATCGGTGGCAGCGAGGCATCGCGGCCCGGCAGGCGTGCGAAGATGTTGCCGGCGGCGTCGATGCGCGGAGTGAATCCCGCCTGCCGAAAGAGATCGAGCGCGAACGCACGTCCGGCCAGATCGGCGTCGGAGTAGGCAACGCGGTTGATCCCGCCCGGTGTGCGCCCAACGCTGTTGAACGCCGTCAGCGATGCGTTCAGGCGGTCGCCGTTCACGTGGAGCGGCGCGGACCCGCGCAGTCGGGTGGCGAATGAACCGGCGGGGCCAATCAGCGGCAGGGCGGCAAGGGCCGATGCCCTCTGAAGGAAGTCGCGACGCTGCATGGTGTGCCTTGGTCGATCGGTGGCGGCAGGGTAGAGCGGACCGGGGAGAACTTACGGCTTGCCACCCGTCATCAGTACTCCATCCACGCTGCCGAAATCATCAGCGGCGGCGGCGAGGTTCGACGGCTGCTGCCACGCGCCGTCGTTCAATCGAACCGCAACACGCCACGTACCCGCTGGCGGTGCGCGTCCGCACTCGAAGCGGCGGCCGCCGGTCGACTGGCAGGGGCGCGGTTGCCAGTCGGTGAAGTCGCCGCGCAGATCGACACGGACCGGCGTTCCAGCACCGACATCGAGCACCAGAATACCATTCACCGTTCGCAGCGCCGTCCCCTGTCGCAGCGCTCGCGTTGCCCCCGAAAGAAGATTCCGACCTTCGACGCGCACCCCGAACAGCGCCGTTCGGCCAGCGGGAATGCCCGTCCGCGCATCGGGAAGTCGTTGCACGCCACCGACGAAGAGCGAGACTCCGCGCTTCGCCTCCACGGTGAACGCCAGCTGCGGTCCGAAACGTGTGCCACGCACGCCTTGCTGCACTGCGCGCAACGCCACCGAGACGTCGGTGCGCAGGCGACCACGCTCCCAGATCATCCGCGGTGTGACATCGAGTGTGCGGGCATCGAACGTGGTGCCGGTGCCGGTGATCACGCCCAGCTGGTTCTGGAGCGTCGTGGGTCGATTCGCGGCGGCGTAGCTGGCATCGAGCGCGAACAACATCGCTCCGTGCGATTGCAGCACCGTCGCACCGATGTCCAGATCACGGTACCAGAGTCCGCTGTAGCGCATCTGGCCCGCGCTGCCACGAAGCACGACACCGGCGTTGTCGACGGTCGTGCGCCACTCGGCACCGACATCGGCGTGGAGCGTGTGCACCAGCCCACTCGTCTTCAGCAGCTGCCCACTGCCGGTGAGACGGATGTTCTTCACCGCCGGCGACCGAACGAATCCGTTGCCGAGGAACGATTGCCAGACTGGCGTGCCGGTGGCGAAGACTGCGTTGCCGCCAACAGTCAGATCGTGTGCCGTCAGCTGTGCACTGGGCGTGATGTAGTACGCCGCGCCGCTGCGGACGAGCGGTTGCTCGACGGCCGCCGCGCCTGTTTCCAGACTCGCCGACACGCGCGGTCGCGATTGGGCGACGAGCATCGCGGGGAGCATGACCGCACTCAGCGCACCACCGATCGCGGCGCTGCACATCGCCACGCGCAATCGGGTGAGTCGCTGACGCATGCTACGGACGCGCCCCTGTATTGGTGACACCGGGCGGCAGGCCTCCTCGATCGCCGGTGCTCGCCGCCGTACCCGCTCCAAACCCACCCACCAGCCGCGTCATGCGATCGTTCAGCGCTGCGTCAGGGGCGACGCCGCTCGCCACGTCACGGGCCAGATCATCGGCCAGCGCGAGCAGCGTGTTCAGCGCCGTCTGGCGGTCGATCAGCGATCGTGCCGCGCGAACAGCCTGCTCCTGCGTGACACCGCGCCGTACCAGACGGATCACAAACAGAAAGTACGGCTCAGCCGATCGCCGCCCTGCGGCGAGGCGAATGGAGCGCAGCGATGGCGCGGTGATGCCCACCGAGAGCGCCTCGGCACCGGCGTGCAGTTCGGACGCCGTGACGGCGGGAGCGAGCAGCCGCGCGACCGAGTCGACGCGTGCCGCGAGCAGCGCGACGGCGTCGGCAATTCGTTGTTGCGACGCGCCCTTGGCGGTGCCCTCGGCAACCTTCGCGCGCAACAGGTCAGTGGGCAGGCCGCGTCGATCGAAGTCGCGCACGATCGCATCGACGCGCTGGATCGCCGCCCGATCTCCCTCGGTCGCGGTGCTCTGCGCCGTCAGAAGTCCGCCAACCAGCGTCAGGCCGAGGAGGGCTGTCGTGCGCCAGTTCACGGCGCCTCGCCAACCACCAGTTCCGAGCCGGTCACACCAAAGTCCCGATCCTCGACGGCGTCGCGCACCGGATCCTGCAGGAAGCGTTCCCCATCGACCAGGTACGCGTAGATGTATCGCCCGGGCCGGACGAGAGCCGTGATGCGCCACCGACCATCGGCGCCTCGCTGCATCGATCCTGAGGTGCGCGACCAGTCGTTGAAGTCGCCCAATACCTGCACGCTGCGGGCAGCGGGCGCGTCGAACTCAAACACGATCGGACGCGCCACCGTCGCCATCACCGGTGTGATGGTGGACGGCATCACGGCACTGGGGGCGCTCACAGTCGTAGCGACTTGCGGGGCAGGGCGGGCCGTGAAGCGGTTCGATGTGTTCACCGCCGTTGCCCCCAGCGCGACAATTCCGACCAGTGCGGCCGCGCGCAGCGACCATCGCGTGGCGCGGCGGGCGGGGGCGTTCGCGAGCACGGCACGCGCCGCCGTCCGCGCAATCGCATCGCCGGGGATCTGCGGTGCGCGCTGCATCACGTCGAGGGCGGCGGTCAGGCGCGAATCGGCTGGCGTCGGATTTTCAAGCATCGGTGGGGTCCTCGCGGAGCAGGGTGCGCACCGCATCCATCGCGCGTTTTGCGCGCATCTTGCAGGCCGACACGCCGACGCCGGTGATGACCGCGATCTCCTCGTATCCAAACCCTTCCACGTGGTGCAGCAGAAAGGCTTCCCGTTGTGCGGTCGGCAGCGTTGCAAGCGCCGTGTAGACACGCGCCACATCGCTGCGCGTGGTCGTCGCGATCAGCGGATCGAGCGCCTCGTCGCGCATCTGGTCGTCGAGCGCCTGGGTCCGAAGCTGCCAGCGTCGCAGGCGCGCTCTGAGGCTGCGGCAGCAGTTCGCCAGGATCGTAAAAAACCAACTTTCGAACGATCGGCCGGCGTCGTAGCGCGGGAGCGCTCGATACGTCCTGATCCAGGCGTCCTGCACGATGTCGTCCACTTCATCCCGGGGCGCACCCGTCATCTGTGCGGCGAACCGGATCGCGCGTGGTTGCATCGCCTCGACGAGGGCGGTGAAGGCGCCAGCCTCGCCGTCCCGGGCACGCAGCGCCAGTACGTCCGCCGACGACGGCAGCGCGTCGGCGGGGAGATTGGGTGGGCTCAGGCGGAGCGGGCGTGGATTTGACATGCGGTTGGCGGGCGACGGGGAGGTCTGCAGAACAGTACCCTGGCACGGCGCTTCGGGTCACGGCCGCCCATTCGCGGGGCGCCGTGAGAGCTCACCCAGGCGGCTGATACCCCGCTCGGATTGCCCAGCCCGTCAAATGAAAGTAGTCTTGACCGCCTCAACCCCAAGGTCGGCGATTCGCGCCGATGTAGGCGGGGTTCCGTTCGCTCTGTCCGTCCGGAGGACGCGCATGACTTTTCTCTTTGTTCGCCGCATGTATTGCGCCGCGCTGCTGCTGCTGGCAGCACCCGCGGTGCTTTGTGCGCAAGCCGCCACGGGAACGATCCGTGGTAAGGTGACCGACGTCGCGACGGGGCGTGGCCTCGCCGACGCGCAGATTCAGCTGGTCGGCACGCGCCTCGGCACGGTCAGCCTCGCCTCGGGCGATTACACCCTCAGCGGTGTCCCGACCGGCGCCCGTGTGGTGCAGTTCCGTCGGATCGGGTTCCAGCCGATCTCGAGGACGATTCAGGTCGTTGGCGGCGCGACCGCCACGATCAACGCCCCGATGGCGGTGAGTGCCATCAACCTGTCCGAGGTGGTGGTCACCGGTTCCGCCTCGCCGACCGAAAAGCGTCGCGTCGGTACCAGCATCGCCACCGTCGACTCCACGGTCTTCTCAAAGGCCCAGGCGGTGACGGTGGATCTGGCGCTGCAGGGCAAGATCGCCGGCGCGCAGATCTCGCAGAATTCCGGCGGCCCCGGTGGCGGCGGTATCTCGATTCGGCTCCGCGGCACCAACAGCTTCATCGCCGGTTCGGATCCGCTGTACATCGTTGATGGCGTGATCATCGACAATGGCTCAGCGCAGCTGACGGATCTGGGCGGCCGCGCAAATCCGCAGAATCGACTCGCCGATCTGAACCCGAACGACATCGAGCGGATCGAGATTCTGCGTGGCGCCGCCGCCGGCGCGCTGTATGGATCGCGCGCCAACAACGGCGTGGTGCAGATCTTCACGAAGAAGGGCGTCGCCGGAAAGCCGCGTGTCACCTTCTCGACCCGCCTCGGCAGCAACGAACTGCGCGAACAGCAGCCGTTCAATTTTTATCCGAATGACATCAACGGGCTGCCGATCGCACGGTACAATCTGCAGGACGATATCTTCCGGCGCGCTCCCACCTACGAGCAGAACCTGTCGCTCGAGGGCGGCAGCGACGCCACGCGTTATTTCATCTCGCTGAATGCGCTCGAAGATCAGGGCATCATTCGCTCGACCGAAGCGCGCCGGCAGGGCGCCCGCATCAATGTGCAGCAGCAGATCACGCCGAAGCTGCTCGCAAATGTGAGCACGAACCTGATTTCGTCACGCAATCAGTTCCAGGCGTTCGGCGAGCAGAATGACTACGGCATCATGGGGTCGCTCTTCTTCGCGCCCACGCAGACCGACTTCCGCCCGCGCAACGGCATCTATCCGCTGCCGCCGGCGCTGGGGACCAACCCGCTGCTGGCGATCGAGCGGATCAAGAATCCCCAGACCATCAACCGGTTCATCGGCTCCGCCAAGCTGACCTACACGCCGACCGCGAAACTGTTGATCGACTTCACCGCCGGCGTCGACAACTCGGCATTCGAGCAGGGGCAGTTCATTCCCCGTGGCGCGGTCCTCGGCACCGGGCTGCTGTCCACCGGTCAGTCGCAGTCGGTGTTCCAGAACACGCGCGTCCTGAACCAGGACGCGGTAGCGACCTACTCCTGGAATCCCGGCAGCAAGATCGAATGGAAGACAACCGCAGGCCTGAACTACACGCAGCAGACGATCAACATCACCCAGTCGGGCGCGAACGGTCTGGCGCCAGTTGGTGAGCTGGTCAGCGCCGGTTCGTTGCCGTTCGGAACGCAGCGTCGGTTGCAGCTTCGGACCCTCGGCTACTTCGGTGTCCAGGAGCTCGGCCTTTACGACAAGCTGTTTTTCAGCGCCGCATTGCGTCTCGATGCCTCGTCGACCTTTGCACCGGCGCAGCGGTGGCAGGCGTTCCCGAAGTTCGACGTCTCGTACGTCGCGCTCGAGAATCGCCCCGGCCTTCTCAACAGTGTCCGCCTTCGCAGCGCGATCGGTTGGGCCGGCAGCCAGCCCGGTGCCGCGAACGCCTACTCGCAGTTCGTGACCTATTCGCAGTCGGCGTTCGGCGGTCGCCCGGGCTTCGTGAACGACGTGACGTTCGGCAACCCTGACCTGAAGAACGAAATCGCTCGCGAGTTCGAGGTCGGCACCGAAGTGGGCCTGCTCGGCGGTCGTGTGGGTGTGGAGGCGACCTACTACGATCGTCTCGTCTCCGACCTGCTGTTTTTCAAGCCGCTGCCCACCAGCACCGGCTTCTCACGGCAGTTCGCGCCCATCGGCACGATGTCCAACAAGGGCATCGAGCTGCTCGTGCGCGCGGTGCCGATGGATCGCAAGAATCTGCGGTGGGAATCGACCGTCACGTACACGCGTAACCGGAATCTGGTCGAGAGTCTGATCATCCCCGACTTCCAGTCGGCCGGTGGCTACCCCAATCGCATTCGCACCGGTGAACCCGCTGGCGTGTTCTACGGCTCGTACGCCGCGCGCAACTGCGTGACGGGTGCGCTGCTGCTCGATTCGCTCGGCCGTTATCGCCGAAGCAACATCGCCGCTGACATGGGCGCCAATGTCGCGGCGCGTCAGGCACTGAGCGGTGGTACCTGCAACGATTCGTCGGTCAAGGTCATCGGCGATCCCAATCCGGATTGGCTCGGCTCGCTCCTCAACGAGTTCACGATCGGCAAGAAGCTGCGCCTCCGCGCCCTCTTCGACGGCACTTTTGGCAATCAGATCCTGAATCTCTCGACGCGCGCCCAGAATGCCGGTGTGGCGAGCAATTCCAAGGAGTATGAGCGTGAACTGTTGCCCTACGGCGACCCACGCAAGCTGCCGCCGGGTTTCAATGCACGGACGCAGGGCATCTTCGAGTATTGGGTCGAGGACGGCAGCTTCGTGAAGCTGCGTGAACTCTCCGCCAGCTACACCCTGGATTGGAAGCCGGTGAAGCGCATCTTCCGCGAGGGCGTCGATCTCACCGTGTCCGGTCGTAACCTCTGGGTCTGGACCAAGTACTCCGGCTACGACCCCGAAGTGTCGGTGTTTGGTACCAACGCTGGCGGACTGGGTTCGGGGCAGACGACGGCCGCCGATCGCGGTATCGACTTCGGCGCCTATCCGATTCCGCGCGTCTGGTCTGTCAGTGCCCGGTTTACCTACTAATCAACGGAGACGTTCACCCATGCGCATTTTCAAGCGATGCGTGGTGGCAGTCGCCGCCATGTCCCTCGGCGCCTGCAATCTCGATCTGCAGAACCCGAATCAACCCACCGCCGATCAGGTGGTATCGTCACCCGATGGCGTGATTGCACTTGCCACCGGCCTGCAGGCGCGGTTCGCCGCGTCGTACTTCAACTACGCCTACATGGCAGGCGTCGTCACCGACGAGTTTGCGGCAACCGCGGCCGCGCTGGTGTCGATCAGCGATGCGGAGCAGGGCGCTGTCGCCCCGGGCACCGGGATCGCCGATAATGTATTCAACTCGGTCTATCGCACGGTGCGCACCGCGGACGAACTGATCGCCGGTGCCGACCGTCTGTCCGGCTCGTTCGAGGCAGGGACGCGCAGCGGCCTCAAGGCGCTCGCATTCACGCTCAAGGCGGAAGCGCTCGGCGAAGCGATTCAGAGCTATCAGCGGATACCCATCAATACCTTCGACATCACGACGCCGACGTACGGCTCGCGTGCCGAGGCGCTGGTCGTGATTCGTGCGCTGTTGGACAGTGCCGCGACAACCATCGCCGGTACCCAGCCGAGTGCGTTCTTCAACACCAATATTCTTACGCCGGGCATCAGTCTGCCGAACATGATCCAGATCTACCGTGCCCGGTATGCGCGGATGGCTGGTGACAACGCGACAGCACTCGCCGCCAGCAATCTGGTCGCGCGCTCGGGCACGGCGGCTTTCTCCCAGTTGACGTTCCCGGTTCCGGGTGTGAATCCGTTCTCCAACGTGACCGGAGGCACGAACGGTATCGCAGTGCGTCGCGGGTACCGCACGTCGATGTCGCCGACCGATCAGCGATTCAGTTACTTCGTGATTCCGTCAACGACGCTCACGGGCCGCATCGGCACCACGCCGATCGATCCGTTCAGCGCACGGTACGCGACGCCGTCGTCTTCGTTGCCGGTGTATTTCCCCGACGAAGCGCTGCTGATCAAGGCCGAGGCGCTCGCAAACCAGGGCAATCTGGCCGGTTCACAGGCGGCGCTTGACTCGGTGCGCACCGACTGCACCGGTGGTCGCGGGCTCGATGATCCAAAGGCCTGTCTGCCCGCGCTCGTTGGATCGCTCACGCAGGCTGACCTGTTGACTGAGATTTACGCCCAGCGCCGCCTCGAACTCCTTGGCACTGGCCTGCGCTGGGAAGATTCGCGTCGTCGCAATGCAGTGCGCGGCCCGATCGCGGCACCGCAGCTTCCCGTCGATGCGCAGCGCTGCTGGTTGCCGTATTCATTCGGCGATCGGAACGCGAACGTCGATCCAACGACCAGACTGTCCAACGTGCCGGCCGATCCCGCCGAGCCCGCGACGTTCCCCTCTGGCTGCGCAACGCCGTGAGCCGCGACGATATGACTCTCACACCTACTTCCGGAGTATCGCGCGTGGCGCATCGCATGACCCTCGCGGTCTTGACAGCAGCATCGCTGTTGGCTGGCTGCGGCACCAAGGACGCAACGGCCCCGCTGCTGCCTGGCCCGCAGGGCCGCATCCGACTGGTCAACCTGATCACCGACACCACTCGCGGTCGCGTAAACGCCACCGTGTCGTCCATCGTGCTCGGCGTGAACCTTGTTTACGGTACGTCTGGACCATCGACGCTGCCGACGCCGACGGCGATGATCTACGGGCCAATCAACACCGGCGCGCGGTCGATCGTGATGAAGCGCACGATCGACACGACGGCGACCGTTGCAACATTCCCGGTCACGATTGAGACGAACGTCGACTACACCGTCTACGCCACCGGCGGCGTCGGCGCGTCGGCGATCACATCGTTCATCACCACCGACACCAACTCGATACCGGCGCTGGGCTCCGTTCGCGTCCGCGTGGTGCACCTGGCTCCCTCGGCAGGCAACGTGGACGTATTCGTGACCGCGGTGGGCGCCGA
>Ga0105046_10006495_pt1 | contig 18474 bp, 11 predicted proteins | sample MAT03_FD_78385 | JGI IMG/M metagenome (GOLD analysis project Ga0105046, IMG submission 78385) | Freshwater microbial communities from Lake Fryxell liftoff mats and glacier meltwater in Antarctica - MAT-03 (megahit assembly) | ecosystem: Environmental > Aquatic > Freshwater > Ice > Liftoff...
GCGCGGTACGGAAAGAGCTTTGCATGTCGCGGAGTGCAACGCGGTCTTGCGGACGCTTGGGTCCCGCGAGACTCGGTTCGATCGTGGCAAGGTCCAGCGACAATCGTTTTGTATAGTCGAGCGAGATACCTTCTTCCCGGAACAGGCCTTGTTCTTTGCAGTAACGTTCAACGAGATCCACTTGTGATTGACTTCGACCGGTTGCACGAAGAAAGCCGAGCGTGATATCGTCGACCGGGAAAAAGCCCATCGTCGCGCCGTACTCCGGAGCCATGTTGGCAATCGTCGCGCGATTTTCGAGGCTCATGGTCGACATCCCTTCGCCAAAGAACTCGACGAACTTGTTCACGACGCCTTCTTTTCGCAGCAGTTCTGTGACTCGCAATACCATGTCGGTCGCGGTTGACCCCGAAGGCAAACGTCCTGTCAACTCAAACCCGATGACTTCTGGCATCAGCATGTACAGCGGCTGGCCAAGCATGTTCGCTTCGGCTTCGATGCCACCAACGCCCCAGCCCAACACGCCAAGACCATTGATCATCGTGGTGTGACTGTCCGTTCCGACCAACGAGTCGGGCATGGCAACCATGCCGCCGTTTCCATCGGGGCGCAACGACACGACGCTGGCCAAATATTCCAGGTTGACCTGGTGGACGATGCCAACATTGGGAGGCACGGCGCGGAAGTTCGAGAACGCTTGTTGGCCCCAACGAAGAAACTCGTATCGCTCTTGGTTGCGTTCATACTCAATCGCGACGTTCTTGCTAAGCGAATCATTGCCGCCGAAGTAATCGACTTGAACCGAATGATCGATCACAAGATCAACCGGGATCAACGGATTGATCTTTTCAGGGTCGCCACCGAGTCGCTGCATCGCAGATCGCATTGCGGCCAAATCGACGACGCAGGGCACGCCCGTGAAATCTTGCAAGACAACACGTGACGGCTTGAACGGAATCTCTTGCGGGGCAGGCGCCGAAGCGTCCCATGCGGCAAGGTTCCGCACATCTTGCTCGGTAACGGCGAAGTTGTCGCAATTACGAAGCACGGCTTCCAGCAAAATGCGGATCGAGAACGGCAAGCGACTGATCGCCCCCAGTCCTGCGTCCTCAAGTCGGCTAAGCCGATAGATCGTTGCTTGGCCGCTGCCGGTATTGAAAGTATCGCGGGCTGAAAATGGATCAACACTCACAGTCGTCATCTCTTCTTGAAAATCCACGTAAACGGGCTTGAAATCGCTAGCCGCCATCGATCTAGAGTCTAGCGAGATCGAAGGGAATTGTCTGCTACCAACACCAAAAGTGACAAAAATCCGCCGCCAGCCTACCGATTCAGCGGCGGAACCAACCTGGAAAGCTGGGTCGAGTTTATCGGGCTTGCCGAATCTTCTTGGGGTATCGATTGCGACGTGCCGATTGTAGGAGTTATCTCGGTTAGATCGGAGAAAGCGGTGCGTTCAAGACACAGATTCCCTATGAGTACTACCATGACCCGAAACTGGAAACGAAACGTAGCGGCAGCCGCTCTTGGGATCTCTGCCAGTCTCTCGGCGTTGCCGGCTCAGCGATGCGTCGCGATGGGCCACACCCATGGACCAGTCTACCGGACGCTTGACGCCCTCGCTGGGGGAATCGAGATGGTGATTGACGTGGCGTCATCCATGGGAAGGAAATCAGCGACTTCCTGTGACGAGCTTTCCTGCGACGATGCTTGCGACGCCGCGACGATCTCGCAACTCGAATCAACTAGCGATCACGGTTACTTGGAAATGCAATCGCCAGAGTCTCATCAGCATTCGATTCCGCAGACGGACGCCATTCCAATGCCACCTCCGTTGCAAATGCCGAACCTGGCTCCAATGTCAGATCCACAGCCAAGCTTCAAGCCTAATTCGGCTCCGCGAACCAGTGGACCGATGCCGCAACCAGTTCCCATGTCGGAGACACCAAAAAAAGAGGTTGAGGACGAGTGGTTGAACAGTTTCTCGCCCAAACCGATGCCCTCGCAAGGCGGGAAAAGGACGACGCCCACCAAGAAACGACCCGAAACTCGTGGACCGGCGGAAACCTACGATTCACTTCCAGATCCATTCTTGGACGATCCGCAAACTCGTAAACAGGCCCAGCCTGCCAACCAACCTGCCAGTTACTGGGAAGCTTGGTGAAGTGATTTCGTTCAACCAAACCATGCAAGCGACTTTCTGATCCGTTAGAATAAGGGGAACATTCAAACTCCTCCCCCTACCTATCGGCGAGACAAATGGGCACAAGAAAAAACTCCTGTAGCGACGCTTGCAGCAACGATCGTCGGCGATTCCTCAAAGCCTCGGCAGCGACCCTTGCCGCAGTTTCAATTCCACGGTTCGCACACGCGGCTCCCTCACGACACAGCGCAGCCGAAACGGTCGTCGCAGAGTTCTATCAATCGCTTTCGGATGCACAGCGGAATGAAATCTGCCAACCGATCGGAAGTGAACTTCGGAGCCGCGTGAACGCGAACTGGCACGTTTCCAAGCGATTGATCGGCGACGACTTTTACACCGATACCCAGCGAGCGATGATCGAAAAAATTGTTCGCGACGTCACGAGCGTGGACGGTTTCAAACGGCTCGAAGAGCAGATGGAATATGACGACGGTGGACTCAACGCCTACAGTGTCGCAATGTTCGGCAAGCCGTCAACGTCGGACGATGCGACGGAACCGTTTCAATTCCTACTGACCGGTCGTCACTTAACGCTTCGCGCCGACGGCAACACCTTGGACGGTCGCGCCTTCGGTGGCCCAATCGTTTATGGTCACGGCGAAGAATCGAGCGCGGCCGACAATCTTTTCTTTTTCCAAACCAAACGTGTCAACGAAGTCTTCGCGGCTTTAGATCCGTCGCAAGCTGCCATCGCATTAGGCGATCGTCCGCCGGCGGAAACTCAAGTTCAGCTTCAGGGCTCAAGCGGGAAGTTCGCGGGTATCGCGGTCAGCGAACTCGGATCCGATCAGCAAAAGCTTGTCCGAGACGTTCTTGGCACACTGCTTTCACCTTATCGTGATGAAGACGCGAAAGAAGCGATAGCGATCATTGATCAGGGCGGCGGAATCGAAGCATTGCGATTTGCGTTCTACAAGAACGAAGACCTTGAGAGTGATGGCATCTGGGATATCTGGCGCATCGAAGGCCCTAACGCAGTCATTCATTTCCGTGGTGCCCCTCACGTTCATGCCTATGTTCATATCGCCACTACGACGTGAACCGTGATTCGCAGGGTAAGCCAGTTGATTTGAAGTCACGATCCCAGGCGGTCGTGGCATCGCGACAAAACAAACGCTAAGAACGGAGAGCAAAATATCTGTACTCCTTGGCGAGTGCCGAGATGGGAAATTCCACCGGCAGGCAACCGAGCTAGGCGGTGCCAAAGGGTTCTCTCCCTAGGCTTCTCGCGCAGCGCTGGTGTGTAGCCTTTAGGCGATTTTTCTTCAGGCACTCGAAAAGGCAGGGTAAAGCCTGGACACTAGCGAGAGTTTTACAAACTCGTGGGATCCCAATCCTTTCCACAATCACCAAGCAGATAAAATTTCCAAAAGAACAAGCGACAGTCGGGAGTGGGCACTACACGAAAACAAAACTCCGGCTCTGCTATCGCAGCAACTATTGGCGATTGCGGCGGTTCTGGATGGTAGCCGCGGATAAGCAGTTTTGTCTCATTCGGCTTGTTTCCACGAACTCATGGTTTGGCATTTGCTAATTCACTTTTACATTTTTCAATGGCTGACATTGCAGTGTCCCCTGCTTGCTCATAAGCCTTAGCGATGGCTTCGTCCCTTGCTTTTTCGTCACCACAGGCATGATGGGCTCGGGCTAGCGAGAGGGCATTGCGGTAGTCATCGTTTTGATCCTGCTTACAAGCCATTTTTGCAAGTTGCAGCGCGGTCTGAGGGTCCCGTATGCCTGATTTAATCGTCATCTCGGAAGCGAGGCGATAGGCTTCGGGGCGTTTGGGGGCGATCGCAGTTGCATTCTTATATAGTGAAAATGCGATCGTCGGTTTGCCTCGTAAGTCCGTAAGATGACTTATCAAAACGGCGGTCTCATAATCTCGTCCATTCAACTTTCTGGCATTGCCTAAGGCGACTCCAGCGCCATCCAAGTCATTCTGTAAAATACAGGCCCACGCCACCCCCACTAGGCATCGGAGTCGAATTTCCTTAGCTAGGTTGTCGTTGTACGCGTCTGTCGCTTGAATGACTCTTCTTAAGTCCAACAAAGCTGCTTCGGTTTTCGATAGCTGTAACGCAGCGAACGCCTTCAGGGCCCGTATGAGATGCGCCTCGGGGTAGGTGTCAAGTTTCAATTGACAGGCCGTCAGAATGCTCTCGGCATCCTCCTTAGGTAAAAAACGAAGTACGCTTAGTAACTCGGACCAGCTCGCAACCGTCTCGAAGATCTCTCGACCGACCGCGGTTTGAGATTTCCTAATTTCAATTAATTCGGCCTTAAGGTTCTGAATTTCGACGGGCAATGTTCTTTGCTGTTGCTCCATCAACCGGATGTCGCCGATCAACCCGCTTATGACTGCCTTAACGTTGTTGTGGTCTTGGGCAATCGAATTGATTTTGGGATTACCATTCGTCTGTGCGATCGCCAGATAGGGAAGCATTGCCACTCGCTTTTGCTCGAGTTCAGCATACTTTCCTACTGCTGCTTGGTAGCGATTGGGAAGTTGATCGAGTTGTGTTGACTTCTCCGAAAGCTGCCTGACCGTGTCTTTGTAGCGAGTTTCAATCAAGCTTAATTTATTGTTTGATTCCAGAGAAACTTCCAATAATGATGCGACTCGTTTTACGTTCTGGGATGGTCCGGTTTCAGTCTGTTTCGTAACGGCGTTGGCGATCGTTTCGCCAAAGAGATTCTGGCTAGGAACGAGCTTGATTGGCGGCTCGTTCGTTGCGTTAGCAATCGGCTCCTTAGCATCTTGGTCCTCGACCTCCTGGGCTAATACCGATCCCAAGATGCCGATTAGGGCGATGGCTATCGTATGCGAAAGATATCGCTTCATTCTACTACTCAAGTGGTATGCTAAGGTGTTTCTCAATTGGTTTGCCAGGTTGCTACCGAGCCGTCTTCTGACAAAGCAAAAGGGGCTCCGTCATCAATACCGAGACATCGAATGGGAGATCCCATCGACGGCAGTGTAAACAAACGACGCCCGTCTTGTGCGTTGAGAATATTGATCGTTTTGCCATCGGAAACGAATAGCCGGCTACCATCGGGCAGGTAAACCGCATGGTCAGGCTTGATAGACATGGTTGATTCGTGAATACGTTTGACATCGCCCGGCCGACAGACAAACAAGCTGATCGATGATTCGCCGATAGCGGCCAATCGCTGGCTCTCTTCGTGATAGATCAGCTTGGTTGCAATGTCTTGCAAAAACAAATCATTATTCTTGACCTGGATGCCAGTCAACGAATCCCATAGTCGAAGCGAAAGGTCCTCCCCAACCGACGCGAACATATTTAAGTTAGGCAGTTCCAAAACCGCAGTGACCGGCCCAAGATGCGCTGGCTCGCGACGTAACTCGTCACCCGTTTGGGCATTGATCGTAACTAGGTCGCCTTCGGTGGTTCCTACAACCGTTGCGTCACCTCGCGAGATCCAAGCGAGGCAATTAGTTTCGTTCATTGTCCTGGAAGCAGATTGCTGTCCTTCAACGAACATTGTCACTTTGGAGTTTGCATCGATGATAGCAATCTTGTCTCCGGAACTGGCGACCACCATCTGTTTGATCGGAGCACCCGGTGAACGCCTGATACCGCGTGGCTTCATGGGACGTTGCGATAGATCGATCACGCTGATCTGGGAACCATCCCAATTCACAATGGTGTTGCCAGTGGCGACTGCGATCGCAATGCCTTTTCTGTTAATCGATTTCGTGCGAATGGCACTGCCAATTTCGCGACGTTGCCACGACCAAACACCGTTTGCCGAATCGCGAATCGAAACTGTATCTCTTGACGAGCTTACCTGCAGTTCATTGATACCGAGAGATCGAAGGCGGGAGACTTTGATCTCATTGAGTGGAATCGGTTTCCCTGGAACTCGCGGCGGCTGGTAGCCTTCTTCAGGTTGGCTTGAAGGTAACTCAAAAGAACCCAGCGACGAGCTGAGTTCGGCGTCGATCAATTGCCAATGAGAGGATGACTTGAGTGAAGGAAGTTGTATGGTTGGTATGGTTGATTTAGACGGATTATAGCGGGCAAGGAACCGTCCGCTTGTATCGACGCATTCGAGACAATTCTCATTGAAAGCTGAACTCCATTTGGGGCCGGATGAAATCGTACCGGTCAGCGGTTCGATATAATGAAATCGATTGACCTTGTCACAAACCGCGATTCTGCCGTCGGCCAGACGGCTGATCGAGTTCGGCCCGCGCCGGACCTCGAATTCCAGTTCGACGGTCTGCAGGATTTTCCCGTCATGTAAACTCTGAACCCGAAGAGTCGAGGGATCGGGCGCGTAAATGCACGCGAACCGCTCGGCAAGGAACTCAAATGATGAAATCCAGCCCGACTGCACATTAACTTTAATCATCTGTCTCGGTAACGGATTGATTTCCCAAATTTCACCGGTGGATTGAGGAGGTGTCGGTTTATTCTTCGCATCACGTCCTTCGATTCGTGATACCGTGAAGCCGATGTATCTACCTTCGTGAAGTAGTTTGAAAGACGTAGCAACAACGCTATCGGTCACAGCGATCGTACTTTGAAGATTGAAATCGATTTTTTTAAAGATGCTTACCGATGGTGCTTGTTCGAGGAACGCACCAGTCGCTCGATTGCTACTCAGCAGAACGACCGTTGGGTCAACTCCGCTGTAGGTTGCTTTCGTGCCGCCCTTTGCAGCGTCATACACTTGATACTCATTTCGCGATGCTAACGTCGGTGGAAGTTGAAATGACTCCAACGCCGATTGCGAAAGGGATGGTAGTCGTGTGTAGGATGCATCACCTACCGTACTTCGACTAAGCCAATGCCATTCCCATCCTCTCTGGTCAACTTTGCAACTGGAAAGTAGCATCTTTGCCGCAGAGAGCTCACCGCGTCGTACTTCGACCGCAGCTTTTGACAACAACTCGGCATACTGCAAAACGAGATTCTTATCGGATTCGAGTTGCAATGCGTCTCTTGCACTGCCAGCATCACGATCCGCTAGTTTGCGCAGGCGAGATTCATCGCCCGCCATCTTTTCGGCGATTTCTCGTTGCCGTTGGGCCTCAATCTCATTTGCCAGTGCAGTTTCTGCGATGGTCTTTTGTTCATCCGCAATTCGTTTCTGTTCCTCCGCGAGCGATTGACTTATTTGGGCAGCTTTAGTCTTTTGGTTTGCAAATTGTCTTTGCTGCTCGGCTTCGGCGGCGTTTGCCTCGGCTTGCTCCTGCGCAATGCGCATGGTCGCGAGAGCAGAGGAAAGCATGCGTTCGCGTTGCTGAAGTAACACTGCAGCGATCGACGAAACGGCTGCGATCGTAACTAGCAAAAGCAGTGATACGACTGATGCCAGTGCCGTTAACCGATTCCGCTGTGCCCACTTCTTGAGCCGCCCAATTGGGCCTACCGGGTTTGCAGCAACAGGCAGTACGCCCGTATACGCTCGAAGGTCATCGGCAAAATCAGCACAGTCTCTATATCGCTGGGCAGCGACAGAATTCATTGCTTTTAAAATGATGCAACGCAGGTCTTCGGGAAGTTTTGACAGCGGTTCAAGCGGTGCCGTATTACGGTTCGCGACTTCGTGGATAGCAGCTCTGCCATGAGACAAAACTGACTTCGAATGAGTTGTTAGCTCATATAAGATAGCGCCTAAGGAGTATTGATCAGTAGCAGGACCAATCTTCTGTTCGCCCCGCGCCTGCTCTGGCGACATATACGCAGGAGTTCCCGCGATCCTCCCTCCCGAAGATGCCATTCCTTCGCTTAACGCTTCCGCTAGTCCAAAGTCCATGATTTGAGGGCGGTTGCGACTATCGATCATGATATTCGCAGGCTTAATATCTCGATGGATAATGTTTTCTGCCGAGGCGTAAGACAAGGCGTCCGCAAGGGATGCGACGAGTTGTATCGAGCGAGGTAGATCAATCGATTTTTCGGCGATTAACGCTTCTAGAGTCCTTCCAGGGACAAACTCGTAAACGATATAAATGTCTTCATCGGTTTTGCCGCGATCAAACACTGCCACGATGTTAGGATGACGTAGCTTTGCTGCGGCGCGAGCTTCTTTTAAAAACCTTTCTTTGGCTTGATCGGTAAGCGGAGCGTAAGACTTGCCTTTCGTGTTGCGTGGCAATTTAATCGCAACATCGCGAGCAAGGTCTTCGTCTCTCGCGAGATATACCAGACCGAAACCACCTTCGCCAAGTTTCCCCTTGAGTGAGTATCGTCCGAGCGAAAGCTCGCCAGTGAGGGTTGAGCGGGATGGCTGATTCGTGGGTGACCTGGACCCTGCAACCGGTATCGTTTCGGGCGTCAATACAGCAGTATCACTGTTTGCAAGATTGACCGTATCGCTGGCGATAACGGAAGCTACCGTGAATGTCTGCTTGCATTGCGGGCAAGCAACGTTTTTGCCGAACCATTCAGTCGATATCCGCAACGCGTTGTCGCAATGGGGGCACCTTGTTTGCGAGTCGCAAGTGGATCCCCTTTTTATCATCTCATACGGGCCTAGTGTACGTCGTTTTAAAGCCTACGATTTCCACCATTCTATCCGCCAGATGGGGTGCCTGCTACTGGTTGTTTACCCCCCTGGTTATCGCGGTCGCAGAGAAAGGGCCTTCGCCAGAGTCAGCCACGGGATTCGGGATTTATTGAGGTTAAATTACACCCGGATAATGCAATTGAGGGTCGAGCGGGCTGCAAGTCAAACGTGTAGACGGGCAATACAGACGCTGTGTCCTCGGTAATTCGCCGCGTTTCTTTCGCGATTGTGTCTAAGGATCGACTTAGTGACGTCGCAAAAAATCAGGCTAAAACCTGGACACCAGCACTTAAGAACCTATCCGAAAACCGTTAGCCGCATGGCGTTAGCCGCGGTTTCCTTCGGTTTTCGGATAGGTTCTTAGTTTTACAAACTCGTAGGGGCCCAGTCCTTTCCGTTCCCACCAAGCGGATAAAACGCATACATCGCTAAAACTCAAACATCGCAGTTAATATCCGGTAGGTCGTAGCGAATCGCCGGTGTGGGTGGCAGTACCGCCGCGGGCTATTGGTTGTCGCTACTTGGAAACACAATATTGAAGGCATGTGCGAACTCCGATGAGTTGCCCGCCGCGTCGGTTGCTGTCGCGGTCCCATGCGTTGGTGTGAACGGAAAACGACTGTTGGCGTGGTCCTTCTTATACGAGTACGTACCGGGCGAGTTGACCCGCACGCTGTCGAAGAAATAGATTCCCTGTCCGCTCGCGTTGGAAAAGAAAAACTCTACCGTGATCGGATACGTCGCATTCCCTGCCAATGTGTCGATCGTATAATTAATCGAGATATTCGTATGAGTGCTGCCCACCGTCGCCGTCATGCCGAGCGAACTGGGTGTGTTCATTCGACGGTTCGGACCAATGTCCCCATCACCGGCGTCGTTGGCCAATGGTATACCGATGTTAGCAAGGTCGATCCCTATCGTCGTATTCGAGAAGATCGAATTTCGGGTAATCCGGTTGTTATTGCCGCCGCTTAAAATTCCTACGCCGGTGGCGTTGTAGGTGATCACGTTAGCGGGCCCCACCGTGTTGCCCGTGGCACCGCTGGCTATATGGACGCCCAGTTTCTGACCCAGGTCCAAGATGCCGCCTTTGTTGGTGCCGATCCAGTTGCCTGCCACCGTGTTGCCCGTTGACGCCGCACCGACAAACAGGATGCCTGAATCTACGTTTCCTGAGACGATGTTCCCACCGCCACTGGCGGTCGAGCCGATCACGTTGCCACTGGCATTGCTCAACAGGATGCCGTGTTGTTTATTGGCTATCGCACTCGAGCCATCGGAACTCGTCCCAATGCGATTGTTCTTGATCAGGTTACCTGAGGCATTGGTTCCCGAGATTAACACGCCTGAAAGTTGATTTCCCGAAATCGTGTTCCCTCCATTGCTAAGGGTGGTTCCAATGATGTTATTAGGTGCGGCCACATAAACTCCATAGCCGCCGTTAGCAAGCGAAGCGGTGCCCCGCTCGTTAGTGCCGATTCGGTTACCTGACACGGTATTCGCCGAAGCACCTAAACCCGAAATCAGTATGCCACCCTTGCCATTGCCTGAGACGAGGTTGCCTTGACCAACCAGCGCACCGCCGATGAAGTTGCCCCTGCCGGTCACATAAATCCCGTAATCTGCGTTTGCAATGGAATCCATCCCGTCGGCGGTGGTCCCGATCCTGTTGCCATACAGCTTGTTGTTGGCAGAACTTCCTGTCACCAGAATCCCGATACCCGTGTGTCCCGACACCAAATTACCACGCCTTGCGTTGGCCGAACCAATGTTATTATTAGAAGAGTTACTCAGCTGGATGCCAAACTTCTGCGATCCAACCTTGCGGGTTCCTGTCGGATCGGTGCCGATGCGATTGCCTAAGATCTGATTACCACTGGAAGCGGGCGTAGTGAAAAAGATGCCTGCGTTTTTATTGCCCGAGATCGTATTGCCAGCACCAGAGGATTGACCGCCAATCGTGTTGCCTGGCGAAACGACAAAGACACCATGTCCGGCATTGGCAATCGCTCCGGTTCCAGTTTGGTTCAAACCAATGACATTTCCTTGGAGAAGGTTGCCGGTGGAGGTGGCGCCCTGAATCAAGACGCCACTCTTGCCATTTCCAGAGATCGTGTTTCCTTGATTGGCAGAACTGCCACCGATTGTGTTGGCATTACTGCTTGAAATGGAGATTCCGTAATCACCGTTTGGCACCGCAGCGAGCCCATCGGCACGGGTACCAATTCGGTTGTTTCGGATCGTAGACCCGGCCGATCCACCGCCTGAGATCATGACTCCCGACCGAAGATTACCCGAGATCGTGTTGCCAGCACCTGCGGCTGCATTTCCGATATAGTTTGCCGGCGCCGCCAGGAACACCCCGTAGCCAGCGTTCGCAAGTGGCCTGTTTCCGAGGGCATTCAGTCCAATGGTATTTCCTTGGATCTGGTTTCCGGTTGCACTGGCTCCTGTGATGACGACTCCGCTATTTCGGTTGCCCGAAATTTGGTTCCCCGCGCCGGCTTTTCCGATCTGGTTATCAGGGGCGTTGATAATCAACACACCTTGGAAGTTGGCCAAGGCGGTCATGCCGTCGACGGAGGCTCCGATTCGATTGTTCAACAAGACATTCCCGGTCGACGAGGCGTTATTGATTGAAACACCTGCAGCAGAGTTGGCAGCAATGACATTGCCAGCGATCGTGTTGCCACCGCTGTTGACGATGCGAATACCCGAACCGGAGTTGCCATCGGGAGAGCCATTAGGACGCAAGCCCAGGTAGTTGTCCCGGACAACGTTGCCTGTGCCTCCAGAGATTTCAATCGCATCGCCGGTAAAACCATGAATGGACAGACCAGCGATGTACGTTCCAGAAGCGGATTGAGTCACCCTTAATCCGTCGCCGGAAGCAATCAATGATCCAATCAAGCTTACCTCTGGGACACCCGAATAGCCCTCCACGGTCGTTGCATCAAGTACAAGTGGATCGGTGATCGACGGCAGCGCCGAACGTAGAACGATCTCGCTAGAGCCCGCCTGTGGGAACTCGAACGCGACCGTGTCGATGCCGGGGTTGCGGTTCGAAAAGGTGATCGCTTGACGAAGGCTGCCGGCCCCCGAGTCGTTCGTTGTAGTTACCCGCAAACTATCGGTCTTTGAAAGTTGAATGGTTGCGATCGTGCCATCAAAAATCAAATCGAACGATGCGCTGACGCCATCGATCGTGACGATCGCATCAACAGCATCAATGTTGAATTCGATGACGCCCATTTGGTTCGACACAAACGATTGAGGCTGCCTAGCCGTCATTTGGTCCAACAGCCACTGACCATTGGGACGTGGCGTCCAGTCTTGGTTAAACAGGGCGGCTTTTTCCTCGCTGCGCCAGTGATCGCCTTCCCAATAGCCCCATAGCGTAAAGAGGCTGGATTCCGAACGTGATGCTGCGGCGCTATAAAAATCTCGGGAGTAGTCCGCTTGAGTTTGTGGGTCGATTAACAGCGAGTCCAAGTCGTATTCCGTAACATGGAAGTCTCGATTGAACACTCGATAACGCTCCATTTCCACCAACACTCGTTCGATCGAGGGCAACCGTTCGGAATCGAAATGACCTTGAAAGCCGATCGAATCATAATCGGCCCGTCCGTCGGGCGATTGGCTATCCAGGAAGCCGAGCAGGTTGAAGAATCGATCGCTTTGTCCGTTGTCCGGGTTCGATAAAATGTCAAACTCGTTGATGATTAAGCGGGTCGCTGGATGAACGGTGGCACGCGCGGCATCGATGACTTGCAACATGAACTCATTGCCAACGATCTGCCAAATATCCGAGCTAAGGATGGGATGATTGATAACATCCCACCAAGTCACCAGCGGTACGTTGCTACCCGGACGTGTCCCGGCGAAAGCGTTTGCGGGGCCGGTGGTGACGTGGGCCAGGACTTGTTGCTGCAGCCAAGTTCGGGCGGCAACGGTCCCCTGAACGGTTACAATTTGCTCGTAGTTCGATAGCAAGTCATTGGGAGCCGGAAGGCGATCCATCTCTCCCCAGATGATCGCGTGTCCGTGGTAGTCCATCCCGCGGTCAACGACCCACTGAAGAAAGCGAGTCGGCAACAGAGGGTCTTCCAGCCAAGGTCCCCATTGGGCTTCACCAGTGTCGGTGATGATGTCGAAATAGTTTTCGAGCGTAGCTCGGTAGCGTGCGGCATCCGCTGTTTGAGAGATCGGGTCAGCAGACAAAACGATACGCGAGGGAGCCACCGCCATCGCAATCGGCAAGGATGAGTCCAGTGGCGTGACTTTGACCACGGCACCTTCAATCGGATTGCCGGCGGCATCTTGAATTCGAATCTGCACGGCATTCGATCTCTGCGTGCGTTCATCGATCTTCGCCTTCGACCGCCAATCCGCATCCCAATCTCTTCCACCATAGCTGTACACATTACGAGGCAGCGTCGACAGATCGGTATCCGCGTTAAGCTTCAGCAGGCTAAACCCCGCAAGCTCGACCGTTTGCACCGCATAACCTAAACGCAAGTCGATGCTTCGAACCGCCGAAGCGTTGTTGTTGAAGTCGGCTAAAACGGGCCACGCCAGTAGCGTCCACTCGTCCGTCACCGACCAAGACTGCTGGCTACCATTGAAGCCTTGACTCTCTTCCAGGCGCAAGGTGACTGTTGCGGGAGAACTATCCGGATTGGCACTCCTGGCCCATACCTTCGCGAGAACTTTGTCACCGTCGGCAATGACCGAGGGTGCCAATTGGTGGGTAAATGCGACGTCCCAAGGATTCATAAATGAATTCACGTTCACTCGAATCGCATTGTTGCCGGTCGTGCCGGCAACAAACGGAAGGTCCGTCGCCGTTTCACGAAATTCCTGTACGGAATTGGGTGAGCTGGCGTTGTAGTTCCAGTAAGATGAAAGCCGAATCGAATTGGGTGGCAACAATTCCGTACCGACAGCGACCTCGCTAATAATGGTCCCAATCACCTGCCGGGTTGACTCACTGCCTAACTGATACTCGGGGTCAGCAACCAAGCGAATGACAATTGACTCCTGCGATTCTTGGACGCGATCGGCAACGGCTTCTACCATAATTTCTGCTGAGGCTTGCCCGGCGGGAATGACAACCGTGCCGGAGAGCCGCAAATAGTCAACGGCGTTCACGGCGGTTCCACCGAGCGTATAAGCAACAGGCAGGTCACGTCCAAATTCGTCGTCACGCGTCACCCGGAACCGCATCGCCGAGCCGGACGGACCGCGTTCGTTTGTCTGGGAAGTCTCCGCGAAGATCTGCACCCGTGGAACAATCGGACGCAAAGCATCGAAGCCGATCGGCCGCGTCGGAATGCGGTTTTGTCCCGGCTGTGTCCAACCGACGGCGAGATGGTCCTGCGAAAGCGGATTGTTGTGGACGTGCAGCGTTTCAAGATAATACGACTGCCCAGCGACCAGAAACACGGGCGCGGAAACACCTGCATTGGCGTCACCAAACGATTGCCGGGCGGTGGGTGAACCAACAACCGCGATGCGGCGACTCGTATCCGCTGTCACGCCTTGGGAAAGCCGCAGTTCCGATTGGCCGCTGCCCGTCAAATAGAACGTGTGATGACCGCTTACCTTTGCGGTAACGATTCCTCGAATGCGACTCGCTCGGACGTCGCCAGGACGCGTGTACGCGAATTCGCCCAGATTAAAACCGACGTACGGTCTGTTTCTAACGAAAGCCTGACTCTTCCGGAAGTCGGAAACCGAGCTATTCATGGCTAAGGTGAATTGTTCCGCAAGTACGCCTCCCCGAAGTTTGCCAACCGGAATCATCGGCGATAGTGAATCGCTCGGTAGCGCCGTCTTAAACGAATTGGCAGTTTCCCGACCGATTCGAATCGAGGACGCGCCCGGCCCGGCAACATACTCGACCCTGATCGCAACACGTTGACCGGCGATGAGATTTACAACACCTCGGTTGCGAGGAGCGTTATTGCCTAAACCATTCGCGCTGAACAATTGCTGATTGTTGATGAACAAGACGGCCGAGTCCTGCAGGCCCAGGTCAGCAAAGAAAGAGTGGTCGCCCGAGGTCTCCGGCGTGAAAGATCCTTGCCAACGAATCGAGAACCTCCCTGCGGAAATCGTGGAGCCAGGATCAGGCCCACCAATGCCGAAGTCGAAATCGATAGTTGGGTCGATGCGAGTCGCGATGCTTGGGCCGGTGAAATTACCGGTCGCGTAAAGCACGCCGGTCAATCCATCACCCGAGCGATCGGTCACGGCAGGTGAATTGGCCAGAACTTCAATGTTTCGCGAAACCAAAGCGGCGACGGTGCCATTGTTCAGCACGGCGTCGAGATTCACGGTCATCGCCGCAGGATCAACAAAATAGCTGTGCAACCGCTTCAGCGGCAGCGAGATCTGGTTGCCCGGAATCGCATCGACGCGGCCATCGCCCCAATTGATTCGCAATTGCGCGACGGCATTGAGATTAAGACCCGAAAGCGACTCAATCGATATTTCAGCGATGTCCCGCTGTCGAATTGAAACGGGAAGCGTTACGACTGCGACGGGTTCCGCTTGAGCCAGCGAACGGTTGGCGAGCGAACTGATGAAATTAATGATGTTCAGCGCGTCAAGGGCGGTCACGTCCCCATCCCGATTAACGTCAAACCGGGAGGGCGGTTCAGGAATTTTCAATACATTGACGACTTGAAGCGCATCCAGCGCGGTCACCCGTTCATCCTGGCTAACATCCATCACATGATAGGAGGATGCTAGTAGATCGCGACGCTCAAGTGCTTCGATCCATGCGCAACGGCGCAGCAGCCGTTGACGACTAAGTTGAAATGGCTTCATCGATGCGGGTGTTTCCAATCCCCTGCAACGCACAGGCATAAGTAGCTTGGGTAAGAAAGGAAATTTATTGTCGTTAGAGTACACTACTGAGCAGTGCTTTCAAAGCGACAGGCAACGCAGTCGTTCGTGATCTTTGCAGAGATCTGAATTCAACGGGAAGCGGAAGATGCAGTTTTACTCTTTACATTAAGCAGGACACTGACCCAAACGCGAAGAGACTAAGAACCTATCCGAAAACCGTTAGCCGCGAGTCCTTAGCCGCGGTTTCCTCCGGTTTTCGGATAGGTTCTTAACCAAGTTCGGCGGGTAAACCGAGTCTACGCTGATAACCTGCCCCGGGCGAGATAACCGTATTGGGAGTTTCGCCACAGCGTGCTAGCAGCGAAGGAAATGCCAACATGAAGATTAGACCGACTAACTTCCACTTCATAGATTTTAGATCCTTTACGTATGGTTCTTCCGGTAGAGTCGAGATGTGGCGCAGTGGTTTAGGCTTCGGTTTGCATCCGTGTCAGGGTTTCCCCGTACGTGGTCCAATCGTGGGTCAGTTAACGCATTATGCCATTTAACATGCCCGGCAGATAAAGCATTTCTCGATTTTGAGATTATTCAAAAGCACTTTCGGAAACAGCCAGCGTTGAATCAAGTAATCATGGATGGGGCGTATCATCGAGACAGAACAAATTTTCGCGAACCAAAAGTAAACGTAAGCGTCTATTACCTCGAACACGATTCAAAACAACACTCACCGCATTTGCGAGTGCAGGAAATTCAGATGTTACCAAGAAATCATTTTAGTCGACTGGAACAGGTACGCGGCGGCAGCTTTACCGGCGAGAGACTCTATCAGTCCGCGCCGAATAATGCGTTGACCACGGATCGCATGCAAATGTGACATCAACTTCTCGCGAAGTGCCTTCATCAAGGCTCGATGTCACCTGAGGCATCGAGCCTTTTTTCGTGCCCAGAGGTCAGGTTTCAGGCTTCAGACGTCAGGGCTAGTACTTGGATTTTCATGGAGCTTGCTTACTGAAGCCTGACGTTTGAATCCTGTCACCTGAATCGGGGCTGGTACAGACTACTTCGGGCTGACATGTTCCTCGGGGGCGACTGATCCTTGCATGATCGATGTGGTGGGTGCAATTCCCATTCAGTCCATTGTTCAGGCTTCAGGCTTCAGGCGTCAGTGTTCAGGCGTCAGTGTTCAGGCGTCAGAAAAACCTGAAGTCTGATTCCTGCAGTCTGACTCCTAATCCCCGGCTCGATGGTGAAACGGAAATCATCTCTCGCTTCTACCGAGAAGGTCCGGGTTCGATTCCTGGTCGAGCTGCTGACGCTATCTTGTGCGACCACGTTGGCCGCCAGCGTCTATCCATGTGTTTGACACTTACTGAAAGGCAATGTCATGAGCATGCAATTGATTGAGCGTCAATTCACACGGATTGGCGCTCGAGCGAAGATTCAACCCGCTTCGCGACGCAATGGCATCGAAGGAATCTCGATCGACATCGGAAACGATAGCGACGGCGAGTTCTTCGATATCGAAGTTGCTGCACCGAAGCTGGCCGAGACTCTTGTCCTCGACGTTCAACCGGCTATGAGACACTTGTTGTTGATGGCCGACCAAATCGACGGAAAGCACAAATTCTTGTGCGGACATGACGAACGACATTGGTTCGTTGCTGCGGTGCCCGAGCGTGCTGCGGTATCAACGGTCCGAACGGCGTTCGACGCGTTGAAGCCGGTTGCCGTGCGGGCGTTGGAGAATCGTCTCGGCGTAAAGCCGCGAAAGAGAAATCGTCGTCGCAATGAAGCGTTCATCCGTCAGGGTGAATGGTTCTTCGTTCCGGCGCCGAATGATTCGTTCATCAACGAGCGCCTTGTACTGCGTCACGAACCGATCGCACGGGGTGGCGGAAAGCCACACCTTTGCGAGGAGATTATTCGTCACGGCGGTGAGTTGGTTTACATCGCGGCGGGTTATCCACAGGGCGTTACGGAATCGCAACGGGTCCTGCTGTTTAGCCGACAACCGAAGCTTCGTAACTTGCACTGGGTGGCTCAACGTCGAAACCCTAGCGTGTTCGTTCGCGGACGAGTTCGCCACCCGGACCACAAGACGATCATCTTGAACGGTTGGCACGAAGTCCTAATGAACACTGAAAACGAGTCGATCGCAATGCGACATGTCGCGTTCATCGACTAAACAGAATCTTCGCTGATTTGGGGCTCCGCACTTCGGTGCGGGGCCTTTTCCCAAGCCGACGTGGCTCGATGTAGAAAGGCACCACTCTTGGCGAGTCTTCTTTTTGGGGCGTGATCCATATTGGTGCGAGCTCAGTCGTCGGCTCTTGTGACTTAGTTACCAACCAATACGACTCGTGAGTGTGCCGGACAGCATGACAGTCTTCGAAACTGTCGGACCAGGTTCGACTCCTGGACGGGTTACTGAGGCGGTCTGTAGGGAATAGTCTTTAGTCTCTAGGACAATCAGGAAGCACTGCGAAGCGATTTAAGGAGTCCGTAGGTTACCTTCGATGTTTCGACGACTTTGTCGTTCATCGAAGTCGCCAATTCCGCCGGTAAATACTCGAGCCTTGCTGCGATACTGAGTTGGTACTCGACTTCGCGAGCCGAAGCGAACGCCATGTCGAGGAAGCGAACGAAGTCAGCTTGCGACTGTCGAGCACATCCCTCGACGATATTCGAAGCGATCGAGACCGCAGCACGACGAAGTTGAGAAGTCAGCCCGAACATTTCCTCACGCGGAAATGTCTTAGTTGCACGGTACACGTCCAACACCAAGTCATCGGCCAACTCGAATGCTCGTAGCTTTCGATGATCACGCATTCTGGTTTACCCTTTTTTCTAGAGACTAAAGACTATGAGCTAAA
>Ga0105046_10006496_pt1 | contig 18473 bp, 10 predicted proteins | sample MAT03_FD_78385 | JGI IMG/M metagenome (GOLD analysis project Ga0105046, IMG submission 78385) | Freshwater microbial communities from Lake Fryxell liftoff mats and glacier meltwater in Antarctica - MAT-03 (megahit assembly) | ecosystem: Environmental > Aquatic > Freshwater > Ice > Liftoff...
AACACATTCGATGATCCACCGCATACGCATCCAGAACTACAAAAGCATCCGCGATGTGACGGTAGAACTGTCGCCGGTGACGGTGTTGATCGGCAGGAGCGGGACCGGGAAGACGAATTTTTGTGAGGCGATTCGGTTGCTGCGGGATCTGCTGATGGGCGGGCAGCCGCGCATGGCAGAAAGGCTAACTGCAGCCAAACCGATGACTCACCCTGGGGTCGATGTCTCATTTGAAGTTGACTTCTCAGTCAGTGGGTATGACGAAACATTTCACTACGCTTTAGCAACCAACATACATGAACTCCCGATTCACGAACGCTTGAGTGTGAGCGATGGAATCGTTTTTGCTCAATCAGACGCAAGGCCAAATCGCAGCATGCCCCAAGCCCAGTGGGATGCACTTCCCGCTTTGGCAATTGTCCCTGAAGCGGGAACGCTCGCACTCACTCGACTCCCCGGAATCGAATTCGTAACGGTCGCTCTAAGTCGCCTGACGAGCGGACTCGGGATTTACACATTTGCGTATGATGTGCTGGAGAACTCCAAGCTTGGAGAAAATGGGCTCAGCGACAACGCATCCAACGCACTTGGAGCGATCCGCGCCTTATGGTTCAATCCCCAGTGCCGACGCGACCGAGCGAGTCTTGTGGCGTCCCTCAAACAAGTCAACTCTCGTGTTCTCTCAGTCGAACTCGATTCGATTCAAACCCCGAAGCAGGCGATCATCAGCCACGAATTCGGTGACAAGATATTGCCAATGCCACTCGGTTCGGAGTCGAGCGGATTCCGTCGATTCTTGGCTCACTTGCTGGCGCTCTACCAAACTCCTCCGAAACAAACACTGATCTTTGAAGAACCCGAGAACGGGATTTTTCCTGGCGCGCTCGCAATCTTGGCTGAGGAGTTCCAAGCCACTCCGGAAGCTGGTCGAGGACAAGTCATTCTTACGACTCACAACCCTGTATTCTTGAACCACTTTGACGCCGATCAGATTCGTGTCGTCGAGATGGATGAGAACCTGGAGACCCAGATCGGGCCGCTGGCTCCAGAGCAGCGAGAAGCACTCAAAGACAAACTTCTCTATCCTGGCGAGTTGTTCACAGTGGACGTGGCCCGGCGGGAGACTGTCGCCCCATGAAACCCCGCCAGTTGTTTCTCTTCGTGGAAGGCGATGGCGACAAGTTGGCGGTTCCGGTCCTCCTCAAGCGATTGCTCAAAGAGCGAGGAGTACAGGACCAACTCGTTGTGGCGCCTGATCCTTTTGTTGTCGGCGAGTATCCTGCTCTTCGAAGGAACAATTTCCAAACTTGGAAGCGTTATCTGGAGACGTGCTTGCGAAAGTACCAGATGGAGACATGCCTGCTGCTGATTGACGGAGACGCTCCACCGTTTCAGAAACAAGAGTTTTGCGCCAAGGCCGCTGCACTGGACTTAGCTCGCGTTGCGAAAGAACGAGGCGCTGGGAGAGATTTCACTGCCTCCATTGTGATCGCTACGCAGGAGTTTGAATCCTGGCTGATTGCCGGTGCGGCGTCGCTCGCCGGAAAACCTTTGCCCGGAGGGAGTGACCGTTTTTCCTCAAATCTCGCCCCGCCTGCGGGAGACATCGAGTTGAATCCCCGCAATGCCAAAGGGTTTTTCAAAGATTCCATGTCGGGAACCTACCGCCCGACTCTCCATCAAGCTTCAATGACCACTCTTGTCGACATTGAAACGATTCGAGCCAGGAACATGCGCAGCTTTCGTCGCCTCGAACACGCGCCCGATGAGATCATGGGTGCGGTTCAAACTGTTCGTCACATCGTTTCCCCCGTTTGTCCCTCGTAGCCCCCCACCCCATGCGCACCCTCATCCAACATGCTGACCTTGTCCTTCCAACCGGAATTGTTCGCGCCGATTTGCTCATCGAGAACGGGAAGATTCTCGGCATTGACCCGCCGCGAAACGCCAAAGCCGATGAGGTCGTCGACGCGACGGGGTTACATCTGCTACCGGGAGTGATCGACCCCCATGTCCATTTCCGCGATCCAGGGCTGACGCATAAGGAAGACCTGCACACGGGGAGTCTGGCCTGTGCCAAGGGCGGCGTGACCTCGTTTTTTGAGATGCCCAACACGAAGCCGAACACGACCAGTGTGGCGGCGTTGCATGACAAACTCGCGATCGCTGCCTCGAAGTCGGTCGTCAACTACGGATTCTATATCGGGGCGACCGAGACCAACGTCGCCGAACTCGCAGCTGCGAAGCGGACGCCGGGGATCAAGATCTTCATCGGGTCGAGCACCGGCGATTTGCTCGTCGACAGCCAGGACGCCCTCGAACGCATCTTTGCCGAAACCACACTGCCAATCTGTGCCCACTGCGAAGACGAAGCCGTCGTCGCCTCCAACAAGGCCCGCCTCGGAACGCTCGACGATGTCCGCCAGCACTCTCAGCTGCGCGATGAACTGGCTGCGGTCGTATCGACGAAACGCGCGATCGATCTCGCATATCGGCACCACCACCGGTTCCATGTGCTGCATGTTTCCACAGCGGCTGAGGTCGACCTGTTTCGGGAGCATCGCGGGTTGATTACCGCCGAGGTGGGGCCGCACCACCTCCTATTTAACACGGGAGACTACGACCGCTTGGGCTCGCTGGTGCAGATGAACCCCAGCATCAAGACGGCCGCCGACAACGCGGGTCTGTGGCAGGCTCTCCGCGACGGACTGATTCAGGTCGTGGCGACTGACCATGCTCCGCACACTCTGGCGGAAAAGGCTTTGCCCTATCCTCAGTCCCCCTCGGGGATGCCCGCCATCGAGAACTCTCTGGCGTTGATGCTCGACAGCAGGCACCGGGGAGAAAGCACCCTGGAACAGATTGTCTCGTGGATGTGCGATGCACCGGCTCGCGTTTGGGATATCGTGAACAAAGGCCGGATCGCCGAAGGCTACGACGCTGATCTGGTGCTGGTGGATCTTCAGAAAAAGCAAACCGTCCGCAACGCCGATCAGCTGACAAAGTGCGGCTGGAGTCCGTGGGACGGCGTCGAACTCACCGGCTGGCCCGTGCGGACGTGGGTGATGGGGCAGACGGTGTTTCAGGAGGGCCGCGTCGATGTGAACCACCGTGGCCAAGAGGTCCAGTTCGACCACACACGCGGGGGATTCTGGGCATAGTCCCGATTTCAGTTGGGGGCGAAGCGACGAAGTCGTCTGCCCAGCCACCTCGGTTTATCCGTGGCGTCTACTTGTGGGCGAGCTGTTCCTCGTCCCGGCCGAGACAATAAACCGATGACGACACGCCCCAGGGTCGTCATGATCCCCGTTGCAAAATGCGTCTGGCACTCGCGAAGCCAGTACCCCTTCTCAACTGCTGTTGAGCCAACTCGTCATATCTGAGACGATCCCCGACCGTATTGAGACTCCCCGGTGATGTCATGGATTGGCCTGTGCCCGGAATGAATGGTCGAACAATCTGGCGAACTCTGGGGGCCTCGTTGCTAATTGCAGCCGCCACTGTGGGCTGCCATACGACATCCGTGCCGAGAACTCGGCAACTCCCCAAGCACTGCGAGATCGACCTCGACCAGCTGACCATCCTCTCCGACATCGATATTGCCCGCGACGATCCTCTGCTGCAGGAGTTAGTCAACCTTCGCAAAGAGGTGCGTTCGACGTTACGGTTGCCAACTGCGACCCGCCCGGTCACGGTGTATTTGTTCCGCGACGAATCGCGTTACATGCAGTACATGCAGAATCGGCATCCCACCTTGCCCGCCCGACGAGCGTTTTTTATCGGCACTCCCAAAGAGTTGATGGTCTACGCCTACTGGGGTGATAAGACGATGGAAGATTTGCGGCATGAGTACACGCACGGGGTCCTGCACGCGTCGTTGAAAACGGTTCCGCTGTGGCTCGATGAGGGACTGGCCGAATACTTTGAAGTGGCCCCCGAACAGCCCGTGGGATTGAACCAGGACCATGCCGAGAGTTTGTCGATCTCGATTCAGAACGGATGGCGTCCCGACCTGAAGCGACTCGAACAGATCGACGACGTTAACCAGATGCAGCGTGCCGACTACCAGGAAGCCTGGGCTTGGGTGCATTACATGTTGCAGGGAACGCCCGATGGTCCGCAGGTCCTGACCGAATATCTTCGATCTCTACACGAAGCGTCTCATGCCCCCTCGTTCGCCAGCCAAGTGGCCAGCGAACTCCCGGAATGCTCGGAGCGTCTGACCGTGCATGTGGCGAGTTTGAACCTGCCCCTCATGCGGGCCGGGCACACGGAACGGTAGCGACCGTGCGAGTCACGATGCTCCCGGTTCACTCACCGATAGAGTTGGGACCGCACGCCACCGGCTGTGGGGGCGGCATCGGAAATTTTGCGGTCCCGGATCGCGGTCGAGTTCTCTTCGAGTTGGCCATCTGGCGGCAGTAAGTGCAACAGTCTCGGGCGGAAGACGACCATTAAAAACATGGGCAAGTACCATAGCACGTACACTCCACCTTGTTGGGTGTACCAGAACTGAGTGCTGATGATGATTGCCGCCGAATGGGCCAAGAGGTGCTCTACGTTCTTCTGGCGGGGAAACCAAGTCAGCACGACCAGCTGGATACAGTAGAGGGCGATGACCGGCAGTCGGTAGACCGACAGGTATTCGGCCTCCTTCCAGAATCCCTGCATCTGGCTGTCCGAGCGAAAGGCGAGGACTTCCAGGTCAATGGAACCCAGAATCTTGTTCACAAAGGTTGGGCCATCGAGTGAGGTCAACGCCAAGCTTCCGACCAGCACCAAGGCCACAGCTGCCAAAGCCACGCCGAATTTCAAACTGCCACGCCATCCGTAAAATGCGAACCACAGCGGAAGCAGGAATACCGGAAAGAACATCGCTCCGCACGCCAGGCCCAGGAAGACTCCGGACACAATCGGGCGGCGATAGAACACAATCGCCCAGACGATCAGAGCGGCGGGCAGGACGTGGTTAAACTTGCCGACATCGTATGCCGTACCGGGGAGCAGCATATACAGAGTGGCAGCGGCCAGCCCGAGTTGCAGATCACCAAAGAGCTTCTTTCCAGCGACGATCAAGCCCGCGACTACCGCTCCGTGGGTGAGGATTGAGAGGATTCTCGCGGTCAGTTCCTCGAACACAAACTCGACCGGGGCCGCGATCAACGTTGCCGCTGGACCGGGTGCCGGTTCTCCCTTCATCTCCGGAGGATGCGGTACGCTGATGCGATTGAGCATGGCATCGGCACTTTGCACGGTGACAGTCGTCGACCCTGGCAAAGTGTCGGTAATCGCCTTCGTCGACAGGAACACAAACGCAGCTGCACAGAGAAAAATCAATCCGCCACTGTTCAGGTTTTGCCCCAGCTGGGGACGCCTTTGCAACACAGGGTCTGCGAGTAACCTCACGAGATAGAGCCCGGAAAGCGAGAACAGCCAGATGTAACCCAGCTGCCGTGTCTCGTCATTTCGGACAAAAAGCAGCCCCGGCGCAGCTAGCAACAACAGCACCAAATCGAAATTTCGCAGAGACCAGAAACGGTTAAAACGGTAGAAGACGGCAATGATTAACAGCGTCGACAGGTAAAACCATGTCGGCGGGTTGACCGAGTATCCCCGAAGCAACACATCCATCTCATGTGCGCTCCCGCGCGACCACCGCCCCTTGGCAATCCCAGCCTACGGAGCTGTTGGTTCTCCATCAGACGCCATCGCGAGTCTGCTGCACCGGTGCGAAAGTGGAACGCTGAAGCCGACCGGAACGGGTCGATGATATCAAGAGGATTCATGAATTTCCAGCAAAAGTGGGTCGCAGCACCCTAGGGCAGTGGGACGCGGCGGTTCCGGAGCGATAATCGATGCAGGCCGCAGAGATTCGCTGGTCAGAAGCTCCGCAACACAATTTCGTTGAAAGGGTTATGCCGTTTTTATGGCAACGACACGGGGGCTGGATCGTGCGCTGAGGAACCTCTCTGTCGCGATCGCCGAACGAGTGACTCCCATCCGATCGCCGATAAGACAAGCAGCGGGTATTCCCCCGGCAATCGATACCGAACAGAACTCACAAACACGAGATGCAGCGCGGCAAAATAGAGGATGGGGCCCGCAGTGATCGCCAACACGCCAAGGGACCGGCGTTGCGTCCAGGCTCCCCAGAGAGCCGGTAAAAACACCACGATGTACCAACCGAGCGAGATCAGTCGTAAGGATCTTCGAGACTTGAACTGGTCCGCGTTCGGGTATGGATTCCAGTATCGCAGCGTTTTCTTCCAGGCGAGAGCTAAGACTCGACCGGGATTCTGAAAAGCAAACGCCCAGGCCCTCTGGCGGTATTCGCGATCCATTTCGTATTCGGACATCCGGGACATCAGGTTTTCCTGGTCGAAGAATGCCATATTGCTATCTCCCGTCATGTTTTCCGGATTCCATCCGTCATACAGACTGGGCCCCATCCAGAACGTGGTCAATGTGAAATGCCCCGTCACTTGTTGATTGCGAAGACCCCACGGCAGAAGACTGGTCAGCATGCACCCCACCGTCCAAACCCCCAGCCACAGCCGGTTTCGAGTCGGCTTCAATCCCCACAACCACAGCATCAGACACGCGGGAAAGAGCAGCCAGCTTGGACGAAGATAACACCCCACACCAGCCCACAAACCCGCGATGGCCCCGGCCCTCGCGGTTGAGGCGGTGGTCAGCGGGGTACTGCTTTCGGGGGGCAATGAAACACTCGGATCAGCCAATTCAGATTCGCTGCGACTCCAGCGAGCCAGTGGAACCAACCCCAACACCAATGACACCGCAAACACCGTCTCGGTCAACTCGATCGCACTAAACCCCACAAAGATCGGAGACACTGCCGCCATTCCACCGGCAATCAGGCCGGTTCGATGACTGAAAAGCCTGTATCCCAGCTGGTACACTCCGACACTGCCGACTGCACCGATGGTGGCCAAGACAAGCCGCGCGGCCAGTAAACTGTCCCCGAACAGACGAATCGAAACGGCCAACAACAGGGGGAACCCGGGCATCCGCAACACCATCCTGGGAGGAGTATAGATCTGGTAGGGCTGTCCCTCGGCGAGGCAGTGTGCGAGATGCCAATACCCCTCGGCGTCGCCCTCAATGACGAACTGGCGAGCGGGCACAACCATTTCTTGGAGGTAATACTGGACCGCCAGGACTGCAACAATTCGCAGCGCCCACGCCACAAGAAACAGTCTGACTACGGAACGTCGCGGGAGAGACATCGGGACTTTTTCCGTCGCTGATCGACCTTTGGGAAACACGGAGCGATCATACGAGATGCGACCGGAGCAAAGGAACCAGAGACTCTGCGGAGGATCGTTATTGACGCATTCGCATTAAGCGGCGGTACTCGTGCTTCACTTGACACTCTTCCACGGCAAAGAAATCACGCCAGTTCAAGCGGCACTCATTGATGCCGAATTCGACCAGAACTTTTCGGATCTCTGAGTAGTCAAAGCCCAGCTGCCCGATCTCTTTGCGATTGTTGACGAACGTCAAGATTTCCCAAGGTCTGAACTCCCGGAGAAACATCCGCTGCACAAAGCCCACTGCGATAGGACACAACTCGACATCGCGAGCCCAAATTCGGCCCTCGGCGTCTTTGACGATGCGGCCGCGGTACTTGGGCTGGCAAAACTCCGGGAATTCCCGTTCGGCGTACAAGTACTGGACCCAGCGATGATGACAAAACACCACCCAGTACTGACTAAACCACTCCCGATAGGCATTGGATCCCAAGTCCTTGCGGGCTTTGTCAGAGCGAAAGTATTTGTGCAAACACGCTTCGTGATGTCCGTATTCGACAATCGAATCGAAGTGGGAACAATCCAGAACCAACGCCATCGGAAGCCTCGCGGGGAAAGATGAAATGGCCCAGCACCACCCAGGGAGACTTTTGCCTCCCCGCTTGCCTCTCCCAAGCAAAATCAGACCCCGCTTATAGGTTGTCTTCGCGTGCCCATCAAGCACTTCTGCCGGAAATTCAGGCAGAATCCCGAATTTGCTGACGGGGGCGGCGAATTTCAAGAAAATTTCTAAATTGCATTATCGGCAAAGCTGCCTCATTTGACAGATTTGCCTCAATCGCTAACTTTAGGACCGTTGCTTCCACCTGGAATGTCTGCGTAGACATCAAATCGAACCGGGGGGAGTGTTGTGGGGATGTTCAGGCCGTCTCGGAGCCACCCCGCAGCTGATGGGTCTTCCGAGGTCGAGCGAGGAGCTTGAAATGGTTCGTAAGATGATGTTTGTGTTTGGTGCTCTGTTGGCACTCGTCGTGGTTGCTGACGTTGCAGAAGCCGGTCGTCGCAATTGCCGTGCTCCACGTGGACGCACCAACCATTGCTGCCAGCCAAGCTGTGCAGCTCCAAGCTGTGCTGCTCCTTGCAACACCGGTTGCGGCAATGGCGGATGCGGCGGAGCTCCAAGCTGCGCAGCTCCAAACTGCAACAGCTGTGTTTCGACCGCTGTTCCTTGCAACAGCTGCGAAGGCACTGTGGTTCCAGCCGCTGCCCCAATCAGCGCTCCAGAGCCACCAGCAGCTAAGTAGTCTTGTCCCTACCGGGAAAACTTAACGGCTTGTGATCCTCTGGATCGCAAGCCGTTTTGCTTTGGTAGATGGAAATCGCTCGATCTGTTTCTTCGGGTATCACTCGCCACATTTTACGGGCGCCACAAACAGTGGGCCCTCCTCCTTGAGTCTCGCTCGTCTAGAGGGGAGAATCAGCGGATCATGGATGGCTCTTCGCCCCCATGCGAATTGAAGCCGCCAGATTTCGAGGCGACCGACCATGAGCGAAACCCGTCCGTTTGCCCACTTGCACTGCCATACCCACTACTCGCTCCTCGACGGGGCCAGCAAGATTCCCGAGTTGCTCAAGAAGGTCAAAGAGCTCGGGATGAACTCCTGCGCCATCACAGATCACGGCAATCTCTACGGGGCTCTCGAGTTTTATCAGAAGGCCAAAGACGCCGGAGTCAACCCGATCCTCGGTTACGAAGCCTACATCGCGCCCGGTCATCGCACCGATCGCACCGCGTCGCGCATGAAGGATGCCGCCTACCACCTCACCCTGCTCGCGATGAATCGCCAAGGGTTTCAGAACCTCGTCAAAATGTCCTCCGCAGCCTATCTGGAAGGCTATTACTACCGCCCCCGCATCGATAAAGAGCTGCTCGCTGCTCACCACGAAGGGATCATCTGCCTATCCGGCTGTGCGTCGAGCGAGCTTTCCAGGCTGTTGCTGGCCGATGAGAAAGAAAAAGCCGAGAGCCTGGTCCACTGGTTCGACAAGCTGTTCGGCGATCGTTTCTACATGGAGATCCAGGACGCCGGTGTCGAGATCCAGCAATCGTGTGCTGAGGCCACGATCGACCTCGCGAATCGCAAGGGGTTCCCACTGGTCGCCACGAACGATGCGCACTATCTCTGCCAATCCGACTCGGCGATGCATGACGTGCTGCTCTGCGTGAACACGAAATCGGTCCGCAGTGACGAGAAGCGGATGAAGATCAACACCGACCAGCTCTTCATTCGCTCACCCGAACAGATGTACGCTGCGTTTCCCAAAATGGCCGAAGCGGTCGCTCGCTCCCAGGAGATCGCCAATCGCGTCGACATCAACCTCGACCTGACCACCCGGCACTTCCCGGTTTTCGCCCCGCCACCGGGACTCACCGATGTGCAGCACCTGCGCAATGTGGCGACCGAGGGATTGAAGTGGCGCTACGGCGCGGAACCCGAGGAAAAGTATCTCGACCGGCTCAACTTCGAACTCGGCGTCATCGAGAAGATGGGGTTCGCCAGCTATTTCCTCATCGTCTGGGACTTCGCCCGCTTTGCCCGCGACAAGGGGATTCCCTGTTCGGCGAGAGGCTCGGCCTGCGGGGCCATCGTGGCCTATGTCCTCGGGCTGTCCGATGTTTGCCCGATCAAGTACGACTTGCTGTTCGAACGCTTCCTCGACCCGAACCGGTCCGAAGCGCCCGATATCGACATCGACTTCTGCCAGGAACGCCGCGAACTGGTCATCCAGTATGTGAAGGAAAAATACGGCTACGCCAACGTCGCCCAGATCGGCACCTTCGGAACCCTCAAGGCCAAGGCAGCTGTCCGCGATGTTTGCCGCGCTCTGGGTGTCGATCTCAAACGGGCCGATGTCATCGCCAAGATGATTCCGGAAGAGCTAAACATCAAGCTTAAAGACGCTCTCGAAAAGAGTCCCGAGCTCAAGGCCGAGTACGACAAGGACCCCCAGATCAAGGAGGTCATCGACTTCTCCATGGCTCTGGAAGGACTCGCCAAAAGCGCGGGCACCCACGCAGCGGGGGTCGTGATCGCGGACCGGCCGCTCGTGGAATACGTCCCGCTCCAGAAGATCACCGGGCGCGACGACATCCTCACCCAGTGGACCGATGTCGAAAAAGCCGGTCTGCTGAAGATGGATTTTCTTGGTCTTCGCAATTTGACGATCCTTGATCGTGCCGTGAAAAACGTGAAGCGGCACCGCGGCGTCGACATCGTTCCCAAAGACTTGCCGCTCGACGACAAGCCGACCTTCGCCTTGCTGCAGCGCGGCGAGACGAAGGGGATCTTCCAGCTCGAGTCCGGCGGCATGCGCGACCTGCTGACCAAGATGCGGCCCGACAAGTTCGAAGACATCATCGCCACCTCGGCGCTCTATCGCCCCGGCCCACTCGAAGGGGGCATGGTCACAACCTATGTCGAATGTAAAAACGGTCGCCAAGCAGTCGCCAAGATCCATCCCATCGTCGATCCGGTCCTCTCCGAAACCTACGGCGTGATGGTGTACCAGGAACAGGTCATGCGCATCCTGAATCGCCTGGGCGGGATCGAACTGGCCAGCTCCTATAAGTGCATCAAGGCCATCTCAAAGAAGAAGCTTGACGACATCGCCAAGTACAAAGACCAGTTCATCTCAGGAGCCAAGAGTAACGAGATGTCGGAGGAGCAGGCCACCGAACTCTTCGGCCTCATCGACAAGTTTGCGGGCTACGGCTTCAACAAGTCCCACAGCACCGCCTACGGGGCCATTGCCTACCAGACCGCCTATCTCAAGGCCCACTACCCCGGCGAGTTCATGGCGGCCCTCCTCTCCTGCGAAATGGAGAGTAGCGAACGTATCGCGGAACATGCCGACGACGCCCGCCGCATGCAGCTGGAAATGCTCCCGCCGAATGTGAATTTGAGCGATGTCGAGTTCACGGTGGTGGAGGAGGTGGAAGAGGCCCAGGGCCTGGAGCCGAAGGGCAAGGGCCAGAAGGGGAAGAAGAGCCGTCAGCCGTCAGCTGTCAGCCATCAGCCAGATGCCACGACTGTCGATCAACCATCAACCATCAACCCTCAGCCATCCCCTCAACGACGCTTCCGCAAAATCGCCTTCGGCATGGGAGCCATTCGCGGCGTCGGGGATGCTCCCGTGCGGGCGATCATGGACGAGCGAAGAAAGAACGGGCCCTTTAAGAATATCTTCGATCTGACTGAACGCATTGACCCCAAGGTCTTGCAAAAAGGGTCGCTCGAAATACTCATCAAGGCTGGGGCACTCGACTGCTTCGGACCGAACCGCGCCCAGCATCTGGCAGCTGTTGATCGTGCGGCGCAGGCTGCAACCAATCGACATCGGGACAAGGCCAAGGGGCAACGCAATCTGTTTGACGCCGCCCCGAAAGCCGGAGCGGCCCCCGTGGCCGAACCGGAAGTCACTCTGCCACCGGCGGAGGACATTCCGCATGGTCAGAAGCTGGCCCTGGAGAGAGAAGTTCTCGGCTTCTATTTGACCTCGCATCCCCTCACGGAGTTCGCCCCTCAACTGACGGCGTATACTCAAAACCAAGTCAAAGACTTGCGAGAAATGGAAGATGGCAAGGAGTGCGTCCTCGGCGGCATGATCGGAGCCATAAAGCTCGCCGCCACCAAGAAACCGAGCCGCAACGGCAACAGCCGGTACGTGAACTTCGACCTCGAAGACTCGACCGGCGTCGTCCGCTGTATTTTGTGGCCCGACGACTTCGCCACCCACGGCGAGAAGATCAAGAAGGACGCCATCATCCTGATCCGCGGCCGCATCGACGCCCGCAGCCGCGAACCGAACGTCATCGTCAATAAGCTGATGACTCTCGAACAAGCCGAAAAGGAATTCACGAAGCAGATCCTCATCAAGTTCCGCCGGGGCTTCCACAGCGAGACCGACATGAAGCGCGTCCGCGACCTGCTGCAGCGGCATCCCGGCAAGACTCCCGTCATCCTGGTGATCGATACCTGGGAGGAACCGGCGGCGAGCCACGGAGCGAACGGGCACTCGAATGGCCATGGCGAGTCCACCGCTGTGGCCAGTCGGGCACTCCTCAAATGCTATCTGACGATCGCCTCGGGTGTGTCGGCGGGAAGCGAATTGAAGCACGAACTGACCTCTCTTCTCGGAGCGGACGGTTTCCGTTTCCAAGCCGGCTCCGCCAGCGGTGGTGGCCCCTCTCCTTCGGACAACTGAATGCTCCCATCGCCGGCGCCGACTTACGCCCGGGTATGATCCCCGGGAGGTCTGGCGAATGGTCCACAAGGCATCCTCGATGCGGTCAATTCCCCAGTCGATGCGACATTTTTTTCGGTACACAGCGGATCCCCTTCCCACTGCGATTCAGAATCTCCAAAGATCGTAGTAAGTTCTTTCCTTTTCGAGACTTCCAGCCCCGCCTGACGCGGGACAGGCACGTGGCTTTCTGTTAAGCTTCGGAGCGTTTCGGGCGGATCAATTGCCGACCCGAATCAGAATGGATTCCGCCCCCCTGAACACTGCATGAGCGACTGGGGACGAGACACCGGAACGTGGATGGGGGATCTGCTCTCTCACGCGTTTTCGTCTCGCTCTTCCACCGCAGCAGTCCGGAGCGCCTCGGTGACCGACAAGACGAACGACGACAAAATCAACGCCGACGGCACTCCCGATCATCAAGACAACGCCGAGTATGGTGCGGACAAGATCCAGCACCTCGAAGGGATCGAGGGCATCCGCCACCGCCCGCAGATGTACATCGGCTCCACTGACCAGGTCGGCCTGCATCACCTGCTGTTCGAAGTCACCGACAACGTGCTCGACGAGTTCGTCAACGGCTTCGCGAAGACGCTCTCCGTCACGATCAACGCCGACGGTACTGCCACCGTCGCCGATGACGGTCGCGGCATCCCCGTCGGCAAGATGGCGGGCAAGGACCAGTCGGCCCTTGAAGTCGTCTTCACCGAAATCCATGCCGGCGGAAAATTCGACCGCAAGGCGTACACCACCGGCACTGGCGGTCTCCACGGCGTCGGCATCACAGCGGTCAACGCCTGTAGCGAGTGGCTCGAAGCCGAGGTCCGCCGCGAGGGCCACGTCTGGACGATGGGCTTCGCTCAAGGTCGCATGACGACCGCGCTCTCCAAGTTCGGGGCCACCGATCAGACGGGGACGAAGATCACCTTCAAGCCCGACCCGACGATCTTCTCCACGACGAACTTCATCTACGACACAGTTCATAAAAAGCTGCAAGACTGCGCGTTTCTCAACCCCGGTATCCGTGTCTATCTCAAAGACGAACGGACTAACCAGACCGATACGTTCTACTACGAAGACGGGCTGCGCGAGTTCGTCCGCTGGCTCAATCGCACCGAGACACCGCTCTTCGCCGACGTGATTCGCATCACCGGCAAACTCGACACCACCGAGGTCGATGTCGCCCTGCAATGGAACGATGGCTACTCCGAGAACATCCGCTCGTACGCCAACGGCATCTACAACCCCGACGGCGGCACCCACATGTCCGGGTTCCGCACCGCCCTCACCCGCACGATGAACAACTACGGCAAGCAGGCTGGCATCTACAAGGACGCCACCCCCGCGGGCGAAGACTTCCGCGAAGGGCTCGCAGCTGTCATCACCGTCCGCATCCCCAACCCGCAATTCGAATCGCAGACCAAGATCAAGCTGACGACCCCCGAAGTGGAAGGGGCCGTGAACTCCGTCGTCGGCGACGGGCTGGCGAAGTTCTTCGAGGAGAACCCCGGCACCGCCAAGATGATCGCCCAGAAAGGCCAGCGTGCCGCCGAAGCTCGCGAGGCGGCCAAGCGTGCTCGCGACCTCGCCCGTGATAAGAGCAAGGTCTCCGGCGGCGGACTCCCGGAGAAGCTCCGCGACTGCCGCAACCACGACCTCCGCATCTCCGAACTCTATCTCGTGGAAGGTGACTCCGCCGGTGGCTCGGCCGACACCGGGCGAGACTCCGGCAACCAGGCGATCCTTCCGCTGCGTGGAAAGATCATCAACGTCGAGAAGGCCCAGCTCGTTAAGGTGCTGGCCAACACCGAAGTGGCGTCGCTCTTCAAGGCCATCGGCATCGCGCCCATGGCCGAAGAGATCGACATCATGAAGCGGCGGTACGGCAAGATCATTCTGATGACCGATGCTGACGTCGACGGCTCGCACATCCGCACGCTGCTGCTGACTTTCTTCTTCCGCCACATGCGGGAACTGGTCAAGCAAGGCTGCGTCTACGTCGCCCAGCCGCCGCTCTACCGCGTCTTCCAAAAGGGCAAACGCAACCAGAAGCCGCGTTATGTTCAGACACAAGCCGAGATGATGACCGAGCTGCTGGGCCTGGGGCTCGAAGGCACCCGCCTGATCGTCAAACCCCGTGCGAACCTGCTCGCCGCCCGCCACGGAAGCAAGACTCCAGCCGCCGAACCCTTCATCATCGAGGGGGACCTGCTCCGCAAGTTGGCTGAGATGCTCGACTCCATCGAAGTCCAGCTGGAGACCCTCGAACGCCGGGGGATCGAGCTGCGGACGCAGTCGGTGAACCAAGTCACTCCCGACGGGTTGCTGCCGCGCTATCGCGTCTTCCTCGGGGCAGCCCAGCACTGGTTCTCCTCCAAGCCGGAACTCGATGCCTTCCTCGCCGAGGCCGAGAAGAAAGCCGGTGGAGAACTCCGCGTGGCCGATGAACCACTCGCGATTGCCGCAGCTGCCGACGGGACCGAGGTCAAAGCCCCGACCAGCTCACTGCAAGTCAACGACCTGCACGAAATCCGCACGATCAACGAGGCGATCAAACGCTTGCATGCCGAATTCGGCCTGACGCTTAACGACCTGCTCGTCTCACCGCCGGTCAACGGCGAGCCAGTCTACCCGTACCAGCTCGACCACGAAGTCACCCCGCGGAAGCTGATGAGCCTCCGCGAACTGGTCAGCTCGATCCGCACGATCGGCGAACGCGGCCTGATCTACACGCGGTTCAAAGGTCTGGGCGAAATGAACCCCGACGAGCTCTACGAAACCGCGATGGACCCCCACAACCGCATCCTCAAGCGAGTGGCCCTCGAAGACGCCGCCGCCGCCGAAGAAATCTTCCGCGTGCTGATGGGCGAAAACGTCGAACCGCGACGAGAGTTCATCGAGAAGCACGCGCTCGAGGTCAAGGATCTCGATATCTAGGCGGAGATGTGGGGGAAGTGGTCAGTTTTCAGTGGTCAGTCAGCACAGTTGAGGGCGACTCTGCAACCGTGGGACGGGCTTTCCAGCCCGTCCCCGCTAAACGCTGTGAGTCCGATCAGCGCCCACCGAGATGGAACCGATCTCGCCCATGCCCCCGCCACTGACGCTCGGACTTACCCCAAGGCGGAAGCGTCACCGCCCGGAGCGGACGCCGCGCGACGAACTCTCCGGGCGCTGAGGCTTCCGGCTCATTGGCCTCGATCCCCAGCTCCCGCTGAGAAACGAGTTCTCCGTCGAGCCAGAACGACGCACTGTTCCCCAGCATCGGTGAGCGAAGTGGATCAGGACGGACTCTGACGCCTTTGTCGTCTCGCCAGCAATCTCAGCGGGAAGTCTCTGGCGGTCAAGGCTCGATCGGCTCGAACAGGTAGACTCTGGGGGTCTCGTGCGGGCTGACGATCAGCGGGCGGGGGGGAGTGACATCGCGAGTCGTGATGCCGACTTTGCGGGCCTCTGCGAAGGCCAATTGTCGCCACGATTCGTTATAGGCACTCTCGGCCCAGCCGTATTCTGGATCGGGGGCCGCTGTCAGGGTGAGTGGCGGTGCGTCCGGGGGAAGCTTTTGGATTAGCCCCACCCACCAGATCCGCCCGCCCGCTTCGAGAGTCGATCGAATCCTGGCCAGCTCTGGCTGGACCGCAGCGGGAGTGCTGAGGGTCAGGAACTTGTCATGCACTTCGGGATAGCCATCCGTCATGCGTTCAGGGGCGAGGTTGGGCAGCATGATCCACGGGGCCGGACCGTGATAGTATCGCTGAAATGTCAGCCCCGCGTACCAGGGCGAGATGACAACTAAGTCGCCGGGGCGAGCCTGTTCGTCCAATTGGTGGGCCACTTGATCGACGGTGGAGAAATGAAAAGCGATCTGCGGAACGAAATGGGCGAAGGTCAGCTCATAAGCGATCAGCACTCCGACAACTGTGGCGGCGAGCATGTTTCGGGTAGGGTATTCGGGGTTCCGTCTCACCCAGAGGTCGCTTGTCCAGTCGGCTGTCACCGCGAGCAACGCGAGCAGCGGCAGGTAGTACCAGAGCTGAGTGCTGACGCCGAGGAATTGCATGTAAGACCAGAAGCCAATCGTTCCGATCGCAGCGAACACGAGCAAGAAGTACGCCTGCTCCGTCTGCGGGTCGGGGGCCTCGCCGGGTTTCTGGGGTGCGAACGCTCGGCGGACGGCTTCCCCGAGCCCGACCAGACCGACGAGAGGCCACGCGACAGATCGCACGATTCCTCCCCAGTCGTACGCGGCCCAAAACACCGACGCACGATGGAGGATGCTCGTCGGCGTATGATGAACCGCGCGGGCCAGGCGGGGCATGGTCCACAAGACGTATGGCACCATCGTGGCAGCTGCGAAGACTCCGACGACGAGGAACCCGATTGCGTTTCGAGGGTTCCCGCGCCGCATGGATCCCAAGAACTGGGCGATGAGGATGGCTGCCAGCATGAAGCAATTCGTGTAGGAAAAATGAACTGCCAAAAGTGAGGCGAGAAGCAGGGCGATCCACCCTTGGCGAGTCGGTGCCAATCCGACGCGCCCGACGACTCCCAGCAACACCAGGAGAGTCACAATGCCGAGCCCGTAGCCTCGAACAGAGCCCCCGTAGACGATCAGACTGGGGTCCATTCCCAGCAGGACCATCGACCACCACGGGAACCGGATACCAAACGGTCGAGCCGCCCACCAGATCGCCGGGATCACTGAGAGTCCCCACACAAAGCCAAAGCTGCGCAGGGAGAAGTCAGCTGACCCAAACAGTGCGATCCAACCTCGCAACATCAATTGCCAGAGCGCAGGAAACGAGTCGTTCGTGAGCGCGAAGAACCAGTTGTCTACAGAACCGGTCGCCATGTCGACGCTATGAACTTCGTCCCGCCAGAGACCTCCCGCGGCTTGCACGGCAATCCAACGCAGGCCGACCAAGATCGCCAGAATACCGACCCGCGCGGCCCATTCTCGACCCGAGGTCGGTGTGGTTGTTGGTTCGGCGCTGGTCATGAGTCAGTTCCTCCGTGGAGATGTCGTGTGCCTCAGCGGGAGCTTCGCCCTCCCGGTTGTGAGTCCCAATTGTCCCGCTACTTGCGAAAGCCCCATGCGACCAAATTGCCCGCAGGAAGCGGAATAGGAATCCGCCCGATGCCCGTGGCGTTCAACCCATTGATCAGCCAGTCCTTCATGACGCGGGGAAACGGAAAGAGCCGAGTCCAGTAGGCGAGCGGATAGCGATTGAGGAAAGGACAGACTGTGATGTCGACCAAGCCTGCCTCGGTAAGCAATCGCCGCATGCTGTCGGGCGAGAACAGCTGCAAATGCTCGACGTCAAAGATGGGAGATTTTCGACCGAGAATGCGACAGGAGAGTGAACGTCGATTGTGTCCGACCAAGCACAACGCGCCGCCAGGCTTGAGGATGCGGGCCGCCTCTTGGCACAGCTCTTTGGGTTGGGAGACGTGCTCGATGGTTTGGAAACAAGTGACCAACGAGAAGCTGTCGGCGGCAAACCGTCCGGGGAGGAACATCTCTTGTTTGAGGCAGTCCCGAACGGCGGGTTCGGCAGCTGCGATGGGAGCGGAAGAGGGTTCCAGTCCGATGATGTCGCTAAAGCCGAGGGCCAGGAGTTGGCCACAGAATGCTCCATCCCCCGCACCGATATCGAGTGCCCCGGCGCGATCGGGCAGTCGTTCGTAGAATCGTCGCACTTGAGCGGCGTAAGTCCGAGCCGCGTACTCGGCCTCGACCTTGCTATCGTAGGCGGCGGCTCGATAGGCATCTTCGAGCTCGCTGGGTGCCGGGACCGGACTGGCGTAGACCAGATCGCAGACGGGGCAATGGAGCAACCGCAGGTGCATGTATTCGGGGAGCTTCCGCGAGGCGTACGCAAACTCCCCCAAACGATTCGG
>Ga0105046_10006497_pt1 | contig 18472 bp, 14 predicted proteins | sample MAT03_FD_78385 | JGI IMG/M metagenome (GOLD analysis project Ga0105046, IMG submission 78385) | Freshwater microbial communities from Lake Fryxell liftoff mats and glacier meltwater in Antarctica - MAT-03 (megahit assembly) | ecosystem: Environmental > Aquatic > Freshwater > Ice > Liftoff...
ATCAGGGCGAATACGTCGCCCCCGGCGACGAGCGGCTGTCCTGGCTGACCGGGTTCACCGGCTCGGCCGGGTTTGCCGCTGTGCTGGCCGATCAGGCCGGGGTGTTCATCGACGGGCGCTACCGCGTGCAGGTGCGCGCGCAGGTGGCCGATTGCTATGCCCCGGTGCATTGGCCCGAGGTCAAGCTGGCCGATTGGCTGGCCGAGCGGTTGGCAAGCGGTGCCATCGTCGGCTATGACCCCTGGTTGCATGGCGTGGACGAGGTGGCTGCCCTGGTCAAGGTGCTGGTGCCCAAGGGCATCACTCTGCAACCCGGGGCCAATCTGGTCGATGCGATCTGGCCCGACCGCCCAGCCCCGCCGGATGCCGCTTTCACCGCCTATCCCGATGAACTGGCTGGCGAAACCCACGCTGCCAAGCGGTCGCGGCTGGCGCAATCCCTGCGGGATGCCGGGACCGCCGCAACCATCATCACCCTGCCCGACAGCATCGCCTGGCTGCTGAACCTGCGTGGCACCGACGTGGAATGCAACCCGGTACCGCAAGCTTTGGCGATCCTGCACGCCGATGCGCGGGTCGATCTGTTCGCGCGCGGCACCAAGGCGGATGGCGTGCGCGCGCATCTGGGGCCGGACGTGACCATCCACGCCGAATCGACGTTTCTTTCCGCTTTGGCGGCGCTTGCAGGTCCGGTGCAGATCGACCCCAAATCCTGCCCCGAGATTGCCCGCACTGCTTTGACCAAGGCCGCGATTGCCATCGTGACCGGCGCGGACCCCTGCCTGCTGCCCAAGGCGATCAAGAACGCCACCGAACTGGCCGGAACCAGCGCCGCCCATCTGCGCGATGCGGCGGCGATGGTGCAATTCCTGGCCTGGCTGGACGCCACCGCCCCGCAAGGCGGGCTGACCGAGATCGACGCAGTGCGCGCCTTGGAAAACTGTCGCCGCGCGACCAATGCCTTGCAGGACATCAGCTTCGAGACGATCATGGGCGCAGGCTTGCATGGCGCGATCATCCATTACCGGGTGACCGAGGCGACCAACCGCGCCATTGCGCCGGGCGAGTTGCTGCTGATCGATTCGGGCGGGCAGTATCTGGACGGCACCACCGATATCACCCGCACGGTGGCGGTGGGGACGATCCCGGCGGATGCCGATGCATGCTATACCCGTGTGTTGCAGGGGATGGTGGCGATCAGCCGCGCGCGGTTTCCGGCCGGCGTGACGGGCGCACATCTGGATGCCTTGGCGCGGCAGGCTTTGTGGCTGGCCGGGCAGGACTACGATCACGGTACCGGGCATGGTGTCGGCGTCTATCTGTCGGTGCACGAAGGGCCGCAGGGTATCTCGCGCCGGTCGGATGTCCCGTTGCAGGCCGGGATGATCCTGTCGAACGAACCCGGATACTACCGCGAAGGCGCGTTCGGGATCCGGATCGAAAACCTGATCGTGGTGGAACAGGCCGCCCCCGTGCCCGGCGGCGATGCACGCGCCATGCTGGGGTTTCGCACCCTGACATGGGTGCCGTTCGACCGCCGCCTGATCGTGGCAGCGATGTTGGCCGGGGGCGAGCGGGCCTGGATCGACGCCTATCACGCGCAGGTGTTGGCGCTGATCGGGCCACGGGTCGATGCGGCGGCGCTGGACTGGCTGACCGCCGCCTGCGCGCCGCTTTAAGACCAGAGCGCGACCAGCACGCACAACGCCGCGATCTCGGTCAGTTGCTGGCAGGCCCCCAGAATATCGCCGGTCTGGCCGCCGATCCTGGCCTGCGCGATCAGCCCGCAGCCAAGCGTGACAGCGCCAAGCACCAGCACCAGCGGGACGATGGCCCAGCCGGTCAGCGCCGCCCCGATCAGTGTGGCCAAGGCGCAGCCTGCCCAGACTGCGCGGGCGGGCGGGCGTCCGACTGATCGCGACAATCCACCCGGGCGCGCCGGGGGCAAGGCCGCCATCAGCACCGCCATCGGCGCGCGCGACAGCGCCGCGCAGGCGATCAGCGCGGCCAACAGCCCGCCGGGCACAAGGGCCGCCAGTGCGCTCCACCGGATCAACAGGGTCAGCGTCAGGGCCAGCACGCCATAACTGCCGATCCGGCTGTCGCGCATGATCTCCAGCCGCCGCCCGGGGCTGTGGCCGCCCCACAGGCCATCGGCGCTGTCGGCCAGGCCATCCTCGTGCAGCGCGCCGGTGACGATGGCCTGCATGGCCAGCGCCAGCGCGGCGATGATCGTCGGCGGCAGGCCCAGTGCCTGGGTCAGGGCCGCCGCAATCGCCGCCAGCACACCCACCGCCGCCCCGGCCAAAGGCCAGGCCCAGGCGGCGCGCGCACCGCGCGCGATGGCAGGGCCGGGATCGCCGGGCAGGGGCAACCGGGTCAGCAGGCCGAACGCACCGCGCAGGTCGGCCCAGGTGAACCCAATGTCGTCGCTCTGCGCCATTGCGCCCGTTTCCGCCCTTTCGCTTGACCAGCCGAGCGTTAGACAGACGGCACCGGCAAGGCAACGAGGCAATCCGATGACAGTCCCCTTTTCCACTTTTGCCGGGTTTCGCGCCATGCTGGCCGCCCAGCCCGGCCCCGACGCCGCCGCGATGGCAGCAGCGGAAGGTCGGCAGGCCCAGTTGACAAAGCCGCCCGGCAGCCTGGGGCGGCTGGAATCGCTGGCGATCTGGTATGCCGGCTGGCGTGCCGATCCGCGTCCGGCCATCGCTGCGCCGCAAGTGATTGTCTTCGCAGGCAATCATGGCGTGACCGCGCAGGGCGTATCGGCGTTTCCTGCGGCGGTCACAGCGCAGATGGTTGGCAATTTCCGCGCCGGCGGCGCGGCGATCAACCAGCTGGCGCGCTGTTTTGGCGCACGGATGGACGTGGTCGCCCTCGATCTGGACCGGCCCACAGACGATTTCACCCAAGGCCCGGCGATGACCGAAGGCGACTGTGTCGCCGCACTGGTCGCGGGCTGGCAGGCGGTGGACCCGGGCTGCGACCTGCTGGTGGTGGGCGAAATGGGGATCGGCAACACGACCAGCGCCGCCGCCATCGCCCACGCGCTGTTCGGCGGCAGCGCGGTGGATTGGGTCGGGCGCGGGACCGGGGTTGACGATGCGGGGCTGGCGCGCAAGGCGGCGGCGGTCACCGCGGGCCTGGCCGGCAACACCGCCGCCGTGTCGGACCCGATGGTGGCGCTGGCGGCCCTGGGGGGGCGCGAGATTGCGGCGATGGCCGGGGCCATCGCCGCCGCCCGCCAGCACCGGATTCCGGTGATCCTGGACGGGTTCATCTGCTGCGCCGCCGCCGCCGTGCTGGCGCAGGCACAGCCCGGCGCGCTGGCCCATTGCGTGGCCGGCCATCTGTCGGCCGAGGCACCCCATGCCCGCCTGCTGGCCGCGCTGGGGCAGGAGCCGCTGTTGTCGCTGGGCCTGCGCCTGGGCGAAGGCTCGGGCGCTGCGCTGGCGATCGGGGTCCTGCAGGCGGCCCTCGCCTGCCATTCCGGCATGGCCACCTTTGCCGAAGCCGGGGTTGCGGCGGGCTGAGGTCGCCTGGCTGCAAAACCGCTTGGGCCAGCGCCCCCGGCGCAGTAGCCTGCCTGCATGTGGCGCGTGGTGCTGTTGGCCCTGTCCCCTTTGCCTGCGCTGGCCTGTGACAGGCCGGTCTGCGTGGTTGCCGCCGATCCGGCAGCGTTCGCGCAGGTGCTGACCTTTGCGGCCAACCCCGCAACGCTTGGCCCCGGCCAACCTGTGTCCGGCCTGCTGACCCTGCCCGGCGTCACCTTTGGCGAGCGCTTTGCCGGTCAGCGGCAGGGGCCGGATGCGCTGTATGACCAGATCAGCGGCCCCGCTGCCCTGCCCGTCACCCTGCTGGCCGGGGCGCAGGGGCGCAACCTGTCGCTGTTGCGGGTCTTTGGCGCCAACCTGCTGTCCGGCAACGGGCCGACCGGCTATCCGCGCGATGATTCGACCGGCGAGGGGGCCATTGCGATCCGCTTTGACCACAACCAGACGGCCTTTGCGCTGGATCTGGTGGGCGGCGAAGGCGGGCAGGCGCAGATCCTGTTTCTGGGGCCGGATGGCGCGGTGCTGGACCTGCTGACCATCGCGCCCCTGGCCGAGGGCTGGCTGGCCTTTCAGACCGGCCAGGGCTGGCCGCCGGTGCTGGGGCTGGTCCTGTCCAATCGTGACACCGCCGGCATCGCGCTGCGCGCAGTGGCGTTCGATCTGGACGAACGGGTCAGCTGACCGGCTGCCGAAAAGCAGTTCTTGGGATGCTGCGGCTGGGATGACCTTCCGCAAAGTGGTCTTCAACCGCGCCAAAACCCGAGATTGGCGGCAATCCTGGACGGCTGTTTGCATTTCGGCGCACGGTGCTGCGCACGCGTCTGAATTTTCCAGCGGCAGCCCAGGCCGCTATCGCCGGGATGAGATGATGCCGGTGTTGAAGCCGCCCCGGCGCAATTCGCCGAACAGGCGCTGATATTCGATCTTGGGGCAACGATCCTCGATCACGTCCACGCCGCGCGCCCGTGCCATGGCGGCGGCGGCGGGATGGGTGATGCCGATCTGCATCCAGATCGTCTGCAGGCCGGGCCAACGGGCCAACGCCTCGGCCACGATGGGGGGCACCGCGTTGGGGGCGCGAAAGATGTCGACCATGTCAACGTCGAACCCGATTTCGCTCAGGCTCGCAAAGGCGGGCTGACCGAACAGCACCTGGCCCGCCAGCGCGGGGTTGACGCCCACCACCCGGAACCCGCGCAACGACAGATAACGCGCGACAAAATAGGACGCGCGCAACGGATTGGCCGACAGCCCCACCACCGCAATGGTGCGGGCGCGGGTCAGGACCGTGCGCAAGTGATCGTCGGTATAGGTCACGGCAGCAATCTGGCACGTTGTCCGCGAACAAAAAAGCGCCCGCTGCACGATTGGCGCGGGCGCGTGAGTCGTGGAACGAGGGACAGTGTCGGGTGACAATGGGGTGTTCCGGCCCCGTCGCCATACTGGTATAGTTAAGGTCGGCCGGGGTGCGGTGCCAGTGGCGGTCGCCGGATCGTGAACGCGATCAGCCGTGCAGCAGCGCTGGCCAAAGGCGGTCGGCGCGGGCGATGAATCCCGGCATGTCGGCCTGCCACAGCGCACGCACCGCCAGGTTGTGGGTCAGATACAGCCGATCCTGATGGATGGCAAAGGCCTCGGGCACCGTCGAAGCGATGGCACCATCGGCCATCGCATGGGCGCAATGGCCGCCATAGGCCGGGCAGAACCGCTGCGGGTCCATCTCGAACGCCTCCATCGTGTCGGCGCTGGCGAACAGCCAGGTGGCCCCGCGCCACATCAGGCCGAACTCGGCACTGCCGATGACCGGGGCATGGGCGGTGAAATAGGCCACCGGATCGGCCCCGCCGATGGCGATGTGGCCGGTCGCAAACACCTCGGCCGGGGCCGCGCGCAGGGCGACAGCGGTCAGGGGCAGGGCAGCAAGGCCCGCAAGCAGCGTTCGACGGTTGAGCATCACTCGTTCCCTGCTGGCTGGTGCTGGGGGCAAGATGCGCCTGCACGGGCGGCTTGCCCAGCCCCCCTCTCTCACAGGTGAAGCGATGTTTCAGCCCGGTGCCAGATTCGGTGGCCTCGCGGCGTACAGCGCCACCGCTGCGGCGTTGGACACGTTCAGCCGCCCTTTCTGACGGGTGAAGCGATGTTTCAGCCCGGTGCCAGATCCGGTGGCATCGCGGCGTACAGCGCCACCGCTGCGGCGTTGGACACGTTCAGCGAGCCGAAATCGCGCGCGAACGGGATCCGCACCAGCGCATCGCAGGTCTCGCGCGTCTTGTCGCGCAACCCCGGCCCTTCGGCCCCCAGCACCAGTGCCACAGCCAGATGCCGTCGCCCGTCCAGCGCCTGGCCGATGGTCTGGTCACCGCTGCCATCCAGGCCCAACAGCAGATAGCCCATGCCGCGCAGGTCTGTCATCGCCTCGGCCAGGTTGCGCACCCGCAGATAGGGCTGGCGCTCCAGCGCGCCGCTGGCGGTTTTTGCCAGCGCACCGGTTTCCGGCGCGGCGTGGCGGTCCACCCCCACCACCGCCCGCGCGCCGAACACCTCGGCCGAGCGCAGGATCGCACCGACATTGTGCGGATCGGTGACGCGGTCCAGCAGCACCATGCGCGGCGGCATCGGCCCGTCGCCCAGCGCGATATCGGCCAATGAGCCCCAGTCCAGCGGCCGCACCTCAAGTGCGGCCCCCTGATGCACCGAGCCTTCGTCCAGCGGCGCGGCGAAACTGCGCGGGTCCGACAGTTCCGGCGTGATCCCCGCGACAGCCACCGCATCGGCCAGCTTGTCCAGCGCGTTTTGCGTCACCACCAGCCGCAGCCGGTGTCGGCGCGGGTTCAGCAGCGCATCGCGCACGGCATGCAGGCCAAACAGCCACAGCGTTTCGCGCGCGGCGGTCCGGCGGGCCTGTTCCTTTTCGATCACCCAGACGGGCTTTTTCATCGTGCCGCCCTTTTCAACCGGGCCATGGCCGTCGGAGCCACAGTCCGGGACATGCCCCGGACCCGGACCCGGACCCGGACCCGGACCCGGACCCGAGGGATATTTGGCCAAGGTTGCAGGCGCAAGGGCGGTTGCAGGATGGCCCGCCGGGCTGCATGACGCCAGACCAGACCATGCAGCCTTGCCCTGATCGCACCGGGCACCGCACCGGGCACCGCATCGGGCACCGGCAGGACCGACGGCCGTTCCCCCGCCCCGCGCAGATCGTCGACAGCAGGTGCCTGCAGGTCCGGATTGCCGGCGGGCCTGACGCCGGGAACATCCATTTGCCCAACGTGCCGCGCCTGCAGGTCTGGAGTGTCGGTGCGGCTGACGCCGGGAATGCCCGCTCACCGGTCGAGCGGCCCCTTGGCTTCGGTCAGGATCGTTGCATTGAGCCCCGAGAACCCCCCGGACGCGACCGCCCCGCGCCTGGGCCCCAAGGTCAACCCGGCGCAACACCGGGCCGGGATTGAATCAGGCTTGCGGGGCGCGTGGTTCATGCTACCGTCACATGCAATGGCACGGGGGACAGCCCTGGCCAAAAATCTAGCCAACAGAACCACTTGGGAGGTTGTTCATGCCCGATGGTGGCCTGCCTGTCCTGGATGTCCGGGGCCTCAGGACCATGTTCCGCAGCCGCTCGGGCACCGTTCACGCTGTGAATGCGGTCAGCTTTGACCTGAAAGCGGGCGAATTGCTGGGCGTGGTCGGCGAAAGCGGCAGCGGCAAGTCGGTGACGATGATGTCGCTGTTAGGCCTGCTGCCATCGCCGCCAGCGGTGGTATCGGGCGGTCCGGTGACGTTCGAAGGGCACAACCTGCTGACCGCCGACGAAGCGACCATGCGCAAGGTGCGGGGCGGGCGGATCGGGTTCGTGTTTCAGGACCCGATGACCAGCCTGAACCCGGTCTTCAGCGTCGGGTTCCAGATCATGGAACCGTTGCGCAAACACATGGGTCTGGGCAGGCGCGCCGCACGGGCCCGGGCGAAAGAGTTGCTGGATCTGGTCGGCATTCCCGATGCTGCCCGCCGTCTGGGCGACTATCCCCACCAGTTTTCCGGCGGCATGCGCCAGCGGGTGATGATCGCCATCGCGCTGGCCTGCGACCCCAAAGTGCTGATCGCCGACGAGCCGACCACCGCGCTGGACGTGACCATCCAGGCCCAGATCATTGAGTTGATGAAGGATTTGCAGCAAAAGCTGGGGATGGCAGTGATCTGGATCACGCATGATCTGGGCGTGATTGCGGGCATCGCCGACCGGGTGATCGTGATGTATGGCGGCCAGATCGTCGAACATGCCCCGGTGCGCGAACTGTTCGCCAACCCGCGCCATCCCTATACCCGCGCCCTGCTGACCACGGTGCCGTCGGGTGCACATGCCCGCGCGCGGCGGCTGACGGTGATCGAGGGCCAGCCGCCGATCCTGACCGAAAGCCCCGATTTCTGCGCGTTCAAGGACCGCTGCCCGGTGGTGTTCGAGATTTGCGCCCGGATGAATCCCGGGCGCTATCCCATTGGCAATGGCCACGATGTCGCCTGTTTCCGCGCCGACCCCGGCCTGAACCCCGACCTGATACCGGGGGGCGCGCATGCTTGACGGCACTCTGGGCGAACCTTTGGTCGAAGTGCGCGACCTCATGCTGCACTTCCCGATCTATTCCGGCCTGCTGCGCCGCAAGACTGGCGCGATCAAGGCGGTGGACGGGATCAGCTTTGATCTGATCGAGGGCGAGACGCTGGGTCTGGTCGGCGAATCGGGTTGCGGCAAATCGTCGGCGGGCCGGGCGATCCTGCGGCTTTATGACATCACATCCGGCTCGATCCGGCTGAAGGGGCAAGAGATCGGCACCCTGCCGCAATCGCAACTGCGCAAGCTGCGGCCCCAGATGCAGATGGTGTTCCAGGATCCGCAGGCCAGCCTGAACCCGCGCATGACCGTGGCGCAGACGATTCAGGAACCTCTGGATGAACATACCAGGCTAAGCCGTTCCGAAAAAAGGGAAAAGGTTCTGACGCTGATGGATGCGGTCGGGTTGAACCGCCGCTTTGCCGGGCGCTATCCGCATGCGTTTTCCGGCGGTCAGCGGCAGCGGATCGGCATCGCCCGCGCGCTGGCATTGAACCCCAAATTCATCGTCTGCGACGAACCGATCGCGGCGCTGGATGTGTCGATCCAGGCGCAGGTGGTCAACCTGCTGGAGGATTTGCAGGAAAAGTTCGGTCTGACCTATCTTTTCATCAGCCACGATCTGTCGATGGTGCGCCATATCGCGACGCGGGTGGCGGTGATGTATCTGGGCCGGATCGTCGAATTGGCCCCGGCAGACCGGCTGTATGCCGAACCCCTGCACCCCTATACCCGCGCGCTGCTGTCGGCGGTGCCCGAACCCGATCCGGCGGCGATGTCGGACAAAAAGCGGGTGATCCTGCAAGGCGACGTGCCGTCGCCCGCCAACCCGCCCAAAGGCTGCAATTTCAGCACGCGCTGCCCGCAGGTCATGGGCGTCTGCCGCAGCCACGACCCCAAATCGCGCGAGGTGGCCCCTGGCCGGCATGTCGCCTGCCACCTGCTTGACCCCGCGATGATGCCCGCAGGTTCAACTGCGGCGACCGAGGCAACAGGCATCGAGCCAAGCCGGCCTGGCCCGGGCACGATAGAACCACAACAAGGGAGACGACCATGAAACTCAAACTGGCGCTGATGGGCGCCGTCGCGGCCTCGGCACTGGCGCTGCCTGTGCTGGCGGATCGCGGCACCGATGGCAATGTCACCATCCTGTACTGGCAGCCGGTGTCGATCATGAACCCGTATCTGTCGGGCGGCACCAAGGATATCGAAGCGGCCAGCCTCGTGCTCGAACCGCTGGCGCGGTTCGATGACGGCGGCATCCTGGTGCCCTATCTGGCCGCCGAGATTCCAACCGTGCAGAACGGCGGCATTTCGGAAGACCTGACCACGATCACCTGGAAGATCGCGCCAGGGCTGCTGTGGTCGGATGGCACCGCCGTCACGGCCGCGGACGTGGTGTTCACCTGGGCCTATTGCACCGCAGAAGGCGGCGGTTGCGCGCAGGGGTCCAAGTTCGCCGGCGTCACCGCTGTCGAGGCGGTGGACGACCTGACCGTAAAGGTCACGTTCGAAGGGCCGACCCCGTATCCCTATACCGCCTTTGTCGGCGGCCAGTCGCCGATCATCCAGGCGGCGCAATTCGCCGATTGCATGGGTGCGGCGGCCCCGACCTGCACCGATGCCAACAACATGCCGATCGGCACCGGGCCGTTCACCGTCACCACATTCCTGCCCAATGACGTGGTGACCTTTGCCGCCAACCCCAACTACCGCGATGCCTCCAAACCGGCGTTTGCCACCGTCACGCTCAAGGGCGGCGGCGATGCGGCGGCGGCAGGGCGCGCGGTGCTGGAAACCGGCGAGGTCGACTATGCCTGGAACCTGCAACTGGCCCCCGATGTCATCGACGGCATGATGGCGGCGGGCATGGGCACCGTAGTTTCGGCGTTCGGGTCCAACGTCGAGCGGATCGAGATGAACCTGACCGATCCATCCGCCGATCTGCCCGAGGGCGAGCGGTCGACCACGATGCACCCGCATCCGTTCCTGAGCGACGCGCGTGTGCGCGAGGCGCTGTCGATTGCCATTGATCGCCAGACGCTGGTCGATGTCGGCTATGGCCCGGCCGGTCAGCCGACCTGCAACCTGGTGCCGGCGCCGGCGATCTATGCCAGCGACAACACCGCCTGCCTGACCCAGGACCTGCCGCGCGCGATGGCCCTGCTGGAGGAAGCGGGCTTTACCGATGCCGATGGCGACGGCGTGCGTGAAAACGCCGATGGGGTGCGGTTGAGCGTGCTGTATCAGACCACCACCAACGCGGTGCGTCAGGACGTGCAGGCGCTGGTCAAGGACTGGTGGGAACAGATCGGCGTAGAGGTCGAACTGCGCAACATCGACGCGGGCGTGTTCTTTGGCGGCGACGCCGCCAGCCCGGACACCTTTCAAAAGTTCTATGCCGATGTCGAGATGTTCACCAACAACTTCGAAGGCAACGATCCGCAGGCCTACATGGCCAACTATCTGTGCGATCTGATCCCGCGGCCGGAAACCCAGTGGCAGGGCGAGAATACCAACCGCTTTTGCGAGCCGGCCTATGACGCGATGGTGGCGCAACTGGCCGCCGAGCGTGATCCGGCGATGCGTGGCAGCCTTGTGCAGCAGCTGAACGACATGCTGACCAAGGACAGCAATGTCATCGTGCCGCTGATCTATCGCGGCCGGGTGTCGGGTCATGCCAACACGCTGGGCGGCGTGGTGCTGAACGCCTGGGACAGCGAGTTGTGGAACATCGCCGACTGGTACCGCATCGACGGCTAAGGCAGGCAAGACTGCCGATCTTGCGGTAACGCGCTGGCCCGGGCGTCCTGCCCGGGCCAGCGCCCTATCCAAACCAGAGGCATCGCGCATCCCATGCTAACCTTTACCCTGCGCCGCTGTCTGACCGCGATCCCGACGCTGTTGTTCATCGCGTTCGTGATCTTCATCATCCTCGAGGCCGCGCCCGGCGACCCCCTGGCCGATCAGCCCCTGACGATCCCGGCCTATGTGCGCGAACAGATGCGCGCGGCACTTGGCCTGGATCAGGCCTGGTACATCCGGTTCTATCTGTGGCTGTATCAGTTCTTTGTGGTCGAGCCCTGCACCCTGTGGGGTTACCTGTCCGGCTGGACCGCAGAGGCCAGCCGCGCCACTTGCGGCGACCGTGTCGTCAGCTGGCAGTTCCGCTCGCCGGTGATGGACATCATCGTGCAGCGGATGCCGCAAACGCTGTGGGTGGTCGGCATGGCCTATGTGGTGGGCGTGCTGATCGCGATCCCGATCGGCATCATCAGCGCGGTACGGCAGTATTCGGTCACCGATCAGGTCGGCAATTTCGTGTCGATGATCGGGTTTTCCTTTCCCACCTTCTTTACCGGCAACCTGCTGATCGTGATCTTTGCGGTGCAACTGGGCTGGCTGCCCTCGATCTATGACACGCAATTGCGCGTCACCGACTGGGCCACGTTCGGCCAGCAACTGCGCCAGATGGCGATGCCCGTCGCCGTGCTGGCCCTGTTCAACGCCAGCCAGATCAGCCGCTACATGCGCGCCGCCATGCTGGACAACCTGACCCAGGACTATGTCCGCACCGCGCGCGCCAAGGGCATGACCGAGCGGGTGGTGGTGCTGCGCCATGTGCTGCGCAATTCGATGATCCCGGTGGTGACCGTGATCGCCCTGGGCGTGCCGACTGTGTTCGGCGGGGCGATCATCACCGAACAGGTGTTCAAGGTGAATGGCCTGGGGCAATTGCTGATCGTGGCGATCCATTCCAACGACTTGCCGATGGTGCAGACGCTGACGTTCATGTTCGCGGTGCTGATTGTGCTGTTCAACCTGATCGCCGACATCATGTACGGCATCCTTGACCCACGGATCCGCTATGACTGACACTGCCGCGATGGCGCCGGTCCGCAGCCAGTGGCGCGACATCTGGGACCAGTTCCGCACCCACAAGGGCGCGGTGATCGGCGGCGCGTTCCTGCTGTTCATCACCCTGTTCGTGCTGGTCGGCGCGCTGATCTGGCAGGTCGACCCGGGCAAGCTGGACGTGCGCAACAAGGATTGGCGCCCGGTCTATCATCTGTTGTGGGACCCCGCCGCCCGCGCCGGCTGGGACCATCCCCTGGGCAGCGACCAGTTGGGCCGCGATGCGCTGGCCAACCTGATCCAGGGCGGTCAGGTCAGCATGGCGGTGGGCTGGGTCGCGATGTCGCTGGCGCTGGTGCTGGGCACCCTGATCGGCGTCGTCGCCGGCTATTTCCGCCGGATGGATGGCCTGCTGATGCGGTTCACCGATCTGGTGCTGGCCTTGCCGCTGTTGCCGCTGCTGCTGCTGGCGATGCTGCTGTTCCGAGAGGATCTGCGCCGCGCCTTCGGCCCCGAGGCGGGGATCTTCATCCTGATCGTCACCGTGATCGGCCTGACATCCTGGATGCATACCGCCCGCATCGTGCGCGGCGATGTGCTGGCGCTGAAGGAACGCGAATTCGTGCTGGCGGCGCGGTCGATCGGCACGCCGTCGCGCCGGATCATCAGCCGGCACATCCTGCCCAATGTCATGTCGCCGATCATGGTCAGCGCGACGCTGGGCCTGGCCTCCGCCATCATCACCGAAAGCGCGCTGTCATTCCTGGGCCTTGGCTTTCCGTCCGACTTTCCCACCTGGGGCAAGATCCTGTTCGATTCGGTCGAACGGATGAGCGATTTCCCCGAGCGGGTGCTGTGGCCCGGTCTGGCCATCTCGCTGACCGTGCTCAGCGTGAACTATATCGGCGACGGCCTGCGCGATGCGCTCGATCCGCGCATCCGGGGGCGCTAGGGTGTAGGGTGCGCTTCAGCGCACCGCCGCGACCGGTGCGACCGGTGCGCTGAAGCGCACCCTACGCTGCCTTGCCGCTGTCAATCGATCCCCTTGCGGATGCGCCGGACCAGATACCAGACCACCGCAACCACCACCGGCACGCAGATCGCGGCCAGGACGGCATCGCTCAACCCCGCCTCATGCCCCAGCGGCTTGACCAGATAGAGCAACAGGTTGACCGCATAGTAGCTGATCGCCACCACCGACAGCCCCTCGACCGTCCGCTGCAACCGCAGTTGCAGGTCCGCCCGGCGGTCCATGCTGGCCAGCAGCGCCTGATTCTGCGCCGAGCGTTCCACATCCACCCGGGTGCGCAGCAGATCGCCCGCGCGGATCGCCCGGTCGGCCATCGCCTGCAGCCGCCGCCCGGTGGAATGCACCGTCCGCATCGCGGGGTCGAAACGGCGGGTCATGAACTCGGCCAGGGTCTGGCGCCCCTCGAACCTTTCTTCGCGCAAAACGGCGATGCGCTGGTTCACGATGGTCTCATAGGCCTCGGTCGCGCCAAAGCGGAAACTGGTCTGCGCGATCATGTTTTCCAGCGCGGCCGAGATCGTCAGCAGCGCGTGCAGCGTCGCATCCGGTTGCGCCATCTCGCCCGCCATATCGGCCATCAGCGCGGTCAACTGCCGGTCCAGATCGCCCATCTTCGGCCCCAGCGCCTGCGCGCGCGCCAGGCCCAGCATCGCCATCGCCTTGTAGGTCTCGATCTCGCACAGGCGCTGCACCACCCGGCCCAGACGGCGGTCGCTGATCCCCGGTCGCACCCAGACCGCAAAGCGCATGTGCCCGGCGGGGTCGATGCGGAAATCTGACCCCAGCACCAGTTCGTCATCCAGCACCCGGGACAGCGCCAGGCTTTCGGGCACGAACCAGCCATGCGATTTCTCGACAATGCCTGCGTCATCTGCCGCCTGCTCGATCCGGATCAGGGCCGAGGTGATGCGGGTGCCAGGTGCCGCCGCCAGCCAGTCATCGGGGAACAGATCAAAGCCCACCGGATCAAACGCACGGTCCGGCAGCCCGTCGGCGAACATCGTGTAAGTCACGAATTCGGTATGGCTCTCCCATTTCAGGTGATGCTTGCCCAAGGTGCCAAACCAATGCGTGGCCCCCGCTGGCGGATGCGAGGTGCCGTGCCGGTCCAGCAGCGCCAACAGATGCGCCCGATCCGCCTCCCGGTCCCGGGCAGCGGCGTTCTGCGCCGGTTTCAGCGCCAGATAGGCGACCGTGCTGGGCACATCCACGGTCGGAAACGGCCGCGCGTGCAGCTCGTTGGCCAGCTTGTAGCGCAGGGGGTGGTCGGGGATCGGGCTCATCTTTGCGGGCGCTTTCTGCGGGTCGCCTTCAAACTAGCGCCCCGCCGTCGCCTGTAAACAACCAATCCGCAAGCCTTATGAAACGCTTGGCGGCGCACGATGGTATACCCGTGCGCCGCCCGCTCGGACCCGGATCAGATCGCCACCACATCCAGCGGCGGAAAGCCGTTGAAGCAGACCGAGGAATAGGTCGAGGTATAGGCCCCGGTATTGCGGATCAGCACCCGGTCGCCCGCGCGCAGGGTCAGCGGCAGTTGTACGGGCCGCTTTTCATACAGCACATCGGCGCTGTCGCAGGACGGCCCGGCCATGATGCAAGGGCCGGTCTGCTCGCCATCGCGCGGGGTGACGAACTGATAGCGGATCGCCTCGCCCTCGGTTTCCGCCAGGCCGCTGAACCGGCCGATGGACAGATAGACCCAGCGATGCATGTCGCGGTCCGACTTGCGGCTGACCAGCACCACCTCGGCCACGATCATCCCGGCCTCGGCGACCAGACCCCGGCCCGGCTCGGCCATGACATAGGCGACATGGCCGAAACGTGCGGTGACCTGCGCCATCACCTTGGTGGCATAGTCGGTGGGGGCATCAATCGCCTCGCCATAGAACGCCGGAAACCCGCCGCCGATGTTCAGCAGGTCCAGTTCATGGCCAGCCGCGCGGGCCGCCGCCCAGATACCGGCAAAGGTATCCAGGGTCGGTCCCCACATGTCGGCGCGCCGGGTCTGGCTGCCGACATGGAACGAAAACCCGCGCGGATGCAGGCCCAGATCCCTGGCATGGCCCAGCAGGCGCAGTGCGGTCGCGCCATCGCAGCCGAACTTGCGCGACAGCGGCCAATCGGCCTGCGACGCCTCGACGATCAGGCGGATGTAAACCTGCGCGCCGGGGGCATGCTCGGCGATCTTGGCCAGCTCTTCCTCGGCATCGGCAGCGAACAGCGTGATCCCGGCACGGTGGGCATAGGCGATGTCGGCCACCCGCTTGACCGTGTTGCCATAGGATATCTGGTGCGGCCTGGCACCCAGCGACAGGCAAAGCTCGATTTCCCCGCGCGAGGCGGCGTCGAAATGCGAGCCCAGTTGCACCAGACGCTCGATGACGGCGCGGTGCGGGTTCGCTTTGACGGCATAGTGGATGTGCGCGTGGCCCAGACCGGCCTTCAACGCATGGTACTGCGCCGCGACCCGGTCTGCGTCGATGACCAGCGTAGGCCGGTCAAAATCCGCCGCCTCGCAAAAGGCTTCCAGACGGTCGGATGTGATCATGCGGGCTGCTGTCGCAGCCTCGGCGAAATGGACAGTCATCGGTCATCTCCAGTAGACCCGGCCAAAGACATGGCCGCTCAGTTCCAAGGGAGACGTTACCGTCGCTACGTAAACACGTAAGCAGTGACTGCATTCGGCCAGAGGCGCGTGCGTTGGCGTCTTGATCGGTGATGTGGGACATTATCGCCCCCAAATCAAGTGACATTTTCGCGTTCGGGCCAATTCGCTGCAAATTGGGTCTGGCGTGGCCGCCGCACCACAATCAGCGGTATCGGGCAGATGGCCCGCCACCACAGATGGCCCCGCCCTGCTTGTTGTTCAAACATCCCGCCCGGGGGTTTTCACGGGGGTTTCCAAAGGGGGCCATGGGCCCCTTTGGCGGGGGGGTTTGGGGGGCGCGCAGCCCCCCAAGCGCCCGTCAAGTGTCACGCGATCTTGGGCAGCAACTCGTCCAGCGATTTCTTGGCATCGCCGTAGAACATCCGCGTATTCTCCTTGTAGAACAGCGGGTTCTCGATGCCGGAATAGCCGGTGCCCTGCCCGCGCTTGGACACGATCACCTGCTTGGCCTTCCAGACCTCCAGCACCGGCATCCCGGCGATGGGGCTGTTGGGGTCGTCCTGCGCCGCCGGGTTCACGATGTCGTTGGAGCCGATGACGATGGCCACATCGGTCGCGGGGAAATCGGCGTTGATCTCGTCCATCTCCAGCACGATGTCATAGGGCACCTTCGCCTCGGCCAACAGCACGTTCATATGGCCCGGCAGCCGCCCCGCGACAGGATGGATGGCGAACCGCACCGTCTTGCCGCGCGCGCGCAGCTTGCGGGTCAACTCGCTGACCGATTGCTGCGCTTGCGCCACGGCCATGCCATAACCTGGGATGATGATGATGCTGTCCGCATCGTTCAGCGCACCGGCCACGCCATCCGAATCGATGGCGATCTGTTCGCCGGTGATTTCCATCGCCGGGCCGGTGGTGGTGCCGAAACCGCCCAGGATCACGCTGATGAAGGACCGGTTCATCGCCTTGCACATGATATAGGACAGGATCGCACCGGAACTGCCGACCAGTGCGCCGACCACGATGAGCAGGTCATTGGACAGCGAAAAGCCAATCGCCGCCGCCGCCCAGCCGGAATAGCTGTTCAGCATGCTGACCACCACCGGCATGTCGGCCCCGCCGATGCCCATGATCAGGTGATAGCCGATGAACAGCGCCGCAATCGTCATCGCCAGCAGCGCAAACACGCTGCCGGTCTGCAGATAGACGACCAGCATCGCCAGCGACAGCGCCGCAGCGGATGCGTTCAGCAGATGCCCGCCGGGCAGCTTTTTCGCCTTGCCATCCACCGTGACCTTGAAACTGCCGAGGGTCACCGTCGCGGCCAGTTTGCCAAACGCAACGACCGAGCCGGTGAAGGTCACCGCGCCGATGAACACGCCCAGAAACACCTCGACGCGCAGGATGTTGATCTCGACCGGGCTTTTATGCGCCAGCAGGGCTGCAAACCCATCCAGTGTGGCGCGGGCGACGTCGTCCATCGCCAGCACGGACGCCAGTTCGATATGCGCGTTATAGCCGATGAAAACGGCGGCCAGCCCGACCAGGCTGTGCATCGCCGCGACAAGTTGCGGCATCTCGGTCATCTGCACCCGCTGGGCCACGACCCAGCCGATGGCACCGCCAGCGGCGATCATCAGGACCGACAGCGGCCAAAGCCCCGCCCCCGGCCCCAGCAGCGTGGCAGCGACGGCCAGCGCCATGCCGCTGATGCCATACCAGACGGCGCGCTTGGCGCTTTCCTGCCCGGACAGCCCGCCCAGCGACAGCACGAACAGCACGGCGGCAACGACATAGGCGGCTGTGGTGAATCCGTATTCCATATCCGCCCCTTACGATTTCTGGAACATGGCCAGCATGCGCCGGGTGACCATGAAGCCGCCAAAGATGTTGATCCCGGCCATCAGGACCGCCAGCGCGCCCAGGATGATCACCAGCCAGTTGCCCGAGCCGATCTGCATCAGGGCCCCCAGAATGATGATCGAGGAGATTGCATTGGTCACCGCCATCAGCGGCGTGTGGAGGGAATGGGACACATTCCAGATCACCTGAAAGCCGATGAAGACCGACAGCACGAACACGATCAGATGGCTCATGAAACTGGCCGGAGCGTAAAGCCCGGCCAGCAGGATCAGCCCGCCGCCGATCGCCAGCATCCCCACCTGATTGCGGGTCTGGGTGCGGAACGCGGCCACTTCCTGTGCCCGCCGCTCGACCGGGGTCAGTTCCTTGGGCTTTTCCTTTGGCTTGGCCACCGCGATGGCCTGAATTTTCGGCGGCGGCGGCGGGAACGTCACTGCCCCGGCAAAGGTCGCCGTTGCGCCCCGGATCACGTCATCTTCCATGTTCTGCACGATCACACCATCTTTCCCTGGTGTCAGATCGGTCAGCATATGCCTGATATTGTTGGAATACAGCGTCGATGCCTGGGCGGCCATCTTGCTGGGGAAATCGGTATAGCCGATGATGATGACGCCGTTGTCGCTGACCACACGCCGGTCTGGCACGGTCAGGTCGCAGTTGCCGCCACGTTCGGCGGCCAGGTCCACGATCACGCTGCCGGGCTTCATCAGCGCCACCATGTCGGCGGTCCACAGCTTTGGCGCGGGGCGGCCGGGGATCAGGGCGGTGGTGATGAGGATGTCGATTTCGGGTGCCAGTTCGCGGAACCTGGCCAGTTGCTTTTCGCGGAATTCCGGCGATGACGGCGCGGCATAGCCGCCGGTGGCGGCCCCGTCCTGGTTCGCCTCGAACTCCAGAAACACGAACGACGCGCCCATCGATTCGATCTGCTCGGCGACCTCGGG
>Ga0105046_10006500_pt1 | contig 18466 bp, 17 predicted proteins | sample MAT03_FD_78385 | JGI IMG/M metagenome (GOLD analysis project Ga0105046, IMG submission 78385) | Freshwater microbial communities from Lake Fryxell liftoff mats and glacier meltwater in Antarctica - MAT-03 (megahit assembly) | ecosystem: Environmental > Aquatic > Freshwater > Ice > Liftoff...
CGAAGCATTTGCATCAATATTCTGGCAACGCAGCGTCAATTCGAGTGCAAATGCTTCGCCCCTACTGCCCAAAAATCGCCCTAAATCTCAATTCTAATTAGATGTCAAATGGGTTCTATAAGGTTTCATTGCTGAAAGCGTGTAGGTGAACATTGAGTTACCAGATCGTCTGGTGTTCCGAGGAGGTGTTGGGCGTAGCGACGGGCGAGGGGAGGTAAGAGGGCAAAGGGGTTGCTAAAGCCAGAGAAGACATGTAACCCATCAACGCCTGGAACTGAGCCAATTAAGGGCAGGCGATCGCCACTAAACGCAACTGGGCAAGAGCGCCATGTTCCGGGCACATCTCGTAGCGCGGGTAGAAATTGACCTACTCCCTTGCGGATAGTGGCTTCACTGCTCACCGAGTCGGCCACAGCATCGGGATTGGTAAGAACTCGACTAATTTGCCCGATCCGCATCCGCCCATCTTTGAACTGCACTGCTCCCTCATCTAAAATCGGGGGTGCCAACTCCTCCAAGGGAGCGTCCCACTGAAATTGCGAGTCAGCCCCACCCACGGCTGCTTCCATCGCAAATCGCTTCAGTTGCGCCAGCATTACCAAACTGCTCAACCGCAACTCCAGTGGGGGTGTTTCTACTAACTCTGCCTGGGTGTAATAAACCGGAATCGACACGCCTGCGGTTTTGAGAAGGGCACGACTCCATGCGCCCGCACAAACCACGACGTTGGCAGCGGCATAGGCTCCTTCAGTCGTGACAACGCCTTGTATCTGCTTGCCTGTCGTTACCCACTCTTTTACGCGAGCAATGTGTGCTGTTCCGCCGAGACGAGTCATTGCCTTGCGATAGGCGCTGGCCGTTTGCTCTGGGTTAACGTGCCCATGCCGAACATGTAGCGCTGCTGCGATCGCCTCTTGGTTCAATAACGGTTCCATTTCACAGGCCGTTTGGGCTGTAATCAGAGTAGGTACGACCAAACAGTCTTTGTAAGTTTGGGCGATCGCCGCGCTATCCTCATCGGGCAAAATTGCCATCAGCAAGTCCAGTTCTTGAAACTGAGTGTCTGCTTCCAATTCTGCTGATAGCGATCGCTGGAGATCGATTCCTTCTTGGCACACTTGGCGTAATAGCTCCGTATTGCCTGACCAGTAGGCGATGCCGCCGTAGCTATATCTTGTCCCGTTAGGCGGCTCGGCATATTGCTCAATCAGTAAGGTTGAGAAGCCTGCCTTAGCCAATTCATACCCCAAAGCAGAACCCGCGATGCCAGCACCGATTACAATCCAGTCGTACGTTGTCATACCCTTTGCTCAACCTGATTTTTGAAGACTCAACCTGATTTTTGAAGAAATACAGTGTTTCAAACGGACGCTCTTTTGAAATTCCTGCTAAGCAAGCCCTTCAAAAAACAACGCCTATGCCTTAAGATTGCGTACAAAATAAAACCTAATCTTTGTTTGGAAGTGCCGCGCTCCGCGCGGCACTTCCAAACAAAGATTACAGGTCAATTAATTTGCAATCCTTAGCATCATAGAAACCACAACTTGAACATCTGTGGGTAGTCCTAAACTAGTAAGGATTTTTTGATGGGCGGGCTTCGCCCGCCCATCAAAAAATCCTTACTAGTTTAGGACTACCCATCTGTGCAGAGTTAAAGGATATGTGCGTCTACTTCAATTTCTACCAACATGTCTGGCGTGGCTAGTCTGCTCACTTCTACAAGTGTATTAGCAGGCCGAATTGCGTCAAAAAACTCGCTGTGGGCTTTTGTTACCTGTTCCCAGTCATTCATATTGGTAATGTAGACACGCGTTCGCACCACATCGGTTAAACTAGCTCCCAACCCGTTAAGGGCTGCTTCAATTTTTTGAAAGACGTATACAGATTGCCCGTATAGATCACCAGGGTGTTGAATTTGTCCCGTTGCATCGCTGGCAGTTGTGCCTGATACGTAGACCAATGCCCCCACTCTCACAGCGCGCGAGTATCCAGCGATCGCCTCCCACGGCGTTCCAGTCGAAAGTTGCTGCCGCTCCATGCCGTCGCTGTTGACCCCCAAATGTAGATTGTATTGATAGTACTAGTTTCAGAGATAAATGTTGGCCAGATCCTCAAAGCACTTCTCTAAGACTTACGCAGTTGAGTGAATTAGCGGGCGCGGAGCGCCCGCTAATTCACTCAACTCTTTTGATTTTTCATTTGGGATGCGTAAGTCCTATTCTCTAATGGGTGTCTACTGTAATGGATGTGTTGAATATCCAAACGCCCATTTAGGTCAAGCAACTAAGCGTACTAGTGGTATCAAATGCTCTCAGCCTCTACGGAAGTTATCTACAACACTCACGACCCGTTTGATTTTTCTGTAATTTCACGGCTGACCCACTAGCTCAAAATCCCGCATTATGAAGGTGAGTACCCCACATCACCATTTTCGTCAATATCACCATGGATAGAAATAATAAAAATAGAGACGCAGTACGCTTGGGCTTAGTTATTGTAAGCTGCGGCGCTGTAGGAGTTATTTTAGGAGGCACCAACAGTCAGGCTGCGATGACCGACTGTTTGGCTGCAAAAACCGTTACCAACGAATGTCTGACACAAAATCCGCTTCAGAAACAAATAGAGGGCATGAGCTTGGGTCTGTTTGCTGGAGTGGGGGCTGCGGTTGGCGCTACCTGGCAGCAGCAGCAGAGCAAGAATTAGACCGGTTAACGCTACAGATGAAGATGCGTGAAAAGGCACCCCGTAAAGTGGGGTTCCTTTTCATCTGTAAACCTACAGAAACTTCTAGTCCTTTATAGCTGTAGCCAGCGCGGTTAGGACAAGGACATTTTTAGTGGCGCGCAAAGCACGCCACTAAAAATGTCCTAAATTAAAGTGGCTACGGCTATATTACAGCCCTAAGAGTCGGATGATGCTGGTCACGGGCGAGAGAAAAGTTCCCAATGCATCGGTCACTTGTATCAAACCAGAGCGGCTGACGATCACGGTGTCGTTGGGCGAGAGCGGCGGGTTTTCGGTGGCTCCTACTCCTGAGGCAAAGTCTACTTCGATACGACGACGAGACACCGTACCGTCAGGATTGAGCCGGATGAGCGAGACTGAGCCGCGCCGTGCCCGGTTATTAAAGCCTCCTGCCGCTAGAATTGCTTGGTTCAATGGCGTATTGGGAGGCAGTGCGATCGCCCCTGGACTTTCTACCTCGCCGACGACATTAATGGTCATTTGATCAGGCGAAAAGCTAGCAGAAGCCAGCCGAGTAATTTCTTGAGCCGTTAGCACGGTAGCAGTTGGAATAAAAACGGTGTCGCCTTCTTGAAGTGGCAGATCTTGTCGCAGATCGCCCGCTTGCAGCAGTTCCCAAAAATTGACTTTGACCGATTGGGTAGAACCCGACTGCGTAACGCGCCGTACCTCAATGTTGCGGATGTCTGCGGATTGGGTAATGCCACCTGCCTGCTGAATGGCTTGAGTGACGGTGGGCGCTTGGCTTTGACCCGCTTGCACGATTTCGAGGATGTGGGGGCCGGGACGGTTCACTTCTCCCACGATCGCCACTTGAATGGGTTTACCTTCAGCCGCAAAGGTGCTATTTCCCAGCAGGCGTGCCTCTTCTAGGCTGACGGCAGTAGCCGTAGGAATGAAGACGCTATCTCCATCTCGCAGGACGATATCTTGCTGCAAATCACCCTGGCGCAGCAGTTGCCACAGGTTTACGGTTAGCACCTGGGGTGCTCCTTGGGCTAACGAACGAGGGCGACGAATCTGCACCTGTCCCAAGTCTGCGGCGCGCGACACACCGCCCGCCTGTCGCAGCACTCCGGTCAAGCTTGCACCACCGCTGGTAGGAGAAATATTGTAGGTGCCAGGATTACCAATTTCTCCAGCGATCGCCACCGTAATGGGACGAGCCTCCAATAGCGTAATTGTCACAATTGGTCGCCGCACAACTGTGAGGTAACGCGTTGCAATCACCTGGGTAGCCTGAGCAATCGTCAATCCTCGCACCGACAGTCCACCAACCATTGGCAAGTTGAGTGTGCCATCTGCCAGCACTTGCACCTCACCGCTATATTCTGGGATGTTGAACAGATCGACCCGCAGGCGATCGCCCACGCCCAAAACATAGCCCTGATCAACCTGGGATGCTGCGCCAATCGGCAGCAGCGCAGAAGGGGTCTGGCCTAGAGTTGGAGGAGCGATCGCCAACCCCAACCCTAGCCCTACCGCCACACCCAAACCCCATCGAATTCTGCTACGGTGAGGCTGTTTGTTAGCGTCAAAAGTGGCCATGCGATATCTCCGCGATTCCAAACTGCTGCAACCGTTAAAATTTGCAGTAGCAAACGCCACTAATCAGGAAAGATAGACATGAAGATATTAAATTGATCTGTCACTGCCCTATCTTTTCTTTACCCAGCCCCCGATTCTCATGCCCGACACTCTTCCCCTCCTAATTCTGATTGACGGCCATTCCCTCGCCTTTCGGTCGTACTATGCCCATGCCAAAAATCGGGAGGGTGGCTTGCGAACCAAAACGGGGATTCCCACCAGTGTCTCGTTTGGGTTTATGAAGGCGCTGTTAGACACGATGGAGCAGGAGAAACCGGAGTATGTGGCGATCGCCTTTGACCCGGCAGAACCGACCTTTCGGCACGAAGCAGATGTCACCTACAAAGAGGGTAGACCTGATGTACCAGAGGACTTTTTGCCAGATTTGCTAAATTTGCGGGAGCTGTTGCTGTCGCTTAATCTGGCGATCTTCTCGGTGCCGGGATACGAGGCGGATGACGTGATTGGTACGCTGTGCCGCAAAGCCATGAGCGAGGGCTACCGGGTTAAGGTATTAACGGGCGATCGCGACATGTTCCAGCTCATCGACCCCGAAGAACGCACCAGCATTCTCTATCTCAGCACCACCTTCGGCAAAAGTACCCCGCCGCCCCGCGAATTCAAAACCGACCAGGTCAAAGACAAAATGGGCATTTTGCCCACTCAGGTGGTGGACTATAAAGCCCTGTGTGGCGATGCCTCCGACAACATCCCCGGTGTGAAAGGCATCGGCGACAAAACCGCCGTTACGTTGCTGAACACCTACGGCAATTTGCTCAACATCTACGACCATCTCGACGACATCAAAGGAGCCGTCCGCCAAAAGCTGGAAGCTGGAAAAGACTCGGCACTCCACTCTCAGTACCTGGCTCAAATTCATATGGACGTGCCTGTTGTCATTAACCTGGAAGCCTGCAAGCTGCGCGAATTTGACGATGAAACGGTAGTTCCCCTCCTGGAAAAGCTGGAGTTTCGCTCGTTTCTCAATCGCCTGCAAAAACTCCACGGTCAGTTTGGTGGCGAGCCAAACTCCACAACTGGAGCATCTACAGAACATGCTGCCCCTGCCCCCGCCCCCCGCATTTACGAATCTGAAGACCTCTGGTTCTTTAGCCCCGAAGATACGGCGACGTTTCAGCAATACACCCAGGCGGCGATCGCCCCCCAAATTATCGATACGCCTGCCAAGCTGACGGAGCTGATCGCCACCCTAGAAGCCTGCACCCATCCTGTTGCCTGGGACACCGAAACCACGTCTCTAGAACCTCGTGATGCCGATCTGGTTGGCATTGGCTGCTGCTGGGGCGATGGAGCCAGCGACGTTGCCTACATTCCTACCGGACACACGCAGGGTAACAATCTGGACAAAGCGACTGTGCTGAACGCACTGCGTCCTATTTTGGAAAGTGCCGCCTATCCCAAAGCGCTGCAAAATGCCAAATTCGACCGCCTGGTTTTGCGCTGTCAGGGGGTTGATATGGCGGGCGTGGTCTTCGACACCATGCTGGCCAGCTACGTGCTAAATCCAGAAGCGACCCACAACCTGGCTGAACTAGGTAGAAAATATCTCAACATTAACGCCCAAAGCTACGACCAACTAGTAGCCAAGGGCAAGACGATCGCCGATCTCGATATTTCCAGCGTGGCGGTTTACTGCGGTACAGATGCCTACACCGTCTTTTGTTTACTGCCGATATTCCAATCTGAACTGGCACAGGTGCCCAAGCTCAACACGCTTTTGTTGGACGTAGAGCAACCCCTAGAACCCGTACTGGCAGAAATGGAATTTACGGGTGTGCGGATTGATCAGGCCTATCTCAAAGAATTTTCCAGAACGCTGGAGATTGACCTAAGATCTCTCGAAGCCCGCGCCCATGAAGCCGCCGGGGAACCCTTCAACCTCGCTTCACCGAAGCAGCTCAGCGAATTGTTGTTTGAGAAATTAAAGCTGGATAAGCGCAAGTCTAAAAAGCGAGCGACGGGCTATTCTACCGATGCGGCTACGCTCGAAAAGCTTCAGGGTGATCACCCTGTGGTGGATTTTGTGCAGCAGCACCGCACCCTGTCGAAATTGAAATCGACCTATGTGGATGCGCTGCCTGCTCTGGTGCGCCCCGACACCCAGCGCGTCCATACGGACTTTAACCAGACAATTACCGCCACAGGTCGCCTCTCGTCGTCTAATCCCAACTTACAAAATATTCCCATTCGCACTGAGTTTAGCCGCCAGATTCGCAAAGGGTTTATTCCACAAGACGGCTGGCTGTTGGTTGCAGCCGACTATTCGCAAATTGAGCTGCGAATTTTGGCGCACTTGAGTGGCGAACCCATTTTGATCGATACCTATCGGCAGGGCGGCGATGTCCATACCGTTACGGCCAAACTGCTGTTTGAGAAAGATGTGGTTACATCCGACGAACGCCGCCTTGCTAAGACCATCAACTTTGGCGTGATTTACGGCATGGGTGCACAGCGGTTTGCCCGCGAGTCGGGCTACAGCACGGCGCAGGCAAAAACGTTTATTGAACGGTTTAACGATCGCTACTCTCAGGTGTTTGGCTACCTGCAACAGATGCAGCGGGAGGCGATCGCCCAGGGCTATGTGGAAACCATTCTCGGTCGTCGTCGCTACTTTAACTTTGCCAGTGAGAACTTGAAAGCGCTACGAGGCAATGACCCTGGCAGCATTGACCTAGATAAAATTCGGCTACGAGATCAGTATGATGCTCAACTGCTCCGCGCGGCGGCCAACGCTCCCATTCAGGGTTCTAGCTCTGACATTATTAAAATTGCCATGATTCATCTACATGAGTTGCTGAAGGGACACCGAGCCAATCTGCTGCTGCAAGTTCACGATGAACTCGTGTTCGAGATTGATCCCAATGAATGGCAAGTGTTACAACCCCAAATTAAATCTTTAATGGAGTCTGCCGTAGCCTTAACCGTACCCCTCGTCGCCGAAATCCACGCCGGACAAAACTGGATGGAAGCAAAATAAACCTGCTGCGATCGGCTCAAGCTCACTTGACAGCGCTTCAGTCTAGATTTGCAGTTTCAGCTCCCTTCGGCTGCGCTCAGCTCCCTTCGGCTGCGCTCAGGGAGCTGAGGCTGCGCTTAGGGAGCTGAGGCTGCGCTCAGGGAGCTGAGGCTGCGCTCAGGGAGCAATCTACCCGCAACCCCACTCAAGCTGGCTGAGCGCAGCCGAAGGGAGCAAACGTATAACAAGCTGGCTGAGCGCAGCCGAAGCCAGCTTGGGTGGGAAACCCCGCTACAGAATTTGTGGCGATGGGCGAAGCATTGGGTTGGTACGTCTCAGAATGACCGATAGGGACTGACCCAATGTGCCCCTACGGTCGGGCGACTGCTCGACCTTGACAAATAGTCTTAGAACATTTGTATTAATACCCAAAAGTTAGATAGGATTTTACCCAGAACTCCGCATTCCCCCTCCTTTTTGTTCTCCATGCTCGACCTGATAAAGCTGGCACGCCAGATGCAAGGCATTAGCCAACACCTGACTGCTGAATCGATCGCCTCTCGCAAGCGGTTAGAGTTAGCCGAACGATTGCTAAACGAAGTGCAAGAGCGGCAAGCGGAACTGCTAGAAAAGCAAGAAACCTGGAGCGATCGCCTGGGGTTTGCCGCCGCTACCCCCATTGAACCCCTTAGCACCCGCACCCCGATCGCCCTGGCACCCGCGTTCCATACCGTCTTGGCCACCGACGGGTCACAAATTGCCCCTAGCCACCACGAAATTGCCTACTGTTATTTACTGAATGTCGGTCGAGTTGTACTGCACTATGGGCAAAACCGCTATCCACTGTTGGATAGCCTGCCTGAAGTGTTTTACCGTCCGGAAGATCTGTACGTGTCGCGGCAGTGGGGTATTCGCACCGAAGAGTGGATGGGCTATCGACGTACCGTCTCAGAAGCCGTTGTGTTGGCAGACCTGGCAAGTAGCTTAGAACGCGACCCAGAGCTAGATTTCACAGATTCTTCTACTCCGTCTTTATTCTCTGCCCCCTACCTGGCAATGGTAGACGGCTCCCTCATCCACTGGTTTTTAGAACCTCTACCTGCTGAGGCTCGCGATCGCATTTTGCCGCCAATTTTGGAGGCGTGGGAACGTCTGCGTCAGGCTCAAATTCCATTAGTGGGGTATATTAGCGCCACCCGCAGTGGCGAAGGGTTAAATTTTCTGCGGCTGCATACCTGCCCCTATCCCAATCCCGATTGCCTCACCCACTGCCCCGGCAAAACGGAAGATGCGCCCTGTCAGGTGTTTGCGCCGTTGAGAGACAGCGCCTTGTGGTCACTGCTGTTAGAGCCGGGAGAGCGTAGCCCGCTCTGGCGCAGCTCTGCGCGAATTCTCGATACCTATGGGCACCACCGTATTTTCTTTTGCTATCTGAATGTGGGGTCTGAAGTGGCTCGCGTGGAGTTTCCAGCCTGGGTAGCCGAAGACCCAGAGTTGCTCAACACTGCCCTGAGTCTGACTCTAACCCAGGTGCAGAAAGGCTATGGCTATCCTGTGGCACTGGCAGAAGCGCACAACCAGGCGGTGGTCAGAGGAGGCGATCGCGCTCGCTTTTTTGCCCTGTTAGAACGCGAAATGATCCGTGCTGGCCTACAAAATATTGGTACGTCCTATAAAGAAGCCCGCAAACGAGGCAGCATTGCGTAAGACTCAGGAGAGCTGAATTAACCCCCTGCGTGAATGGTTTCCCAGCCAAGCCCGGAAACCATTCACACAAAAAAATAGTCATGCCGAACATCTTTTAACGTACTAGCTTGGGATAAATTGTGCGAACGGCTAGTCCACCAAATAGCGCCGTTAGCGTTACCATCCACAGCACATTCAGCCACCAAAAGGGAGGAAACTCTAGCGGAAAGCGCAGCAGATCGATTAACGAGGCCAGCGGCAAAATTCCGGCGATGCCCTGTAAAAACGGTGGCAGGGTGGTGCGAGGAAAGTACGTGCCGCACAAGGTAAACATGGGAATGACGATTAGAAAAATCGGCACGTTTACCTGATCAACCTGGCGGACAACGCCAGCCGTGAGCAACCCCATTGCACCGAACAATAAACTGCCCAAGAACAGCAACGGCAGCGCCAAGATCAAGTCCCACCCTGAATACAGTCCCCAAATCACGGCGACTACCCCCGTTAGCACTCCGGCAATCATGCCCTTGGTGGCAGCCCAGAGCCAATCTCCCAAAAATACCTCGGCAAAACTCAGAGGAGCGGTTAACAATGCCTGCCAGGTTTTTTGGAAATTAAGCCGAATGAAACTGCTGTAAGCGCCTTCAAAAAAGGACTGAAACAAGACTCCAACTGCCATCATGGCAGGGGCAATAAATCTTAAGTACGAAACCTCTTGCCCGCCGTAGATGACCGTGCCGACCAGTGGTGTTAGGCCATAGCCAAACGCCACCAGATAGAGAATGGGTTCTGAGAGGGGCGGCAGACAGTTTACCAGCCAAGTCCGCTGGTAAACTTTGGCGTGTCTGCGCCAAACCGAGTAAACGCCCCAGGAGGAAAGCGCAGGATATTTCACGACAGCACACTCCCGGTTAACCGTAAAAACACATCTTCTAAATTAGCCCGTCTCCGGGTCAGTCGCGTTGGGTTAAGCGCCGCTAGGTGCTCCCAAAGCAGGTGCGAATCCATAGGCGGCAGGGCTAATAAGTAACCGCTGCCAAAGGCGCGTATCCACGTTTGAGCTTGATTGGCCAGGGACTGAACGGCTGATTCTTCGACCCCTTCAATTTCTACAACGTCTTTACCAACGGTGCGGTCAATTAACTCAATGGGGGTGCCTTGATCAATCACTTGCCCCTGCTGAAGCAAGATCAGGCGATCGCACAATCGCTGGGCTTCGTCCATATAGTGCGTCGTCAACAGCACACCACAGCCGCGCTGCTTCAGCTCGGTCACCAGTTTCCAAAACTCTTGCCGCGCATCGGGATCTAACCCGGTGGTGGGTTCATCTAAAAAGACAACGTCGGGCTGATTGATTTGCGATCGCGCCAATACTAACCTGCGCTTTAGCCCACCTGATAGCTCAAAAATGTCGTGGTTTGCATAGTCCTGTAGATTGACCTGCGCCAGCAACTCTCCAGCGAGCCGTCTGGCGGCGGCACCTCGAATTCGATAGTGATGTGCAAAGTGGATCAGGTTTTCAATCACCGAAAAATCGGGATCGAGGTTGTCTTCCTGGGTGACGATGCCCATGCGAGCGCGAGCGCTGCGTCCATCGTCTTGAACGGTCGTAGTGCCAATCTGGACAAAGCCCCGCGAGGGAGCAACCGCTCCATACAACATTCCTACCGTGGTCGTTTTTCCGGCTCCGTTTGGCCCCAGTAGGCCTAGCACCTCACCGGGATAAAGGCTAAAGCTGACACCCTGAACCACGGGGCGATCGCCATAGAGCTTCCACAAATCGTACGCCACCAGCACCGCTGTACTGGTTGAATGGGAAGGAGCAACAGCAATCATGATATCAACCTCGAACTAAAACGTGATCAGCAACTAGGACTCAGCAACTAGAGCATTTTGTGAATGCTGAGTATGCCCACAAAATAGTCTGCAAAGTACTCCACCCATATATAGCGGTAGCCATGATCAATAGGACGCTTCCCTGTCATTCCCGCGCAGGCGGGAATCCATCTGCTCGATAGGTGCGGGGGTGGATTCCCGCGCAGGCGGGAATGACGCTGGCATGTCCTAAGCTTTATGACTATGGCTATATATCGCCGCAAGCAGACTCTAGAAAACATCGGGGTAGTGGTATTAATGTAAGGGGTTTTTGACGGGCGGGCTAAGCCCACCCGTCAAAAAATCCTTACCAATTTAGGACTACCCATATGTTTAGCTACTTACATCGCTAAGCAGCACAGTATCAGGGAACTCAAAACTCATCATCCCCCGGCAGGGTGACGATCTCTGGCAGGATGACGATGGCAGGATGACGATTTAGCGCAGCCCGATTGGCTTAAGCAGCCGCAGGACGGTGTGATTCTCAGATTGTGATGTTCAGATTAGGATCGATGCAATAGCGCTTCTAGTGGCATGGTTGGTCGCCGCCGTGCCACGATCCGCGACGGGTCAACCTGAATTGTCACTTCATCCAGCGGCAAAACTCTCGATGTGTGGCTAAACACGTTGACTTGATAGGCTAGCTGATTGGTGTGATCGAGTGCTGTCATCCAACCGCTTTTAGGGTGATATGCGCCCGTGTCAATGTCCATCCAGCCCTGCCCTTGGGCGATCGCCCCGGCGGGAACGTTAGGCAACGTGAACGTGATCGTGTGCCCGGTGATAATTAACTTATTAGCGAAATAGGGGCGCACCATGCTGTGAAACTCATCTCGAACCCAGCAGTATTCGTGGGGCGTATGTTCAGCAATGGTTAGGTCTGGATGCATTCCCGCATGAGCGAGCCAAATATCCCCTAAATCGAGGTGAGTAGGAAGAGTCCGCATCCATCTCACATGCTCCATCAATAAGTCTCCCGTTTTGTCATAGCTCAAGACGGTTGTTTGACCGCCACTGTAGAGCCATGCCTGCAACGACTGCTGACAGAGGGTTTCGTTTGGAAAAATCTCCAATAACATCTGTTCGTGGTTACCCAACAGGCAGGTGTAACCACTCTGTTTTACGAAACTTACTACTTGAGCGCTCTTGGGACCCCGATCGATTAGATCCCCTAAAAAATAAATTTGATCATCCGTGCTAGGGGCGATCGCCTCCATCAACCGCATCAGGCCATCATAGTGCCCGTGAACATCACCAATGAAGATGCGCCGACTACTAACCACGTCCAACCCGCCTTTCGTCATGATGAACCAGTGAACTTTTGGCCCTGATCTTTCAAACCCAACTTTTTGAAGCCCTGCACGACCACAATGTTCTGCCTATGCTGTCGAATTGTTTGAACTTCGTGCCTTGTGCAGAGTCCAAAAATTTCAAGCGCATGTCAGTAAAACATTGCTTACTGCGTCCCCTGGACTTAAGAAATCAGTTTTGCGATGTAAGACTCTGCGATGTACTACACGTTCCAGCAAAACTTTTTCGTAACCACTAATCATTCGTAATGATTAATCAATTGGGTCGTCGGAAAAAACACCTACTTTCATTATGCCCAGGGGACTGAACAACATCTCAGTTAAGGGGATTAAGTTCGCAACAAGATGAGATGAAGATTCCAACAAAGGGCTATGCTAGAGCAGATTTCGGCGCTATGCACAACAAATTGACAGGCATAGGTAGCTCTTTAGAGCTTAAGTTTTGCTAGGCAATTTCTGAGCATGTCAACGATGCGATTACCGATCATGGTAAAACAAACCCGGTTTTTTAGCTATTTCCCGATTTTTGGCTGTTTATCCCAGTATTTGTGACTGAGGTGCTGCTTTATAGCGGTTCCTCTTAACATGAGGTACACGTTGGACAGACAGGGCAAGGGTTTCAGCTTTTTATTCGTACCGCACCAGATCGGTAACCGCTATATCTGGCTATGAATTTTGGTAGGCCTACCAAAATTCATAGCCAGATATAGCCAAATGAAACAACACCACTACTGACTCAGTGCCCGCAGGAACGCTTGCAAGTTAGACAATAGCCCCCGACCGGTAGGAGCTGGTGGCTGCTTACGTCCCCCTTGGGTTAGTAAAATTTGCTCTAGACCCTCGCCGACTGGTTTTTGAGATGTTTCAGAAATGAGCGTGTAGTTTTCGCTTTGCTCTAGCCAAACCTGCCAAGCCGCTGGATAGCAGCGAAATAGGGCTGCCCCATCTAATGGACGAATGTAGTAGCACGACTCAAATCGATTTAAAAACCGCTCTCGTAATTGCCGTCCGGCGTAGCCAATGCCGATGGTGGCTACGTCTTCTAGGCGAGGATTGAGGAAAACGACGGGGCGATCGCCTGCAATGTCACACAGTGCTTCCACTTTGCCCACTTCAATGGAAGAGGGCTGCACAAATAAAATAACTTTCTCGTCTGGTTGAATGTCTGCCTGCATGTCGTCAATACCTCGAACGGCAAAGGGCAGATCACCCCAGTCGCGGCGTGCCAACGCGGCTGACCCAGCATCTGAGAAAAATACCCGCAATTCTGAGCCTAGATCGCCAAACCCGGTCACAAACTGCTGGGCAGCAGGCATCAGTCCTAATTCAGGAAATAGCAGCTCGACTTGTAGCCGAGTTTTGCCATCGGCGATCGCCGCTTTAGTAGCATCAACAGACTGGGCGATCGCCGCTTCGAGAGTAGAGGGAAGTTGAACCATGAAAAAAAGAAAAGATGAAGAATGTATTCGCAAGGCACAGGCAAGGCCAATGGCTCTGCCGTACTCGTTCTGAGGAGCCAGCTACGCGCAGCGTAGGATTGAAGGATCAGGAATGAAGGATGAATAGTGAAGTGAGTGGATGTAAGATTTTTTGCTCATCCCTCATCCTTCAAGTATCGGTTCTACATAACCTTGGATATTTTCTGGCTCAAACTGCTTCAAAATGCGAGTCGCTTGATTGGTAATATTGGGCGCTCCACTGACCACCACAAGATACTTCCCCGCGTTGAGGCGATTGCGATAGGGCAAGGCATCGCCGCCACCGCTGGTTAGCCCCACGCCGCCCCCTACAAAAAAGCTGCCCATCGCTCCGGCAACCCCTCCTAGCAGAGCGCCAATCAGTCGATTCCCCCAAACGCCCGCTGAAGACAGTATCTCAAAATTTGTAGCCGCATTAAAAGCAAGCCCAGCGACTAGACCAAAGGGCACCAGCCAAGTGGCCATTAATAGCGCTTGTTTTTTGGCTGGCTTGCTGGGATCTAAAAAGCCAAATTCGTCGGCACTTTTATAGCCTCGACCCAAAATACTGACCTGTTTTAGCGGTAAGCCCTCTGCTTCTAAGGCAGAGTAAGCGGCCTCGGCTTGAATTCGATCTGCCAAAACGGCAACGACATAGTTCATGACAATTACGTAGTGTGCAACTCAGCGTTCCATTTGAACTTAACCATTTGAACTAGAGCAGGCCGTCTTGTTCAATTTCTTCGATCACCTGAAGCCCACGCGGGTCGCCGACTTTAAGCATGGAAAGTTTAGCATCTTCGCGTACACCTAGCTCTTCGTCTTCGGCAAACGCTTCAATTAGGGCATCAATGGCGGTGGCGTAAACAACGTTAGAGGGCAACTCGCGACACAGTTGCCCAATAGACCAAGCACAGTTGCTGCGAACGGCGGCGATCGGGTCTTGCCGGAGCGCTTCGATTAGGGTCGGCATGGCGGCGATCGCGGCCTCATAGCTAATGGTGGCCATTTGAGACAGTGCGCTAGCTGCCCACAGCCGCACCGCAGAAATATCGGTCTTTAACGCATCGGTTAATGGCTCTAGCGTGCGGCGATCGCGGCAGTTGCCCAATGCCCATACAATTCCCTTACGCACATAGCCGTTCCAGTCTTGGTTGAGTTGGTGAATTAAGGGTTCTACGGCTGTAGGGCTAGGGTTGCGCCCCAAGGCGTAGGCGGCACTGACCCGAATTAACGGACACGCATCTGTTAGCAAGCCAATGAGGTAGGGAATTGCTCGTGCGTCTTCCAGTTCGCAAAATGCCCGTGTCGCTAGCATCCGCTGCTGATTTTGCGGCGCTTGCAGCAATAACAACATCGTGTCGGGATCAGGTTTTGGTTCCTCTGTCGTAGTGTCTAGCGCGTCTAGATCGTCTAAAGGACTTTCTAAATCAAGCTCAACATCTAGGACAGACAAATCATCGTTGTCATACATACTGTCACTTTACAGCAACAGGGAGGCTGAGGAAAAAGGGGTAATGTAAGTTTGCCAAAAATCAGAGCCTAAAATCCTGGGCGGGCGGCGCAAGGTTTTAGGCTCTGGTTTTAAGGGTGTTGTGTTTAATGACACCCGATGGCTTATGTAGCCGTAGCCATGATCAAATAGGACGCCTCACTGTCGTTCCCGCGCAGGCGGGAATCCATCTGCTCGACAGGTGCGGGGGTGGATTCCCGTTTCCACGGGAATGACGCTGGCATGTCCTAAACCTTCGTGGCGATGGCTATAGCTGTAGTTATAGCTCTAGGCAGCGCGGCTAGGACAAGGACATGTTTGGTGGCGCGTTTGGTGGCGCGTTTGGTGGCCACCAAAAATGTCCTCGGTAAAGTAGCAACGCCATTTAGTAGCGAATTTGCAGCGTTACGGATGCTTGGACATCTTGTTCGCCGCCAACGACAGGCGTAGTGGCATCACGGGCACCGCTTTCCATTGCTGCTGCCCGCATGTAAGGCATCGGCGGGGGGGCAACAGCATTGTTGATTTGAATGCTGACGATTTCTTGACGGTTGAGTCCTAAGACCGATAAAACGGAATCGGCCTGAGCCTGAGCCGCTTGAGTCGCCTCACGCAGCGCCGCAGTTTGGGCACGGGCGATCGCATCATCGGCAGCGACGAAACTAACGCTGTTAATTTGGCTGGCTCCGGCTCTAACGGCATCGTCTAAAATGCTGCCTGCTTGTTCTGTCGGAACGCGGAAGCTGACGGTGTTGCTACCGGCGTATCCCGTCAAGCGCTGTCGGTTATTTTCGTAACTGTAGACTGGGTTAAGATTAATCCCCGTGGTCTGGAGCTTGGTTACATTGCGCGATCGCAACAATTGCACCACAGCCGCCGAGCGGCGCGCCACTTCTTGCTGCACTTCTGCTGCGGTATTGTCTTGCACTTCTACGCCTAATTGCACCTGAGTCAAACTAGTTGCAATGGTTTCACTGCCCTGCCCTGTCACCGTTAGGGTTCTCATGATCATTTCTTCTGCTAGCACGGGTTTGATCGGCATCATACTTAGCAAGCCCAGCGCCAAGGGCAAAATGTAGCGCAACTTGATGGGGCGAACATTTGTGGGGCGATCGCTGGGGCGAGTTGCAGTCTGAGCCGTTCTAGGTAAATGGGTTGATAGTAAATGAGTCAGCATTGATTCTCCTCATACAGATACAAATTAGGGATAGCTCCCTGGGATATGTCCTTACTCTGCCATTTACTAGCCAGAAAGTTAGATCGGTTACACTTTTGGAAACTTTGGACAGTGCGTGAATTGTCGCGATCGCCTCCGCTTAAACGTCTGATTAAGGAGGTGGGCGTAATTAAACATAAAACCCTAAAAGTCTGCGCCGCCCGCGCAGCGGGCGGCGCAGACTTTTAGAATCTTGTTTTTATTTAGGTTGAATTACTTATTAGGCCGCTGCTTAAATTTCTTGGATCATCTGCCTTTGCTCAATAGGAGTGGGATACAGTTATGGCAAGCCTTGCCCAGGCATTTTGTAGCCCCCAGGAACCATAGTTTCTATGAGCGCTGAGCAGCCAGTCAAAACAATCCTTATTCTGGCCGCGAACCCAAACCGTGCTGCCCCGCTGTCAACTGTATGCCGAGTATTTTCAGGAGTATTTACGTGGCTAATCCAGGACTCTACACCGTTGGCGGCACCGTGCAGGCGGGCGGTGGCATTTACATTCCTCGGCAGGCCGACCAAGACTTGTTGCAGCTATGTCGCGATCGCATCTTTGCCTATGTGCTAACGCCGCGCCAAATGGGCAAGTCGAGTTTGATGGTGCAAACGGCAGAACAGTTGCAAACCGAAGGGGTGCGAACTGCCATTGTAGATTTGCAAGACTTGGGGGCGCAAGTTACCGCCGAGCAGTGGTACTTTGGGTTTTTGGTAAAGCTGGAAGACCAGTTGGAACTAGAGACCGATGTGGTGGACTGGTGGGGAGCGCGATCGCATTTGGGCGTGTCGCAGCGGCTGACGCTGTTTTTTGAGCAGGTGCTACTGAACGAGATTGCCGAACCCATAGTAATTTTTGTGGATGAGATTGACTCCACCCTTAGCTGCAGTTTGTGCGAGATATGCTAACTAAACGGGCACCGAAGCCAGTTGCCCTGCTAAAAACCTATCGAGATGTTCGGCGCGGTAGGCCGCCCGTGGTGGATGAGGAGCGATCGCTGATTAAGTCACACTTAAAGCTGTTGGGGGTGGTGAAGCGAGAGGGGAAAGCGCTTCAGGTGCGAAATCGGGTGTATCGGCAGGTGTTTGATCGGCAGTGGATTAAGGAGCATTTGCCGGAAAACCTGTGGCAGCGGATCAAGCCAGCGATGCCGATTATTGCAGTGTTGTTGGCAGCGTTTATTGGCATGGCGGGAGTGGCAGGGTATGCCTTTCAGCAGCGATCGGTTGCCCAAGATGCATTGGTGATCCGACAGCACCAAATTGCAGAACAGCAGACGAGAGAAACTAAAAAGCAAGCCAAGATTGCAACAAAGACCCAGTTTGCAAACAATCAGCGAGAGGAATTAGACGAACAACGGCGAAATGCAGGAACCCAGATGGAGCGGACACAAAAGCACTCTATTCAACTCGCAGAAGATCAACGACAATCAGCCACCCAGAAAATCTTAGTTGCTAAGTTGCGAGGGAAAGCTGCTGTGGTATTGGATCGACTGCCAACTGCTAGGGCAGTGGATGGCATGGTGATGGCGATTCAAGCGATGGGTGAGGTGATTTGGCAAAAGCCAGAGATGGCAAAACAGGTGTTGACCCCCGTGCAGTCGAGTTTGTTGGCAGCAGTGCAAAGTGTCAAAGAGCAAAATCTAATCACCAATGTAGCTGATGTCATTTCGGTCGCCTTTAGCCCAGATGGACAGACGATCGCGTCTGGCAGTTATGACAATATGGTGCGCTTGTGGGACTTGCAGGGTCAGCCCATCGGTCAACCCTTCCAGGGACACACAAATGCTGTCTTTTCCGTCGCCTTTAGCCCCGATGGCAAGACGATCGCTTCTGGCAGTGGAGACAACACGGTGCGGTTGTGGGACTTGCAGGGTCAGCCCATCGGCCAACCCTTCTAGGGACACACGAGTTTTGTCATTTCGGTCGCCTTTAGTCCCGATGGACAGACGATCGCGTCTGGCAGTTATGACAAGACGGTGCGCTTGTGGGACTTGCAGGGTCAGCCCATCGGTCAACCCTTCCAGGGACACACAAATGCTGTCTTTCCCGTCGCCTTTAGCCCCGATGGCAAGACGATCGCCAGTGGCAGTAGTGACAACACGGTGCGGCTGTGGGACTTGCAGGGTCAG
>Ga0105046_10006503_pt1 | contig 18456 bp, 20 predicted proteins | sample MAT03_FD_78385 | JGI IMG/M metagenome (GOLD analysis project Ga0105046, IMG submission 78385) | Freshwater microbial communities from Lake Fryxell liftoff mats and glacier meltwater in Antarctica - MAT-03 (megahit assembly) | ecosystem: Environmental > Aquatic > Freshwater > Ice > Liftoff...
AAGCGCATCGACAGTTCGTATGCCATCAACAAGCGCAAGCCCTACCAAGCCGTCAATGACGCAGGCTACGAAGTGGAACTGTTGGCCGCACCCAGCACCCACCCGCTGCCGAGTAACGAGCCGTTCGAGCCCATGGCGACGCTGGATGAGCAGGAATGGCTGCTCCGTGGCACGCCGGTGCAGTGCGTGGTGACGACAAACAAGCCGGGAACTTGCCCGCTGTACGCACCCGATCCGCGTTGGATGGCGGTGCACAAACTCTGGCTCAGCCTCAAACCTGAACGCAATCCGTCCAAGAAGGGCAAAGATGCGCGGCAGGGCAACGTGCTGCTGGACGCAACGCGTTACTTCCTGGGGGACAGCTATCCGATGGACCTCGACTTCGTGCTTGAGCTGCCCCCAGAGTTGCGAGACCTCTTTACGTTCTGGGCTCAACAATCCGGCTTCGATCCAACGAAACCGTCCGCTTGATGATCGACAAAACAGTGACAGACAACGCACCGCGCCCCAACGAACCGGCTCACACACCCGTTATGGCCCAGTACCAGCGGGTGACTTTGCGAGCCTTGTAGGCCTTGGAGTTCCGGGCGGAAGTGGCACGGCCAGCCCCCCCTGCAGCCCCCTCGCTGATGGCGGCACTCGATGGCAATTGGGTTGCCGCGCAAGGACTTCAACCCGAAGGCCATCGAACAGATGGTCACTGGCATGGGCAGGCCTGGTGAAAGATTCGGGAACAGGCCCAGCAACCCATCCAAGTGGCGGTTGGCCGGGCGATTACTGCCAAGGCGCTGAAGGCGCTGGACGACGGCAAGGTGAAGGCCACGAAAGTCAGGGCGCAGGGGATCGAGGGGTAGCCACCGTCCCGACGTCCTGCTGCACAGGATGGGGCGCCAGCCACTTGCCGGCGCGGTGCGGCATCAGGCCGTCGGCAGCGCCGCGCGTTCCCACACCTCGGTGCAACGCAGCAGCGGCATCAGGGCGTCGTTCAGCACATCGTGCGGCGTGGCCAGGGTAGCCAGGTCGAAGTGCGTCAGAACCTCGGATCTTTGTACCGGCACCGGCAACGCAGCCGAAGGCCGCGCGGACAGCTGATTGCCCAGCGGCGCGCCCAGTGCCAGCCACAGGTCGCCGTGGCTGGCCTGCCGGCCACGCACGGCAATGTCCCCATGCGCGGGCGCGACTGCCAGCATGTCCAGGGTGGACATGCGCGCCGGGCCGGCCAAATCCGGCCAGCCGCCATCGCCCAGGTGGCACACGGCCTGGCCGTCGTGCGCCACCTGCCTGCCGTCCAGGCACCAGGCGCCAGGCAAAGGCTCTCGTGAAGGGACCTCCAACTGCAGTGTGCGGCCGTCCCACAGTGCCGCCACCAGCAACTGCAGCAGCGCCAAACGCTCGGCCTGCCACACCACCACGCGTGTGCTGTCAGGGTGCGCGCGCAGCAGTTGGGCCCACACCTGCGCACCGCTCCAGATGGAAGCCGCACTGCGCAAACCGCTGGCGTCGATGAACAGCGGCTCGGCACGGCCGGCAAGACGTGTCCTCAACAAGTAGCGCCAGGCGCCCTTTGCGGGCCCCGAAGCCTCTGATCCGTGCGTTGAATGGAATTGCGTCATCGAAGTGGTGCGACAGGAGGCGGTTCTGCGAAATTGGACCGCACAGCGCCGACGAGGCTAACGCCACCGCACGCCTGCTGGCCATGAAATAGCTGTCAAAAGTCCATGCAAATCAGGGCTTAAGTACCGCCGGCGGTTGCCGAAATTGTTTCAACTATCCTGATGCGGGCCGTCGGGAGTTCTCTCATAGACATCCGATCGCTCCGGCCAACTGCAGCCGCGGCGGCCCAGTAACAGCGCTCGCGATACGGGCTATCCAAACCGCAAACCCAAGTGCACCCATGAACCTGTCACACCACAACGCCGCCGCAGATTCGATCGAGTCACTGCGGGAATCACTGGCCAGCCTGGAGCAACAGCTGGTGTGCATCTACGCAGACAAGGAGCGCGCGAACGGCGTCACCTTCTCTGCGGATGAGTCGCTGGCGGCCCTCTATGAGGACAAGCAGCGCTTGAGCGCGCGCACGATCGCCAACCTGCGTGAGAGCGAGGAGAACCTGACCGCACAACTGGCCGACGTCTATGCGTTGCGCGAATCCAGTCACGAAGACGCTGACAGCAGCCTGCTGGCCACCATCGACGGACTGAACCAGCAACTGCACGCCCTGTATGAAGAGCGCGAACTCAACGAACTCGGTTCCGCTCTGCCCGAAGCCGGTGTGGCTGCGCTGCACGCCACCGTGCAATCGCTCGAGGCCCAGCTTGCTGACTTCTATGCAGAAGGCGAAGGCCTGAGCCTGGGCCACCGCGACGCGGTCTGCATGGCGCAGAGTCTCACTGAACAGGTTGCCGCGCTGCTGGATGACCGCAACGACCTTATGGAGGAATGCAAAAGGCTCAAGTCCGACATCCTCACCACAAAGCGGCGCGCGCGCGAAATGATCGACGCCCTCGTGTCGCAATCGCTCAACTGAAGTTCATCAGTTGTCCCCCGTTCCGGGCCGACGCACCAATGCGTCCTCCCCAGTCCGGTTCCATCCCAAGGCCCACACAACAGTTTGGAGTGCCCATGTCCTTCGTTACACCTCAATTCATCTCGCAAATTCCATCCGTTGACCGCAATGTGGCCGATGCGCAGCCCTACGGGGTTGTCCAGGTGGACGACCAGGGCGTCATCAAGCTGTACAACAAATGGGAATCCGAGCTGGCCGGCGTGCCCATCTCCACTGCCGAAGGCAGCAACTTCTTCACCCAGGTGGCCGCCTGCACGAACAACCGCCTGGTCTACGGCAAGTTCAAGGACGGCGTGGCGCGCAATGACCTGGACACCGAGTTCAACTACACCTTCACCTACAAAATGAATCCGACGAACGTGCGCATTCGCATGCTGCGCCACGCGCCGTCTGGCTCGAACTGGGTCTTCGTGAACAGGCGCGACGCCTGACAGCTCGGCACAGGGCCACCCGGCCCACCAGTGCACATGCGCTTCAACACCCACCATCGGAATTCATCCATGAAATACGACCTTCCACAGCGGTTGTCCCGCATTGCCGACGCCGACGCCGTGTCCACCGACACGAACGCGCTCCTGGCTGCTGTGAACATCTCCGAACAAGCCCGCACCATGGTGCAGCACGAGGTCCGCTACACCGCCAACCAGATCCGCACCCTGGCCGACGCCATGGGCGACCCAGAGGACGCCGATGAGCTTTACGGCGCACTGGCCTCGCTGTGGCTGGAATTGCGCCTCCAGTGGCAGCGGCACAACGACGTGGCCAACTACGACCTGATGCGCCATGGCGAGGCCAAGCCCATCGACCTGGTGCGCGGCAGCGTCAGCTCCTACTACGTCCAGCGCATCGAGTCCCTGCTTCAACCCGAGCAGACCCAGTGTCTGAACATCAAGGCGCTGGCCATCATCGACAGCCTGCGCCAGGATTTTGTCAGCCCTGCTGAGACGGTGTGATGACGCTGCTCGGCTTGATTCGGGGGCTGTTGGGCTGGCCTCGGCACGCTGAGGAATCGACGCCTGAAGGCAAGCGCGTGCTGCAGCAGCCTGTGCCGTCGGCCAGTCAAGAACGACCACCAGCCCCTGCGGCCACCGCGCCGGCGCGGCCTGTGGCGCAAGCCTTGGATCCGCTGGCGCACTGGAATGCGCAAAGCGACATGCGCAACCAGCTGGTGGATAAATACGCACCCGGCGTGCCTGACGCCCGGGCGCTGGTCGGACTTCTGGAAAGCGGTCCCGACGAGTTGATCCGCCAGTTGCCGGCCTCGGCGCGTGAAGCGCTGGCCATGTGTGACGACCCGAATGTGCCCCGGTCGCGCCTGGTCAGCCAACTGGCGCGCGACCCGAGCCTGATGCAGTCCATCCTGCGCACGGCGAACAGCAGTGCCTTCTGCGCTGGGCGCGAACCCGTGCTGGGCATGGAGGCGGCGCTGGACCGCATCGGCTTGGGCAATGCCCGCGGGGTGCTCACTGCCAGCTGCGCCAGCAGCCTGCTTTCGCTGCCAGGAGGTCACTACAACGCGATGGCGGCCGAGGTGTGGTCGCACATGATCCGCACCGGCCCCATTGCCCAGTGCCTGGCACCGGCGTTGTCCGTCAACCCCGACGAGGCCATGACTCTGGCGCTGCTGCATGACATCGGCAAGCTCATCGTCTTCGATCGCTTGTCTGTGTTGCGCGCCACGCGCCGGCGCAGCATCGACCTGCCGCCGGCCTTCGTGCAGGCACTGCTGTCGGCGGCGCACGAACCGCTGGGCGCCCTGGCCGCGCAACGCTGGGAGTTGGGCCCGCGCGCGGTGGCGGCCATCGGCAACCACCATCGCCAGGTGCATGCACTGCGCCACGAACCACTGTCAGAGGCGCTGTACCTGGCAGACGTGGTGGACCATGCCATGTCGCGCGATGAAACGGCGAACCTGGACGAGGTCTGGGCCAAGGGCGCGCTGTCGGCTCCGCGCCCGCGCATCGAGGCGATCTTGAAGCGCTGGGCCGCCGTGCCCGCTTGACGAGCAACATACTGTGCCCAAAAGACTCGAAGGCGTACTCGCCGCGCTGGACGCAGGTGCCTTGCGGCGGCAGGCAGACTCGATGCTGGCCGCCATGGGTGCCAGCGAGCCGGGCAGGCCCCGGCAACTGACCGACCATTGCCTGGCCCACATCGAAGGCGTGGCGCAGGCCCTGCGTGACGTGTGCCCCGACGGTGATACCTACGAACTGCCCCAGACCCTGGCCAACGCCTGGCTGGAGCTGCGGCTGATCTGGAACCGCTGCAACCTCCAGATGCAATACCAGAACATGCAGGATGGCGCTTCGCCGGCCCTGATGGCGGCGGGCGCCTTGCTCGGGCAGCTGCTGGAGACACTGCGCCAGTTCCTGGACGTGGACAGCCTGCTGCTCGTGGAAAAAATCGGCACCGACCCCTACGAGACCGCCCGCCGCGCCGCCGAGCAGAACAGCCGCCTGTTCGAACGCATGAGCAGCGCAGGCGACAGCGGCAACCGCGCCGTGGAAGCCTTGCTGATGGCCCAGGACCAGCTACACCATCAGCTTGAAGCGCCCGAAGCCCGGCGCGAGCTGGACAAGGCCGTGGAGGTCGTGGTCGAGGAGATCGAAGGCGCCTTGATGCTGACCGGTGAAGACATCGCCTCGGCGCTTGAATCCCGCCTGCTGAAGGCGCTGGACGGCACTACCCTGCGCGTTCTGCCGCAGTTGCACGGCTTCGAGCGCAAGACCTGCCTGCCGCCCGACGTGGCGCGCCTGCTGCTAGACCTGAGCGAGGAATGGGTGCTGGCCCTGAAGGCGAATTCGCTGACCCGCAGCACCGAGCAGCGCGTGGCCGACCAACAGGCTGCCTTCGTGACCTTGAAAGTTCAGCTCAGCCTGGATGCCAGCGACGTGATCCTCACCTTAAGCGACGACGGCGACGGCACGGCGGTGTATGCGCGCAACCAGCGATCGGACGCCATCCGCAACGTGCGCCTGAACCTGGTGCAGACCGCATCGCGCGGCAGCCGGCTGGAAGTGCGGTGCAGCCTGCGCAAGGTCAACGACTATCTGGTGGTGCGTTCCATCGACGACTCGGCCGACGGCTATGTGGCCGTGCTCTTGAGTTCAGTGGAATCGATCGAGCAGCGCAGCGCCGACAACTTGCGGGTGCGCGGCAGCGTGCTCACCGCACGCGACGGCTGCGATGCCATCCCCGTGGCCGATGCCGGGCTGCTGCTGTTCGACGTGAACAACGTCCGCCGACAGGAAGATATCTATGTGATCGTGCAGCCCGACAGTGGCCGCCGCATGGCACTGCGCGTGTCCGGCATCGAAGGCACGCGCCGGGCCGCACTGCGCACCGTCCCAGAAGGGCTGCAGGCGACCAGGCTGCGCGGCTTCATCCAATCCGACAGGCGGGTGATCGGCGTGCTGGATCTGGCTGAACTCAGCCGCTTGCAGATCAACGCCTGTCTGGCCTGAACAGCCCTGCGACCAGGCCACGCGCTGCGGGTGGCCGGCCGCAATGCACTGCACACCGCCGGTTGGCGCCCGTCGCGCAGCCTGCATGCCAAAGAACACGGGTAATGGCGGCATTGTTGCCAGCATTGAAGGCAGCCACGAAGGGGTAAAACTGTGTATCCACCACCCATCGCCGGTCGACACAGCCCATGCATGCCTCGGCTGCCAACCCTGCACAGCACGACATGGACATTCAGGAACACCCCCCCTCCACAGCCTCCCGCCTGGTGCAGACCTGGCACCAGCAACCCGGCGCGCTGGCGCGCTTCATCGCCGACCTGGTGATCGATGAAACCAGCCACCTGCGCCCGGGTGCGGCGACCCTGCCTGCAGGACCCTGGCCACTGCAAACCCCGATGGGGGAAGACGGCCTGGGGCTGGACTCGCTGGAGCGCATGTCGGTTGCGGCCGCGCTGAACGAAGCGCTGCATCTGCACGAAAGCGGAGCCGAAGACCTGCTGACCACACACACCACCTTCGGCGACTGGCTGCAGATCACCGGGCGTGCGCTGCAGGACTTCGACGCGCGCGTGACCTTCCGCACCTCGGGCAGCAGCGGCCAGCCCAAACCGTGCACCCACACCCTGGCCGACCTGCAGCAGGAGACCCGCTTCCTGGCCAGCCTGTTCACCGGCGCTCACCACGAACCGCTGCGCCGCGTGCTGGCGGCGGTGCCGGCACACCACATCTACGGATTTCTGTTCACTGTGCTGCTGCCGGCCGAACTGGGGCAGCTGCCGGTGCAGGACGTGCGCAACGTCACCGTCAACAACCTGCCCCGGCGCATGGCCGCAGGTGACCTGCTGGTGAGCCACCCCCTTCACTGGGCGCTGCTGGCGCGCCACGCCAGCGCCTTGCCCGCCGGGGTGGTGGGCACCACGTCCACCGCGCCATGCCCCGACGCCACCGCGCAGGCGCTGGCCAGCCGGGGCCTGCAGCGGCTGGTGCAGGTGTATGGCAGCTCCGAAACCGCAGGCATCGCCTGGCGCGAAGCGCCCGCAGCGGCCTACGAACTGATGGCGCACTGGACGCGTCCGGACGGTCCGGCCCACGAACTGCTACGCCTGTCAGGCCGCACAGCGCCGCGCACGTTCGCGCTGCAGGACGCGCTGAAGTGGCACAGCCAGCGCCACTTCAGCGTGGCCGGCCGCCTGGACCAGGCGGTGCAGGTGGGTGGCATCAACGTGTTCCCGTCCCGCGTGCGCGACGTGCTGCTGCAACACCCTGAAGTGGCCGACGCCGCCGTGCGGCTGATGGCCGCGCACGACAGCACCCGGCTCAAGGCCTATGTCGTACCCAAGCCCGATGCCGACACCGCCGAGTTGACCCAGCGGCTGGACACCTGGCTTGCCCCGCGGCTGAGCGCCGCCGAGCGCCCGCGCGCCTTTGCGCTGGGCGCCGAACTCCCTCGCAACGAACAGGGCAAACTGGTCGATTGGGTGTAGGCAACCCTCGCGACGCCCAGCGGGCATCGCGAGGGTTTGCAATGCCGTCAGGGTGGCGAGGACGCGGCTGTTTGGTCGATTGGCAGGCCATGGGCCTCTGCATCCCGATCAGTGTCAAGGTCGACGCCTACCAGTTGCAACACGCCAGCTTCGTGTCGAACCTGAAGCGGCTGTTGGCACGGCATCCGCTGGTGGAGCCACGCTGGCTCCGACGGGCAGCTTCGAGGGCCGCGAGATCGGGAGAGTGAATGTCTCTTCAGGGTCGTTTCCGGGTGCTCAGCTTTAATTTTCAGTGACCGGTCCACGATAAATTGCTGCCCTTCACCGAGCCTCGATGGCGGTTCCTACATTGCCGAGCGCCACCACAAGCGAAGGGCGGCATCGGCCTCTATGCAGTCCAGCCCGGGTGGCGGTTCATGCCGCGACGTTTGCATGCTGGATAATGCATGTCGATGTGCACGTCGGTATATGGACACATGACACCGCCAGCGTCATCGCGGTCGACCAGGCCCAGTTCGGTCAGCACCTGCACATCTTCGTGCACCCGCTTGACGTCGCGGCCGGCTCGCCGGGCCAGTTCACGCACCGCTATCGCGCCCTGCCCCTGCAAGGCGGTTAGCAGGGTCCAGCGGCGTTCGGTCAGCCTGCCGAAGACCGCGCCGGGGCTTTCGAAGTTCAGCGTCTCGCCTTGGTATCTGTCGGCCTGACCGGCCTTGCCCGCTTGCCGCAAGGCTGCACGCCAGTCGGGCGTCATGGTGATGGTGAGCGTGCGTCGTGTCGTCATGGCGTTCTCCTGACCGCGTCCACGGCGGCGATGAAATCTTCCACCAAGGCCTCAACCGTGGTGAAGTTGTATGGCAACTCCCGCCCATGCAGAGGGCAGTGGTCGCCCTTGTCCCCTTCGTTGTCGAATCCGATCACACGCACGCCGTCCACGGCGTAGACCGCGCCGAACTTGTAACCATGGCCTGAAGGCAGCACAGCTTGCGGCACGCGCCAGACCACGAGTTCCATCACGCCACCGTCGTCGGCAACGCTCTTGAAGCGGGTGATCAACTCGGCCTTCATGTTGGCAATAGTGCCAACAGTACGCAGCTGCTGGCAAGTTCGCCTGCATGTGCCAGGTGTGGTGCACAAGAGCTTGGCAACGGTTGGGGCTGGCACGGCACTGAGGCGCCCGAGCCAGCCCCCTTGAACGCTGGGGGGGATTGGCCAAGTGAGCCTGATGGAAGACCTTCGTCCATGCTCCCGATCCAGTCCGCTCTCAACGGCCGTTGCGGACGCAGCTGACAGCGCGATCAGGCTATCCAATACCCGCATGCAGCCGTAAGCGACTGTCCCCTGATTTTTTCAATCGAACCCTCGGCGGATGTCACCCCACGATAATTCCCCAATACCGAACGGGCGACTTCTTTGAGACCGCCGCGACATGCAGCCAAGTCATTGATGCAAAAAGACAATTCACCACCCAACGCAAAGAACACCGACCTCGCCGGCCACACGCCCATGATGGCCCAGTATTTACGCATCAAGGCCGACTTCCCCGACACGCTGGTGTTCTACCGGATGGGGGATTTTTACGAGCTGTTCTTCGACGATGCACGGCGGGCGCACCGGCTGCTGGACATCACGCTGACCACCCGCGGCCAGAGCGCCGGTGAGCCGGTGGTGATGGCCGGCGTGCCGGTGCACTCAGTTGAAAACTACCTGGCCCGGCTGATCAAGCTGGGCGAGGCGGTGGCCATTGCCGAGCAGGTGGGTGACGTGGCCACCGCCAAGGGCCCGGTCGACCGCAAGGTGGTGCGGGTGGTGACGCCCGGCACCATCACCGACAGCGAGCTGCTCGACGACCGGGTGGATGCGCTGCTGTGCGCCGTTACCCGCCAGCGCGCCACCTGGGGCCTGGCCTGGCTGGGGCTGACCAGCGGCCAGCTCGGCCTGACCGAATGCGGCGAGAAGGAACTGGCCGGCTGGCTGGCGCGGCTCGACCCGGCTGAAATCCTGCTGCCTCAGGGCGACTTGATCGGCACGCTGCCCGCCGCCCTCAGCCAGCACCGCGCCGCCCGCACCCAGCGGCCCGAGTGGCAGTTTGATACCGCGCTGGGCGTGCGCAAGCTGTGCGCGCTGCTGAAGGTGGCTTCGCTGCAGGGATTCAACGCGCAGGACCTGCCGGTGGCGCAGGCCGCCGCGGCCGCGCTGCTGAGCTTTGCCGAGCACACCCAAGGCCAGGCGCTGGGCCACGTGGCCACGCTGGAGGTGGCCCGCGCGTCGGCGCTGATCGACCTGCCGCCGGCCACCCACCGCAACCTGGAATTGACCGCTTCCCTGCGCGGTGACCCGGCGCCCACGCTGCTGTCGCTGATCGACAGCTGCAAAACCGGCATGGGCAGCCGGTTGCTCCGGCATTGGTTGACGCACCCGCACCGGGACCGCGCCGCCGCCATCGCCCGCCACGACGCGATCGATGCGCTGATCGACCACGGCGCCGAGCCGCTGCGCGCCGCGCTGCGGCAGGTCAGCGATGTCGAGCGCATCAGCGCCCGGCTGTCGCTGCGCCAAATTCGGCCGCGCGAGCTGAGCGGCCTGCGCGCCACGCTGGCCGTGCTGCCGGCGCTGCGGGCCACGCTGCCCGCGCCAGGCGGGCCAGGCCCGGCAGGTTCGGCCGCCGGAGCGCCAAGCGCTGCCTTGCTCGATGCCTTTGCCGCAGCGCTGCAGCCGCCGCCCGAGCTGCTGGCGCTGCTGCAAGCGGCCATTGCCGACGAGCCCGCCGTGCTGTTGCGTGATGGCGGCGTGATCAACACCGGCTTCGATGCCGCCCTGGACGAGTTGCGCGGCATCACGCAGAACTGCGACGCCTTTCTGATCGACCTCGAAGCGCGTGAACGCTCGCGCAGCGGCATCCCCAACCTGCGGGTGCAGTTCAACCGGGTGCACGGCTTCTACATCGAGGTGACCGCCGGGCAACTGGACAAGGTGCCCGCCGATTACCAGCGCCGCCAGACGCTGAAAAACGCCGAGCGCTACATCACGCCCGAGCTGAAGGCCTTCGAGGACAAGGCGCTGTCGGCGCAGGACCGGGCGCTGGCACGCGAAAAGCAGCTGTTCGAGCAGGTGCTGGATGGTTTGCAGGCCCACCTGGCGCCGCTGGGCGCGCTGGCCCGTGCGCTGGCCGGGCTGGACGCCACCGCCGCGTTGGCCGAGCGCGCCACCACGCTGGGCTGGTGCCGGCCGCGCTTCGTGCCGCAGCCCAGCATCAGCATCACGCAAGGCCGCCACCCGGTGGTGCAGGCCCGGCTGATGGAAACCGGCGCGGCGGACTTCATCGCCAATGATTGCCGGCTCGACGCCCGCACCCGCATGCTGATCATCACCGGCCCCAACATGGGCGGCAAGAGCACCTTCATGCGCCAGGTGGCGCTGATCGTGCTGCTGGCCAGCATGGGCTCGTTCGTGCCGGCCGATAGCTGCACGCTGGGGCCGATCGACGCCATCCACACCCGCATCGGCGCGGCCGATGACCTGGTCAACGCGCAATCGACCTTCATGCTGGAGATGACCGAGGCCGCAGCCATCATCCACGCCGCCACCGACCAAAGCCTGGTGCTGATGGACGAGATCGGCCGCGGCACCAGCACCTTCGACGGCCTGGCGCTGGCCGGCGCCATTGCCGCGCACCTGCATGACAAAAACCGCGCCTTCACGCTGTTTGCCACCCACTATTTCGAGCTGACCGAGTTCCCTGCCAAACATGACCGGGCGATCAACCTGCATGTGTCGGCGGTGGAAAGCGGCCACGACATCGTGTTTTTGCATGCCATAGAGCCCGGCCCGGCCAGCCGCAGCTACGGCGTGCAGGTGGCCCGGCTGGCCGGCATGCCAGCCACGCTGGTGCGCCAGGCACGCGGCACGCTGGAGGCGCTGGAAGCCCAACAGCGCGCCGGCGACGCACAGGTGGATTTGTTCGCCGCGCCACCCGCCGCTGCGCTGGCGCCCGAGCCCTCGGTGATTGAATCGGCGCTGGCCGCCATCGACCCCGATGCGCTGACCCCGCGCGAAGCGCTGGACGCGCTGTACCGCCTGAAATCACTGCAAGCTTGATCGACCCACCCCAAACGCACCCCAAACGCACCCCCAACCCACCCCATGACCTACTGCATCGGCATCCGCCTCAACGCCGGCCTTGTCTTCCTGTCCGATTCGCGCACCAACGCCGGCATCGACCAGATCAGCACCTTCCGCAAGATGATCGTCTACGAGAAGCCCGACGACCGCTTCATGGTGCTGCTGTCGGCCGGCAACCTGAGCATCAGCCAGTCGGTGCGCGAAATCCTGCAACTCGAGAAGGTCGACCGCGGCCCGCACCACGAGCCACTGACGATCTGGAACGCCGCGAGCATGTTCGACGCGGTGCGGGTGCTGGGCAGCGCGGTACGCCGCGTCTACCAGCAAGACGGCCCCAGCCTGAAGGCCGCCGGCATCGACTTCAATGCCAGCATGATCTTCGGCGGCCAGATCAAGGGCGAGGCGATGCGCATGTTCATGGTCTATTCGGCCGGCAACTTCATCGAGGCCACGCGCGAAACCTGCTTCTTCCAGGTCGGCGAAAGCAAATACGGCAAGCCCATCCTCGACCGTGTGCTCACCCCCACCACACCACTGGACGAAGCCGCCAAGTGCGCGCTGGTGAGCATGGATTCCACGCTGAAATCAAACCTGAGCGTGGGCCTGCCGCTGGACCTGCTGGTGTACCGCGAGGGCACGTTCCACAGTGACCAGATCGTCTGCATCGACGACCAGAACCCCTATTTCCAGATGATCCACAGCACCTGGGGTCAACGTCTGCGGGAAGTGTTCGAGGGCATTGCCGACCCGGTGTGGGACGGCAGCGCCACCGAGCACCCGCTGCTCTCAGCCCTGTCGCGCTACGAGCCGCTGCGCAAGATCAGCCGGCCGGAAGAACGGATCGTCTGACCCGGGCCGGGCGGGCCAGCCAGAACAGCAGCGCCGCCAAACCGGCAGACATCACCGCCCATTGGGCCGGCTCGGGCACCGGCGTGGCAAAGCCGTAGCTGCCATCACCCAGGGCAATCAGGCCGGAGGTGTCCACCAAGCTCAGGCCGGGGCTTGGCCAGAGGCTCGGGACCGCACGGGCCAGGCCAGAGTCAGGATCAGAGAGCGCTTCGGCCGCCAGCGACCGGAACGATGTGGGCGCGGCGTTGGCGATGGTCAAGGCAGCGCCAGCCGAGACAGCGGCACGGGCGGAAAACATGAACGAGATGTCGTTGCCGGTGCGAACCGTCAATTCCAGGCGTCAAGGCGCCGGGCCGCCGCCTGAACTGCCCGCCGCAATGCTCGAACTGGCTTGCTTGGCAGCCCTGCACGAGGCCTTGGGAAGCAGGCAACCACCGCTGCCTGGCGCGAAGGATGGCGCCAGCCAACCCAAGGAGTAGCCACCGCTGAACGAAAAATAGGTCTCCCCCCTCAGCACCAGCAGGCCGGTGGTGCCGGCAAGGCCGCTGACCGCGCTGTTCATCACCCTGATCGCGTCGGCCGACGCGGTGCCGGCTTTCACGCTCAGGTTGTCCCAGTACATCTCGCTCACGCGCTGGGGGTCGTAGAAGCGGTGGTTGTCGTTGAGCTGGTTGCCGTCGTCGCGCGCCTGGGCCTGTGCGCTGGACAGCACCAGCGCGCCAGCAGCAGAGCCTTGCAGATCCCTGATTGAACAGATTGACGTCGACGGAAGGCCAGCAACGCGGCCAGGCCGGCCAGCCAGAACAGCAGTGTCGCCGGCTTGGGCACGCTGCGCACCTGGGCCCAGGCCACCGGCGGCAAGGCGTCCGAGAAGGAAATCGAGGCGTTGTCGACGCTGCCCTCGCTGGCCACCCACCCGGCGCCCGAAACGGCTTGTCCTGAGCCGCGCAATTGCGCCGAGGCCTGTGCGCCATGGCCTGAGCCGACTGGTGGCGCCATCACCTTCTGCACACGGGCCGGCGGTCGCCCCAGCCGGGCTGCGGCTGCGGTTTGCATGCCGCACCGCCAGCGCGCCGCCGCGCGACCAGCTGCGGCCAGGGCGATCAGGGCCAGTGCGGCACCGCGCAAGGTGGCATCAAGGGGCTTGTTCATGGGGCGTGCGCCGGAGGTTGTGGCCCGACGTCACCATGACGGCATGGCCTCCTGACCGAAGCCAACGCCGCCGCCCGCGCCATCCGGACATCGCCCTGCCCTACCCCCATGAACCAGGGGCTGCCCGGCTCGGCTAGCGGCCCGGCGCGGCGGCCCGGGCATTGCCGGGCGCATCCGGGCGCCACAGGTCGCGGCGCCAGGTCAGGCCGATGACCACCGTCACCAGCAAGCCGCAGCACAGCATGGCATCGGCCGTCCAGCCGTAGCCGATGCGGGGGATCATCGCCCCGGCGAACAGCAAGCCCAGCGGCAAGGGGTAGATGGCCAGCATGCGCACGCCCATGATGCGGCCGCGAAAGCGCTGGTCAGACGAGCGCAACAGCAGCATCGACAAGGCCAGCATGCTGGTGCTCTGCGCGATCCCCGCGCCCACCAGCAGGGCCATGGCCAGGCCCAGGTGGGTGCCCGACACAAAGCCTGCGAGGCACAGGTACCAGGCCACACAGGCGCCCAGCATCGTTCGCCCGGGCGCCAGGCGTGCGCCCAGGGCGCTCATCAGCACCGAGCCCACCAGCGACCCGCCAGCAAAGCTGGCCACCAGCCAACCCAGGCCCTGCTGGTCGAGGTGGAACACCTCACGGGCGATGTAGGGCATCAGCCCACCGGTGAAGGGAAAGGCGCTGAAATTGACCAGGCCTGCCACACACATGGCCGCCAGCAACTGCGGTGTGTGCCAGATGTAGGCCAGGCCCTCGCGCAGCTCGCGCCAGGGCGAGGGGCGCTGCGCCGCCGCCGAGCCCGGCACAGCGGGGTGGTCATGGTCATGTTTGCCCGAGTCGACCTGCAGGGTGAGCAGTGCACCCAGCAGGTGGATGGCCGTGATGGCGGCATAGGCCGCCACCATGCCATAGGTGGCCACCACGCCGGCGCCCACCAGCGCACCGGCCACCTTGGCCGAGTCCATGCTGGTGCGCGAGATGCCCATGGCCGCCATCAGGTGCTGGTGCGGCACGGTGGCACCCACCAAGGCCGTGCGGATGCCGATGTCCGATGGCCGGATCATGCCGGCCACGCCGGCCACGCACAGCACCGCCAGCGGACTCAGCCGCCCAGTGCTGGCCAGCAGCAGGATCACCCCAGCCAGCAGGGCATACGCAAAGCGCATGGTGGCCAGCACCCGGCGCAGGCCCACCCGATCACCCAGCGTGCCCAGCAGTGGCGAGGCCAGGGTGCCCACAAACTGCAACGCACCAAAAATGGTGAGCATCAGCACCGAGCCGGTCTCGACCAGCACATACCAGCCCAGGATGAGGGTTTCCATCTCCAGCGCCCAGGCCACACACGAATCGGCCGGCCACTGAACGCGGAAGCTGCGGGTGCCAAAGGGCGCCAGCATCGACGGGCGGGCCTCGGGCGTGCTCATCGGGCGGTGCGCGCGGGGCGGGGGTTTGCTTTCGTCAGGCGGCAGCAGCGGCGGCGGGCCATGGGCATGTCTCAGCTTGTGGTGGCGGCGATGATGCCTGCCCTCGCCACCGTTGGCCGGCACCTGTGGGACAGCCACTGGCCCCGGGCCGGCCGCCATCCCTGCGAAGATTCCAGCGCCATGCAGCCCGTCCCGCCCACCCTCCCCACCAAGGCCAGCGCCGACGATGCACCGCCAGCGTCGTGGCAGGCCGCCTACCCCGAGCTGAAGAAGATCGCCCGCGCCCGCCTGCATGCCACCGGGCCGCAGGCCGGGCTCAACACCACGGCCCTGGTGCATGAAAGTTTTCTCAAGCTGGCCGGTCGAATCGACGGGCTGTACTTCAGCAGCCGAGGGCACTTCTATGCCTATGCATCGCAGGTGATGCGCTCGGTGATCATCGACCTGGTGCGTGAGCGGCAAGCCGAGCGGCGCGGTGGCGGTGTGGCCGAGGTCACGCTCGACACCGTGGTGGCCAATAGCCTGGCCGCCGACGACGGCGCAGAGGCCTTGCGCGTGGACGAGGCCTTGACCGCCCTGGCCACCGTCGAGCCACGCCTGGCCCAGGTGGTGGAGATGCGCTGCTTTGCCGGCATGACCGATGCCGAGATCGCCGAAGTGCCGGGCCTGACCGACCGCACCGTGCGCCGCGACTGGGACAAGGCCCGGCTGCTGCTGCGCAGCATGCTGGGCTGAGCGTCAGCATGTCCGCCCCAAGGCCTGATTTGACGTTGGCCAGGCCAAGCCCACCTCACCACCATGACCACGCTGCCCTGCCCGCCCGAACACTGGCCCGCCTTCTCGCGGCGTCTGGATCCGCTGATGGCGTTGTCGCCCGCCCAACGCAGCGCAGCACTGGCCCACCTCCCGCCTGATGAGCAGTTGCTGCGGCCCTGGCTGGAGGCCGTGCTGGCCAAGCTGCCGCAGTCCGAGGCCGCCGACTTCCTGGCCGCGCCCAGCCTGGGCGGCACGGCAGGCCACGCCGAGCACCCGCCCGGTCAGCGCATCGGCCCCTACCAACAGCTGCGCGAACTGGGCCGGGGCGGCATGGGCGTGGTCTGGCTGGCGCGGCGGGTGGACGGCGCCTACAGCTGCGCGCTGGCGCTGAAACTGCCGCATGCCCACCTGCTGGTGGGTGCGGTGCGCAACCTGGGCCTCACGCAGATGCAGGCCGGTGACCTGGCCGGTGCCGCCACCTCGCTGGGCCGCGCCGCCGACATCGCCGCGCGCACCACCGGCCCGGGGCACCCCACCGCCTGGCTGCCGCGGGTGCAACAGGCACGCACGCTGCACCTGGCCGGTGACCGCGTCACCGCCAAGCGCCTGTTCAACGCCCTGCTGGCGGTGCTGCCGCCGCCGCAGGACAGCCCGCCCGACGCGCACCGGGTGCGCGAGGACTATCGGCGAGCGGCTGGCCGCCGAAGGCCGCGCCGCCGAGGCCGTGCCGTTGCTGTGGCGGGCCGTGGCCGGCCATGCCCGCAGCGCCCAGCACGAGTTTGCGCACCGCCGCACCCTGCGCAACCTGGGCGATGCGCTGGCGGGTGGCGCTGGCACGCAGCCCCAGCTTCAACGAGCCGGGCTTTCTCGGGCTGTGAGCCCTGCCCAGACCGCCGCGCCCCAGGGCCCGAATCTGCTCGGCCAGCACATCGACGCCGCCCTGGCCCTTGGCGACCACCGCCTGTGCCGTGCGTGCCAGCGCGGCCTGCTCAAGGACTGGCGCAGTTGCCTGCTCGCCCGGGCCGGGGGAAAACTCGAACTTGCCCGACTCGACCTTCGACAGGTCGAGCACATCGTTGATCAACTGCAGCAAGTGCCGCCCGCTGCTGGCGACATGGCCCGCGCTGTCTCGCCTCGACCGATCGCCAAGGCCGGTGCGACCAGCGCCTGGATGGGCTCGGCGATGCTGCGCCCGATGACGTTGGCCAGCACCAGGCCCAGGGGGCGGCCGGCCACCTTGTCGTCGCGCAGAACCGGCACCGCCACGGCGGTCCGCGGCTGCTTCGAAATCTCACCGACAAAGTAGTCAGAGACCGCCGGCTGCCCGGTCGCGATAACGCTCGGGGTCGGGTCGTGCCTGACCTTGGGCAGCGCCGTACTGATGGGGAGTGTCGCACCCATGAGAACCTGCATCTCGGTGTCGAACAGCATGATGTTGACGGCAGCACTGAGCTTCAGCGCCTGCATGGCGCGCTCGCGAAGCCGGGCGTAGCCGCGCTCGTCGATGAGCGTCGCAGTGGCGATCGTCTGCGGCCTTGCACTTCGAAGCCACTCCATCCGCATGCCCGCCTTCATTGAGGCGCGATTGCCATGGGGGGTGCCCGGCGCATGGGTTTCGAGCCCGGCGGCAAAGCCCAGCGGTGTCGGCGGCCGCAGTGCCGGTGGATCTGGCCAAGCGGGAGGGCCCTTCATGCGGGGTGGGCCGACAAGATGAACAGGTGCATACCCAAGCCATCGGCCAAGGGCGTGCTGTCATTTGACAGCCCGGACTACTTCTAAGCCTACGCCTCGCGGGTGATGCGCTCGGTGTTCATTGACAGGGGGTGCGATGGCCTGACCGAGCGCCGCGGCGGCCTCGGCAAGCCGACCTGTCGGCACCCGACGCCGGCCGGAAACGGCCACGGCGGCACCAGTTCGGCCAGCGAGGCGAAGGCGTGTGCGCCGATCTCGGCAGGGACGCCGGATGGGTACGGTTCGCGCCATGGGCGTGCAAGCCACGGCGGTTCCATCGGGGGTGTGGCGTGGTGCGACAGGGTCCCGTCGAAGGTGGTGCGGGTGCGCAGCGGGCGGAGCACCTGCCGCTTTGCCCGCCTGTTTCGCCGATCACCGGCCATCCCGCCGTCCGACACTGGGCTGCGGCTCGACCCGTGCCCCGAAAGACCCGTGATGGCCCTCGACAAGTCCCGCATCAGCAACCAGATCGTGTGCCTCGAGGTGACCGACAGCCGGCATGTCGCGATGGACGCCGCCGTCTACCTGCGCGCTGCGCGCGAACTGCGCGAGACGATCCGTCGCGAACTCGGCGAGTTGCCGATGCGCGCCTTCCTCGTCCGCGCGCTGCCGTCGCTGCAAACCACCGCCGAGAACGTGTTCTTCGACCACCACCGCCGCTTCGCCGACTTGGACGGCAGCGGCGGCGCCGGCCTTGCGCAGGCGCTGAGCGACGGGGTATTGCAGCGCCTGCGGCGCCAGTAGCCCGCGGCCGATGCCTCCTTCGCCTCCTTCGCCTACTTCACCTCCTTCGACCTTCCGGCCCAGCGCCGCTGCCATGACCCGAACCGCCAAGCTGCTGCAATCCCTGCGCACCCATCCGCGCCTGGCCGGCGCCCTTGCGCTCGCACTCGCGCTGCTTGCGGGCGC
>Ga0105046_10006504_pt1 | contig 18455 bp, 17 predicted proteins | sample MAT03_FD_78385 | JGI IMG/M metagenome (GOLD analysis project Ga0105046, IMG submission 78385) | Freshwater microbial communities from Lake Fryxell liftoff mats and glacier meltwater in Antarctica - MAT-03 (megahit assembly) | ecosystem: Environmental > Aquatic > Freshwater > Ice > Liftoff...
AAATAATATAATAATTTTATCGATAAAATAATTCTATAAAAAAACATACCAGAATAATTCTAGAAATAAAGATAATATAATTATTTTACCGATAAAATAATTCTAGAAATAAAGATAATATAATAATTTTATCGATAAAATAATTGTAGAAATAAAGATAATATAATTCTAGAAAAAAAAACATACCAGAATAATACTAAAAATAATTATGTTATATTTATTTATAAAAATTATTATGGTATGTTTATTTCTACAATTATTATGACATGTTTATCTCTAAAATTAATTATATTATCTTTATTTTGTCATGTTTTTTCTAGAATTATTCTGGTATGTTTTATTGATATAATAATTATATTATCTTTTCTATAATTATTCTGGCATGTTTTTATCGATAAAATAATTCTATCATCTTCATTTTTATAATTATTTTGATAGGTTTTACCAATAAAATAAATTATTTTATCTTTATTTTTAGAATTATTTTGGCATGTTTTATCGAAAAAATAATTCTATTATTTTTATTCTGGTATGTTTTATCGATAGAATAATTATATTATCTTTTCTATAATTATTCTGGCATGTTTTATTGATAAAATAATTTTGGTATGTTTTATCAATAATATAAATTATTTTATCATTATCTTTATAATTGTTTTGGAATGTTTTATCCAAAAAATAATTCTATTATCTTTATTTTAGAATTATTTGTCATGTTTTTTTTATATAATTATTCTAATGTTTTTATTTTTTTAGAATTATTATCAATCAATATATAGTATTTCTTTAATCTATCTGTTCCATATTTGAATCTTCCCCTGATGGCGTAGTGTCAGGTAGTGGTGGTAGTGTTTCTTGGTCAATTGACACATTTAAATTTAATCCCATCATTATCATCTTTCTAATTCTATTCGCATGAATTACTGGATCATCCAAACTAAATCCACACACTAACAATGCTGTCTCATACACTAATTCTACCAAATCCTTTACCGTTGGATCTTTCTCGTCATTCTCATGCAATCTTTTTAATTCCATTATAATTGGATCCTTATGATTTAATTCTAAATTCTTCTTAGCACACATATATTGACTCGTACTTGTATCTCTTAATGCTTGCGCTTTCATAATCCTCTCCATATTCGCTGACCATCCATGCTTTCCTGTTGTTAATATACATGATGAATTTAAATCTCTCTCACATACTACTACCTTCTCCACTTTCGTGTCTAATATTTCTTTGACCCTTTTACATAACTTTTCATATCCTCTCTTAGTCTCTTCGTCCACTGGATTTAAATTTACATCCTCCTTTGTTATACACACTAACTTCTTCCCATTATATTCTTTTAATTGTTGCATACAATACTCATCTATCGGATCTGTCATGTATATCACCTCATACTTCTTCTCCTTAAATCCGTCCAGAAATGGTGATGTTGTTACACTATGTATCGATTCACCCGTTATATAATATATATCATTCTGTCCCTCCTTCATCCCACTCATGTACTCTTTTAATGATCTATTTGTCCCACTTGTCGTTGGATACCTTAATAAATCACATAACTTTTCCCTATTTGTCGAATCTTCATGAATTCCGTATTTTAGACTTTTACTGTATTGATCATAGAATTTCTTGTACTCTTCCTCCTTATCTGTCATCTCCTCAAACATCTCTAAACATTTCTTCACTAAATTCTTCTTTATTACTTTTATTATTCTGTTCTGCTGTAATATTTCTCTCGATACATTCAATGGTAAATCCTCTGAATCTACTACCCCCTTCACGAAATTTAACCACTCTGGCATTAAATCCTTACAATCATCCATTATAAATACTCTCTTCACATACAATTTTATATTATTCGTTTTCTTCTTACTCTCAAATAAATCAAATGGAGCCCTCTTTGGTATGTATAATACTGCTTTAAATTCAACTTGCCCTTCCACCCCAAAATGCTTCACCCTCAAATAATCCTCCCAATCATTCGTCAACCCTTTGTAGAAACTCTTGTATTCCTCCTCTGTTACTGTCTTCGAATCTCTGATCCATATTGGCTTCATCTTGTTCAATTGCTCCCACTCGTATTTTATTACTTCCTCTTTCTTATCACCCTCCGCTTTCACTTCCTCCACACTTGGCTTGTCCTCCCCACTCTCTTTTTCTTCCTCTTCCTCCTTTGTATCTTCTGTCGTCTTTTTACTTGTATACAAGTATATTGGATAATTTATATATTCTGAATGTTTCTTGATTATATTCTTGATTTCTGTTTCTTCTAAATATTTAGTCTGATCAGCCTTTATATGAAGTATTAATTGTGTTCCTCTTGTTAATGAATTAGTTTCGTCTCTGGTCATCGTAAACTCTCCTCCCGCTTCTGATTCCCATATATATTGATCATCTGTATTACTCTTGGATATTACTATCACCTTGTCCGCTACTAAAAATGCTGAGTAAAATCCAACACCAAATTGTCCAATTAATGATACATCTGCCTTCTGCAAATTCTCCATAAAACTTTTGGTTCCCGATTTAGCTATCGTTCCCAAATTACTAATCAATTCACTCTTCGTCATCCCTATTCCTGTATCTGTTATTGTTATTGTCCCTGCTTCCTTATCAGTCTTAATTGTTATCTTCAAATCCTTCTCCATTTCCATAAGCGTTGGATCTGTCAACGCCATAAATCTAATTTTGTCAAGAGCATCCGAACTATTTGAAATTAATTCTCTTAAAAATATATCCTTGTTGGAATAAAACGCATTGATTATTAAACTTAATAATTGATTGATTTCTGCTTGAAATGCAAACGTTTCAGACATTTTTTTTAAAAAAAGATATTTTAAAAAATAATAATCAATTTTTTTTATTTTTATAAAAAAAAACTCCCCTATGACTCCGCAACATTTATATATTTCATACGAATCAGTATTGTCCAGTATCTGCTCTGAATATAATACTAATCCCCCCAAAATTATTAGTTTTATTATTTTTGATATACTTCCTAAAATGATGAAAGATGCTGAAAAAATTAATACCCTAACTGGTCCCCAGAAAAAACAATTAATTATTGATACCCTCGATAAATTAATTATTTCTGTTTTTGATACTTTAAATCAATCTCCCCCATTTTCAAATTCTCATATTGATGAAATTGTTAAAGATTTACTATTAATATTATTACCTAAAGCTATTGATACTATCATTTATATTGATCATGGTAATCTTAAAATTAAATCTCGATCTTGGTGTTAGTAATTTTATTCAAAAAATTCGTATTCCACATCTTTTAGTAACTTTTTCTCTTCCAAATATAAATCATATGCTAAATCTTCATCAATTGTTGTATCCATTAATATTTCTGATTGTACTGGTAATTCTTCATTAAATACTTGTCGATATTTATCCTGAATTGTTGTTATTAATTTATTGTACTCTACATAATTAAATTGATCTGTTATATTTTTACTTCTGTCTGATAATACACTAAAAAATGTAATAATTAAATTCTTGATTTGATTGATTTTATTAGCTTTAATTGTATTGATCTCTTGTATAAAAGATTTACTCTTATTTTTGAGATCCTCAATTTTAGTTAATTTATCCTCTTTAATTAAATTAACTTCATCACCGGAATAATCATTCAATGCCTTGATTAATGTCAATACCTTATCTAATTCTACATACTTTTGTGTCTTTTCTGATAATTCTTCAAAACATGTATTTATACTATTGTTTGATGCTACAATAATATTATTTAATGTATTTAATCCATCTAGTACATCAGTCTTTGTTAAATTACTTTTAGTATTGATTCTTTTAAGTAAATTGTTTAATCTTATAATTATACCCTTATCCTCAATACAATAATCGAAATCTTTAGTCAATTTTTTATTTAACTTACTAAATAATGATTCAATTATATTTAATTCCTTATCAATATTTTTTATTAACCTATCAAATTTCTGCGCCTTCTTTAAAATATTTTTTTGATCTTCCACAAAATCGACATTTCTTTTACTTCTCATTTCTGCTAATTCCTTCAATTGGTCTGTCATCTCTGGGTTAAATTTTTGTTGGTCTTCCAAAAAATTTACAGGTCTTTTACTTTGTATCGGGTTCCTATCAAATCTTTTTGCTCTCAATGATGCCAACTCTTTTAATTGATCGTTCATTTTAATATAAAAAAAAAATAATTTTTAATACAATTTATAAATCCATACTGTACAATAATTTGTGATTATCAATTAATTCTCCTTCAGTAATCCATATACTTACTATTTTGCCAGAATATGGTGAAATTTCGGTAAATGTATTTTCTCCAACTTGACATGTTAAGATGATGTCATTTTTTTCAACAATATCATCAATTATATTATGTATCCGTTTGACTTTAATACCTTGACTATTGGCATATTTATGATTATTTAATTTTAGGTGATATCTTCGAGTTTTTACAGGATGTTTAAACATTTTTGGTACATTTAAAAATAATTTTCTAGTTCAATTTTGATACAACCATTTATTTTTTTCCTAATTTAGTCATTAAATTAATTTATAAAAAAAATTATTAATATTTAAATATTTATCCATTTTATAAAACGGATAAATAATAATTATGAAGTATCATAAACTTTTTGGAAAAAAAATTAAACATTTAACAAAAACAAAAATTTTATGTATTGGAAATATTTCAAAAGTGTATGTAGGATATTACCAATCAATTAAATGTATTGTAAAAATATGTGATAGTGTAACCAATAGTCCAAATGAATTAAAAATATTAAACTATTTAAAATTAACAAGTTGTGCTGATCACGTTCCAAATTTACTTACGAGTGTATATAATAATAATAATAATAAAATTTTAATAATTATGGAGTATATTAATGGAAAAAATTTATATTGTATCCTTGAAAAAAATTTGTATAAAAATAATTGGAACAATATATTTAAAAATTTAACTAGAGTATTATATAATTTGCATAGTCATGGAATTATACATCATGATTTAAAACCCGAAAATATAATTGTAATGAATAATTTAAATATTAAAATTATAGATTTTGGATTCTCATGTACAGTTAATCAAAATTTATGGAAAACTATGAATATTGATTTTCCATTGATATCAATAGGTGGAACTATATCCACAGCTGCACCCGAAAAAAAAATACAAACTATAATTGATCATTATAAATGTGATATATATAGTTTGGGTATTATATTCTATGTGTGTTTATATAAATCATATCCATATTATGATAATTTTAAATATTTAAATACATCAACTTATATTGGACAATTAATTCAAAAATTAACCACTGATGATCCGTTGACTCGACCATCCTTACTTGAAGTTTATAATATTCTAAATATTATATAAATCATATTCACATCAACTTATATTGGACAATTAACTAATAATGATCCGAACATCCCTACTTGAAAATTAAGTTATAAAAAATATCAACAATTGAATTATGCATTAATTAATAGTTGTAGTAATGCACAATACATACCACAGGATAAAGTAAAAGTTAAATATTTTAGATCATTATATATATTAATTCAAAATATTTCATTAGTTAATTGTTTGGGGGAAGATACTTATGTACAACCTACTAATTTAAAAATAGTGAAAATATTGAAGATTGATACCGTTGTGATAGGGTATATATTTAAAACTAAAAATAAATTAATAATAGTATTTGGATCATCAACAACTCAATATCAGCTAATCCAATCACTCAATATTCAATTAACTGATTTATGTAAAATAGTTAAACAGGATATTGTATGGATCAATGGAACGGAAGAAATAATAATAGCAGGAATATATTTAATCAAATATCAACCATCAGTAATTTCATTCGCTGGTCCAAGAGTATTATCTACCCACACAGCAATGAGAATTGATAAATTAAAGTTACCAATATATCGTATTTGTAATACCGAAGATGTGATTACAGATTTACCATTATCTATATATATGGGTTTATTATACAGTCATGTTGGTAAAGTTAGAACCTTCACCTTAAATTTAAATGATTATTTTTTAAATCATACTATTAAAATAATTTGTATATTAGTTACCTAATTGTCTCATTTGATTCATATATTTCAATTTTTTTATTTTTAAATCAGTTAACAATTCAGACAGATTGTTTATTATTTTAGTATCACCATCGTATCTCACACCACCGTCAGACCAAACAAGTCGATATACTATATCATCATTTCCATATTTATTTACAAACCCGACTGTAAATAAAGCATCGGGTTTATTTGAAAATCTAATTATATATTCGCTATTCCTATCACCCCTAAAGTTATTATTCGATAATATATCTCCAATAAATTCATCAGCTGCGGCTAAATTTGCATTTTTTCCTAGTATCACATCTAATTCTTCAACAGAAATTCCTTTGATTTTCATATAGCTTTTAAGATTATCATAGTCTTTTAAATCATGGTGACTCAGTGGATTTCTGTGTTCTTCAAAATTCTGATTCTCTTCTACATCATCAAACCCTTGCTGAAAATGTTTTTGAGAAAGTTTACTAGTTGATTGACGTCGCATTTTTTAAAATCAATATCGGTGACATTTTTGGATAGTTTGATAAATATATATTGAAAAAATTGATTAGTTATATATTTTTTTCCAAAAATATAAATGATATATATAAAAGGATTTGGATTTAAACACACAATTAAATTAAATAATTTTATTGGATCATATCATAATTTAACAGTTATCATCAATGATGAATATATATATTTATATATTATTAAATCAGATAGAATTACAAATTTAATTTGTTATGATCAAATAATTTATGAAAAATTAAAACATGAGCATTATTTAAGACATATTATTAACATGTTTATATTGTTGACTCAATTACCAATTACATATATTGATACAAAAGATATAATATATTCAAAAATCACAACAGTGCCTCAATCTACGGACACAATGACAGATTCTAAAATATATATGGGTGGATATAAGTTAAATACATTATTAGAAGATGAGTATTCTAAATTTGTGGATCAACTTTTAGTAATAGATATATATATGTATATTAAACATCAAAGATATTTAAAAAATCAGGATTTAGAATTCACGATGAGTTATTTGTTTATTGAAAGATGTATTAATCAAATATTCGATAATATGATTAATAATATGAAATCCAATAATGTATTAATTACTAATTTAAGAAAATATAAAACAATACATCATAAAATTGATTTATTATTTATTCGAGAATGGTTGACTGATGATATGTATCAAAAAATAGATACAGTTAGAGTATCTAGAAATGATTATATTCATTATTTACACAGAATTGATGATCATATCATAGACATAACTCGACATATTTTATCATATGTCTATACAATAGCATATTCCACCAAAATTTTAATTTAGAATTTACGATAAATTATTTGTTTATTGAAATTGATTTATCCTAGGATGTTCCAACTGATGACATGTATCAAAAAATAGATACAGACTTGATGATTATATCATTGACAAATTTTATCATATGTCTATATAGTAGCGTATCCCACCAAAATTTTAATCAAATATTCGATAATATGAAATCATTAATTTATCCGATAATGTTCAACTGATGATATGTATCAAAAAATAGATACAAAATTGATGATCATAACTCAACAAATTTTATAATATGTCTATACAATAGCATATTCCATCAAAATTTTAGAAAAATTTTGATAAATAAAATTGTTTTTTTAAAAAAAAAAAATTATATATAAAAAATGTCTAATATTATTACAATAAACACTGCTGATAATGGTATATTTAGAGTTTTACCTATGTTAATAGAAAAATCAACAACTTTAACAAATTTAATCGAAGACACAGTGTTATCAGAAGAGGACCCAGTAATTGAATTGAATTCAATAGAACGATTAACAATGACGGCAGTATTAGATTATTTAAAAATACATCTTAATGATGTTGTAAAAGAAGACAAACCAACTGACCCAATCAGTGAAGTGGATGAGGCTTTTATAGGTAATAATGTTGATACAATATTTAAAATTATTGAGGCTGCAAATTTTTTGGACATTAAACCTTTATTAGAAATGGGATGTAAAAAAATTGCAAATCTTATTAAAGGAAAATCAACAGCAGAAATGAGAACAATATTAAGCATAGAGAATGATTTTACCCCACAAGAGGAAGCGGATATGAAAAAGGAGAATGAGTGGGTATCGACTTAAAATGGATCAATATTGAATCGGAATTTAAACACACTAGTAAATTAAATAATTTTACTAGACCATATTTATAGATTAACACATAAACATTAGTAATATATATTTGTTTATTGAAAGATGTATTAATTACTAATTTAAAAAATAATTTTTTAAACAAAAAAATATTTTTTAAAAAAAATATATATATATATAAAATGTTTGATAATATTACAATAAAAACAACTAATGATGGTATATTTACAGTTTCTCATTTGTTAATACAGAAATCAACAATTCTAACAAATTTAATTGAAAATACAATAGTAGCAGGAGAGAACTCAGTAATTGAATTAAATTCAGTAGATAAAGAAACAATGGAGGTAGTATTATACTATTTAACACAACATCTTAATGATCAGGTAACAGATGTAGAGTCGACTGATCCAATCAATCCAGAGGATGACAGTTTTATAGGTAATGATGTAAGTAGTATATTTAAAGTTATCGAAGCTGCAAATTTTTTGGAAATTAAACCGTTATTAGAATTAGGATGTAAGAAAATTGCATATTTGCTTAAAGGAAAATCGAAAGATGAAATGATAACAATACTTGGAATTAAGAATGATTTTAACTCAAAAGAGGAGAAGGAGGAAGAGTGATTAATTTAATAGATGTATCAGACACAAGGAAATTAAGTTGAATAAATCAAATTTGGGGATGTGAGAATCAAAAAAAGAGTTTAAGTTGACTAAAATATGGACGCTTAAAGGAAAATCGAATGGGAATGATTTTTAAATCAAAAGATGAGAAGATAAAGGAGGAATAGTGATTAATTTGATAGATATATCAGACATAAGAAAAAGAATTTGATGAATATATTCATCAATATTAAGTTGAACAGGGATGTGTATATCGAGATGATATTTAAAAAATGTAAAATGTAATTGAATAAGAAGATTTAAGTTATAAATTAAAATTTTAAGATAATAATCATCTATAAAAATTTGGGGGATGCGAGAATCAAAAAAGAGTTTAATTTGATTAAAATCTGGACCATCTAAAAAGTATCGTGAATACTGAATATATTTAATAATTAAAAATGTAGACAGATTAAACTCATCATCACTAAAGAATGAATAAGTGGAACATGGACCAAGATAATTAAGTGGATAAATTTTGTCAGATTGAATACAATGTTGTAAATCAATAAGATGAATTTCTCGACAATTATCCTGATTATAGCAAATAAAGCCATTTAAATTATCGCTAATTAAATAAGAATATAATTGATCAATAGATGGTTTATATTTTTTAAAATCAATAATTGATAAATATCTAATAGATTTAAATTCAATCCATTTATCATCTGAATTGGACTTACGATGTTGAAGATAGTTGATAGATAACCCAAAATTCATAACATCATTAGGGAGATCAGAAGAGTTAATAACTTGAAATAATTTTAAACCAGGTTTAAAAATTAAAATATCTGGATTCATTTTAACAACACGTTCTAACTAAATATTTTCATTTTTTTAAAAAAAAAGCCTGAAATATGTGTGATATGATATATATTGGATCAGTAGAAGTTGTATTCAATCCATTTATAATCTGAATTGAAGTTATTTGATAAATAACATCATTAGTAACTAAATATTTTCATTTAAAAAAAAATGAAAATATAAAAATGGGTGAACAGGTGTGTAATACAATATATAATATATATATATATAATATATATTAGATCAAAAATTGGGGGTTGGAGCAGCAGGAGTGGTATTCAATCTATTTATTATCTGAATTGAAGTTATTTGATAAATAACATCATTAGGAATAACAAACGAATTAATAACTAAATATTTTCATTTAAAAAAAAATGAAAATATAAAAAATGGGTGAACAGGTGTGTGATACGATATATATATTAGATCAAAAATTGGGGGTTGGAGCAGCAGGAGTGGTATATAAAGTATACAATAAAAAATTAAACAAAGGAACAGCAATTAAGATAAATAGAATAATTAATTATTATGATGGTGATGATTTTATAGATAAAGAGATAAAAGCATTAAAAAAATTAAATGAATACCAAATCAAGAATGTCCCAGAGTATATCAGTAGTGGAAAATGTACTATAGGGAATTTAGTAAATGAGAAGTATGTGGAAATGTCATTAGGAGATATCACATTTAAGGATTTTTATAATAATGGAAACTTATTTTCACAAAAACAATTATACAGTTTATTATTTGAAATATTTTACACCATGATGCAATTAATCAAATATTCATGTGTTCATCATGATATCAAAGATGATAACATCATGATAATGTATTCCCAGAAACCCAGAATATATAAATTGATGAATACTAGTATTGTAATTGATGAATTATTAGGATTTATGTTTATAGATTTTAATTTAAGTTTATTTGAGTGTGATCAAGAATATCATTCAACAGATTTAACAATGTTAGAATCCGTAATTGAACAAATGTTATACCATACTGAAAATGTTAATGAACAAAATATTAATAATATTGAAAAAATATTTGAAATATTTTATAATGGTGATTATAATCAAATTAATAATGAATTGATCTTGTTGGGTGATATGATAAAAAATTTTCAAGACTAAAGTAATTGCCAGTTAAATTTCACAGATTTAAAAAATTTTCAAGCCTGAAGTAATCGGGGGTTAAGTTGATGAATTAAATTCCAATCTATTGGATAATTTGGAGGAATTAAATTTTTGATAGATGTATAAATATATTTATTATGTGATTTAATAGCGGAATCAAGAATATATGACCAAGTCCAGTTATAATTTTGGGGTGCCAGTTTAAACACACGATTCAATTGATACATATCACCAAAAAAACTTGCATGTAGTATATAATTCCAATTCCAATTTTCGGTAGATTTAGCTAAGTCAAGTATTAAATCAAAATTATTAGTTTTAAATGATTCTCCTGCTATAATTAACCAATTTATTTCATAATCCTTTGGTAATATATTATATATTTTCAAGAATAAATCTTTATTAATACCGATTAATAATTTTAATAATTTATTAAAATTTATATAATTAGAACATTTATCAAATGCTTCTAAATTAAATTTCTTGTATATTTTTAAACAATAAAACACAATTTTTGAATAATTTATATGTATTGCATGGGGAAATAATGACGTGAATAAATTTATAATGGGTTGATCATTAACTGAATAAGCCAAATGGACAAATTTTACAAGAATATTAATTAAAATTTCTTGTTGAGATTGTAATAAAAGTTTAATAACTTTTATATTTTTATTAATAATTGCATGATATAATAATTCGTTAAAATCGGGTATTTTAATTTTCATGTTTGAGAAAAAAGTATAGAAATTAGTATTTTTATTATATAAACTCAGTTGAGCTAATCGTTGATAATTAAATTTATATAAGTTTTTGTATTTTTTTATATGATATTGTAATTGATTTAAATCATTTCCTAAACATAATCCTTCTGCTACTGCTTGATATTCAGAATCATGTTTTAAATATCCCATTGCCAAATCATAATAACCCTTTTGACTTAATTTTAACATTATATATTCATAATTAATATATCCCATATCTAAAATATATACTAATAATTTCATATTATTATCTACTATGCATCGTCTAGCAAACTCGTTAAAATTTATGTATTTTTCGGATCCTTTCCAAATTCCACCATTTTGAGTATATAATTTTAAATATGTACATTTATTCGGATTGTCCAATTTAATATTATATTTTTGTTTTGATAATATTTTCCATATGTGCTCTCCGTTATACATGTTTTGGACATTTTTATCAACCTGTCCAAAGTTAATTATTGATTCATAATCTAAATATATTAATATTTGAAGTACTAAATCTGCATTATACTGTATGATATTCATTTTCAATCATTCCTTAAAATTCATATTTAAAACAAATTTTAAATATGTAGTAAAAATCATTTTTTTAATAGTTGTTTTAAATATAAATATTCATATTTAAAACAAATGAATTCGGTAGAATTAATAATTAATGAAATTAAATGTAAATCATGTTCTGATGGAATTATAAATCATTTAATTGACATACCAGGAGTAATAGATATTAGTATAAATATAGTGACGAAAATGTGTGATATAAAATATGATAGTACTAAAATTGGGATTAGAGATATATTAAAAATTATATCAGAATTGGGATATAATGGAACAGTATGTGAAGATAATCAATCTATTACTCAAATTAATTTAAATAATATACAAAATGATTTAAAATTTTTAAAACAATCATTACTATTTTCGATACCTATTTTAGTAATGACGATGTGGTATATGCACGGAAATTTAATTAGTGACTGGTTAATTTTTTTTATAATCACACCTATGCATTTTTTTATTGGTTCTAAATTTCATCGAAACGCTTATCTTAATTTATTGAATTTTGATTTAACTATGGATGTTTTGATAAGTTTAAGCACATTAACATCATATATTTATTCAGTAATTATAATAATATTTAATAGTATTGATCCAAGTATTTATAGACATAATTTATTTGATACATCTGCAATGATATTTACATTTATACTTTTAGGTAAATATATTGAAACAAACATTAAACATAAAATGTTTAATCATACTAATAAATTAATTAATTTAACTCCACAAACAGCTAATTTAATATGTGATGATAATATTATGAAAATAGAAATTAATAAACTCCAACTCAATGATTTATTAGTTGTATATCCAGATGAGATTATTCCAACAGATGGAATAATAGTATTTGGAAATTCATGGATTGATGAATCAATGATAACTGGTGAAAATATGCCAATTTTGAAGGGGGAATTTGATCATGTAATTGGAGGAACTATTAATAAAGGAGAAGTTTTCAGAATGAAAGTTAGTCAAATTGGCGGAAACACGAAATTATCAAAAATAATAAAATTAATTAAAGAGTCATATAAATATAAATCAAATATTGAAAAATTAGGAGACAATATTACTCGAATATTTATTCCAGTGATTATAGGTATTTCCTTAATCACTTTAATGACATGGACGTATTATAGATCAATATATGATGGATTATGGTTTTTTATATCAGTAATTGTCATATCATGTCCATGTGCAATTGGGTTAGCAACACCAACGGCTATTATGGTTGGAATAAATATTGGTGCCAAATATGGAATTTTAATTAAAAATAGTCATGTCTTTGAAATGTTGACCAAAATTGATACATTATTTATTGATAAAACTGGAACATTGACATTTGGAAAATTAAAAGTCAATCAAGTAAATATATTGAATTTATCAATATCAGAAATTAAATTATTTATATATCTGATGATGATAGAAAAGAATATTAGACATCCTGTTGCTGAAGCATTGACTAATTATGGTCATAAAATCACATTGTTGGAGTCAATCCCATCAGCTGATAATATTCAACAATTTCCTCAAGGAGTAACTGGTATAATAAATAATCAAACTATTAAAATAGGAAGTTTAATATTTTTTGATAAACATATCACTGATCAAGTGAGTACCATTTCTGACAAATTAGTAATTGTCACAATAAATGATATATTGGTGTCTATAATTAATTTAACCGATGAATTAAGACCCGAATCCCAAAATTTAATTAACTGGTGTAATCTTAATAATATTACTGTTTATATGTTGACTGGTGATTCCGAAATTGTAACCAAGCCTATAGCAAATCATTTGGGTATAAACTATTTATGTGAATTAACTCCAGATCAAAAATTAAATATTATTAAAGAATATAAATTATTAGGACATAATGTATGTATGATAGGAGATGGAATTAATGATTCACCAGCATTGGCTGAAGCTGATGTTGGAATGACTATTAAAACTGGTCATGAAATAGCTTTAGATACAGCAGATGTTATTTTACTTAAAAATATAATTGATTTTTGTACAGTTATGAAATTAAGTAAATATACATTTAGAATAATAAAAATTAATTATATGTGGGCTTTTTTGTATAATTTATTATGTATTCCAATAGCAGCAGGTGTTTTAGTTTATTTCGGAATACCATCTATTTCTCCAATGATCGCCAGTTTAGCTATGAGTTTATCTTCCATTTGTGTCGTCTTATGTTCTCTCTCCTTGAACTTATTTAATTTTACTAATTGTGTCTCTTCACATATTTAATTTTAGTATGTACTTCATATAACACATTCGGATTATATTTTTTAGTGTCTATTTGAATACCTGATGTCAAATTATCATAATCTAATTCAAGAAGTCCGTATTTAGTTTTAAATAAAATTATAGTTTTTTTCATTTAATATTAAATCAATCATATAATATTTTTTTCAATTTTTATTCAGGTAATATAAATGGCTCTATGGATGTGGATTGTTATTTATATAATTCTTCATATTTTTGGTATAATATTTCTATATTTAATTGGTCCTTTATTTATTTGAAAATTATATACATAATCTTAAAAAAAAATATTTTTTTTTAGAGTAAAAAATGGAGTTATTAACTGATAGTATTAGTAGGATATTTGGGTGGAATATTCAATTATATAAATACACAGATATACCAAAAAATAGTTTTGGAGTGTTTATTAGTATATATAGAGATTCAATGGTTCACGGATGTTTAGGATATTGGGATGAAAAATACGAAATTGTGTCAGTTCCTATTTTATACACCAAAATGATTAATTTATCATATGACACTGCTTATACTGATCCAAGGAATATGGACCATTTAGAGTCGGATAGTTCAACGATAATTGAGATTATTTTTATGATTAATCCAATACCATTAGATGATAAGACATATAATCATCAAACACATGGAATTATATATGAAAATAATAATAATAAAGCGACTTTCTTGCCTGATGTGTTTAAATCTAAATCGTTGGAATATATCAAATCACAATTAATTAACAAATCTAACTCTAATAGTTCTGGGACGTTTAAATCGTATTCTATTATAAAATTCACTGATACTGTTAAAAATATTCAAATATATTTATATAATATATTAAATGATAATTATATTAAATTCTTTCAAAAATATCCACAATTACCATATATAGTATCAAATAATAAAATTATTACGGATCCATCCCAAGAAGTTAGAAATTTATCAGTCATTATTACTTTATCTATATTACATAATAATCCATATAAATATCAAAAACCTAAATCTCTTCATGCCCTAGGATTATGGTACTATCTATCTAACGATTCATCAACTGCTGATTTATTATTTAAAAATAGACATGAGCTTGAACCAATTTTTGAATATCCCCAAATTTGTATTTATTTATACAATAGTAAATATAAATCAATAATTCAATCTGAAATTGAATCTACTCCCGTTCCAGTCTCATCTACTAATATTTTTGAAATTAATTGGTTAATTCAATTATATCATAAATATAATTTAATTAATAAGTTGATTCAATTAAAAAATCTTCTCATTCTTCTTATCAAAAATTTAGATACTCTTGAAACTAATTATTTAGCAGTCGCTTTTGAAGCACTTTCTGTCTTCAACTGGAAACTCGGGAATCTTTATTTTCATGTCTTTAATCACCTCATGAAACGATATAATTCAACTTACGGTTTATATGAATTTCTAAATAAAGATATGCGTGTAGATATTACCGATCATGTTATTTCAGGAATCCTCATTGAGTTAAATTTAGATACTCTTGAAAAGATTTAACACCATTTTATGTCTTTAATTTACTGTTTGTAGATATTACCAATCATTATTGAGTTAAAGTTAGATACACATGAAACAGTATAAAGAAATTTCAGGAAGTCTAATTGAGTTCATTTAAAATATATTCGACTGATTGTAAAGCTCCTTCGATCCATCCTTGAAACAAAGACACACATTCACCAATCACCCATATATGTGGGTATGGATGTTGTGCTTGATAAATAAATTGTGATTTAGCAATAGGACTGCATGTACAATAATGAGTTCCTGAATAAGTGTAATATCCATAAATCTGGAGTAGTGTATTGGTAAGACTGGAGCAGTGTAATGTTTTAGTTAATAAGTCTTCAAAATATTTTTGATTTTCAGGTATATTTTGAATATATTGATTTAATAAATTAGCATTGTTATTATCAGAATATGATATGACATATAAATTTTGACTTATGGGTATTAATCCTTGAAGTGGTGTATCAACAAAAGTATAATCTGGTATGCATGTGGATAATATTTGACTTCCTCTATCATTAAATACACCATACAATCGTAAAAATGGTTGAGATTTAATTTGATTATATATCAATAAATTTGGTAATAATTTTTTTACGTTGTGGATATCTGTGGCGATCAATACTTTGGTTGTTGTAAATATATTATTTATAATATATTTATTATCGATATATTTAATATCAGTAACCTCACAATTAAAAATTATATTCAATTTAAATTTACTCCATAATTTTTTCCAATTAACTGGTATAATTGTATTTCCACTTACATTGTCTTCCATATTATAATATTCTAATGTGTCAACAATACATTGATTATCATAATCACTCCTCCCACTCGCTTTGACGAATTGAGTATATGTATCTATTCCGAAATATTGACACATAAATTGTTTTGTAGTTAAATGTTTATTTGTTTCTGTTAATATTTGTTTTCTGATTATATCAAATATATGTAATATATCCATATATTTGATATATTTATAATTAATTTTTGTAATTATTTTATTAATTGGTACATTAAATGATTTTAATAATTCAATAGCATACACATCTTTAGGATATCGTAATGCATAAGCACCAGTTGGAACATCTATATTGGTGATACTCACAGTTTGTGCTCTTCCACCAATATCTGTACTTTTTTCTAAAATTAAAATATTCGGATTACTTAATTTATTCATTAATTTAAAATATGCATATATTCCACTTGCTCCTCCTCCGATTATAATATAATCATACATTTTTTCATACAAAAATTAATTTATAAAAATTATTAATTGGTACATTAAATGATTTTAATAATTCAATTACATACACATGTTTAAAATATCGAACCAGTTGACACATTTTATATTCGGAGTTTGTGATCTTCTACAAATATCTTTACTCTTTTCTAAAATTAAAATATGCATATATTCCACTGTCTAATCATCCCATTATAATAATTCAATTACATACACATATTTATGATATCTTAATATTATTTTTATTTCTAAAATTATTCTGGTATATTATCTTTATTTATAGAATTATTTTGGTATGTTTTTTCTAAACTTATTTTATCGATAGAAAAAAATTATATTATCTTTATTTCTAGAATTATTTTGGTATGTTTTTTTTTAAAAATACTTTTATCGATAAAATAATTATATTATATTTATTTATAGAATTATTCTAGTATGTTTTTTTTTAGAATTATATTATCTTTATTTATAGAATTATTTTGGTATGTTTTTTCAAGACTTATTTTATCGATGAAAAAAAATTATATTATCTTTATTTCTAGAATTATTATGGTATGTTTTTTTCTAGAATTATTTTATCGATAAAAAAAATTATATTATCTTTATTTCTAGAATTATTTTGGTATGTTTTTTTTCTAAAATAATTTTATCGATAAAATAATTATATTATATTTATTTATAAAATTATTCTGGTATGTTTTTTTTCTAGAATTATTCTAGTATGTTTTTTTTTAGAATTATATTATCTTTATTTCTAGAATTATTCTGATATGTTTTTTTTCCAGAATTATTTTATCGATAAAATAATTATATTATCTTTATTTCTAGAATTATTCTGGTATGTTTTTTTCTATAATTATTTTATCGATAAAAAAAATTATATTATCTTTATTTCATCGATAAAATAATTATATTATCTATATTTCTAGAATTATTCTGGTATGTTTTTTTATATAATTATTTTATCGATAAAATAATTATATTATCTATATTTCTAGAATTATTCTGGTATGTTTTTTTCTATAATTATTTTATCGATAAAATAATTATATTATCTTTATTTCTAAAATTATTCTGATATATTTTTTTCTATAATTATTTTATCGATGAAAAAAATTATATTATCTTTATTTCTAGAATTATTCTGGTATGTTTTTTTTCTAGAATAATTTTATCGATAAAATAATTATATTATCT
>Ga0105046_10006508_pt1 | contig 18450 bp, 14 predicted proteins | sample MAT03_FD_78385 | JGI IMG/M metagenome (GOLD analysis project Ga0105046, IMG submission 78385) | Freshwater microbial communities from Lake Fryxell liftoff mats and glacier meltwater in Antarctica - MAT-03 (megahit assembly) | ecosystem: Environmental > Aquatic > Freshwater > Ice > Liftoff...
ACGCGCTCTTGCTCTTTCCGACGGCGGCCGCGGACTTTCTCGAAAACGAGCGCTTTTACCTCATCAAATCCATCGAGCAGTACATCTTCGAGGGTCGCGTCCAGGTCTTTTCGATCGACAGCATCAACAAGCACACGTGGATGAACGACAAGCTGCACCCGCTCGAAAAGGCGCGGCGGCAGGCCCTCTACGCCGAGTACGTGGAGGAGGAGGTCGTGCCGCACATCCGTCGCAGCGTCGGCGCACCGGTGCGTATCGCCGCCAGCGGGGCGAGCTTCGGCGCGTTCCACGCGGCAAACCAGGTCTTCCGTCGTCCCGACCTGTTCGACACCCTCATCGCGATGAGCGGCTTCTACGATCTGGAGCCCGGCTACACCGAAGGGCACATGAACGACGACATCTACTTCAACAACCCCAGCAGCTTCATCCCCAAGGCGAGCGGTCGGGACCTGGAGCTGATGCGGTCGGTGCAGGTCCACCTCGTGACCGGTCAGGGCGCCTACGAGCGCGCCGACAAGTCCCAGGCGTTCTCCGGCGTCCTCTGGGACAAGGGCATCTGGAACAACCTCGACCTTTGGGGCCACGACGTCGACCACGACTGGCCCAGCTGGCGGCAGATGCTGCCGTATTACGTAGATCAAAAACTAGGCTGGTGAGGAACGCGGCTCAAGGCTTTGGGGTCTTGAGCTTCACTAGCGCTTCGCGGAGCTCTTCTTCGGTGTAAGGGAGCTTCGCCAGGGCGGCCTTTTCGTCAGCGAGGGCCCGCTGGAGCTGGGCTCTCGCTTCCTTGGCGCGCGCCACCCACGCGGAGCTTTCCCCGGTGCGGTCGCCGAGACGCACGGTGCCTTCCATCATGGCCAGGCCCTTCTCGAGCAGCACCCGGTAGCGCAGCCGCATCGCGCCCTCGAAGAGCTGCTGCTGCTTCAAATCCCGCGGCTTGAAGGGCGCCGCCATGACGTCCTGGTGGAGCCGCTGGTAGAGCTGGCCGACGCGGTAGCCGGCCATCGCGCTCCAGTGGGCGTCGAGACTTCGCATCGCGTCGGTGTAGGCCTCCTGTGCGGAGAGGAGCCGCGTCGATCGATCTTCGAGCGTGGCCGCAAAGTCGGCGGGCATCGGCTCGAAACGGATCTTTTCGCTGTCCGCGCGCCGCCATTCACCAAGCGCGAACGCCAGCTGCGCCAGCTCCATCGGGGGCGCGCCGGACTGCCCGAGCTTGGCCTCCTCGACCATGTCGCGACCCTGCACGATCGCCTTGAACGCTTCCTCCTGACGCCCCTGTTCGACAAGGGCGAGCCCCAGCGCACCCAGGGCCTCGATGCGCTCGAGGACGGTGAGATCGGGCCGCCGATCGATGCGGCGCGCGACCGCCTCAAGCTCGGGCCAGCGCTCGAGGGTCGACAGCTCGCGGCTCGCCCGCAACAAGGCCTGCTTGGCGATGAGCGCATCGGGAAAGCGCTTCTCGCTCTCGAGGAAGAAGTCGACGGCTCGCACGTGGTCGCCGAGGGCCGTGTGGGCGAGGCCGAGGTTGAACAGCGCCGGCGCTGCCGCCTGCCCCCCCGAATCCATGGCGAGCACGCGCTGGAAGCCCGCGATGGCCGCTCGCTCATCTCCCTTCAGCAGCAGGTCTTGCGCCTCGCGGAAGGTGCGTTCGACGTCCTCGGGTGCGTGAGGCGTGATCCGCAAGTCCGGGGTGACGATGGGATCAGGATTCTTTGCGGGCGGGCCCGCAGCGCCGCCGGACGCGCAGCCGACGATGACGAAGGCGGCCGGAGCCACGGCGAAGAGCAACCGGGAGGTCTTCACCGACCGCAAGATAGCGGCAGCGCCCAGGTTGTTCCCCCGTTGCGGGCGTCAGGCCGCCTGAGCAGTTGCCTGCACGCCCCGACCCGGGCATGACTCGGTCGGCCTCGGGGGGCCCGGCGCGCGCGAAGGCGCCCGCCTTGCAAGGGGAAAAGGCGGCCCGCCCCGAGCAGGCGCGCTAGCATGAGTGGCCAGCAGGTGACGCAAGAACCGCAATGTCGGCTGCGATGACGAACAGCCCTGCTCAGACAGAAGAGCAGCTCCCGAAGCAATTCGGGAAGTACACCCTCATGCGGCGCCTCGCCGCCGGGGGGATGGCGGAGTTGTTTCTCGCGCTCCACAAGTCGGTGGCGGGCTTCGAGAAGCTCATCGTCATCAAGCGCATCCTGCCGGCGATGAACCAGGACAAGGCGTTCATCGACATGCTCCTCCACGAGGCGCGCGTCGCGGCAACCCTGTCCCACCCGAACATCGTCCAGACGTTCGACGTCGGCCAGGTCGATGGCACGTACTTCATCGCGATGGAGCACATCCACGGCGAGGACATCCGGTCCGTCGTGCGCGCGATGAAGCGCAACATGGTGCTGGAGTTCCCGACCGAGCACGCGATCGCGATCTGTCTCCACACCTGTGCCGGGCTCGCCTACGCCCACGACAAGCGCGATCTCAACGGGTCGAGCCTCGGCATCGTCCACCGCGACATCTCTCCCCAGAACATCGTCATCACCTTCGAAGGCGACGTGAAGGTCGTCGACTTCGGCATCGCCAAGAGCCAGCACGTCGTCGAGGACCGGAGCCCGGGTCAGCTCAAGGGCAAGGTCCCGTACATGTCGCCGGAGCAGGCGGCGGGCGAAGAGATCGACTGGCGCAGCGACATCTTCGCGGTCGGCGTGATCCTCTTCGAGCTCACGACCGGCAAGCGCCTCTTCAAGGGCGCAAGCGAGTACGAGACGCTCAAGCTCATCTGCGAGCGCGAGTACCCGCGACCTTCGCAGGTCCGTGCCGGCTACCCGCTCGGGCTCGAGCGCATCGTCATGCGCGCGCTCGCGAAGCGCCGCGAGGACCGCTACCAGAGCGCGCGAGACATGCAGTCGGACCTCGAGGCATTCGTCCGCGAAGAGCGGATGCCCGTCTCGACCGTGGCGGTCAGCGAATGGATGCGGATGCTCTTCCGCGACAAGATCGTCCAGCAGCAGGAGCTGTTGCACGACGTGAAGCGGCTCGCCGACGTCCTCGCCGACCAGCACCAGCAGCAGCAGGCGTGGGCCGCGGGGATGACGGGCGAATGGGGCGCGGTCAACCTCCAGAACCTCACCGCCGCGGCCTCGTCTAACAGCGTATCGGCTCCCGGCACCTCCCCCGGAACGTCGTCGACGGTGCCGCCGCCGCGTCGCTCGCCGCTGCCGATGGCGCTGGCCGCAGTGGGCGCGCTTTTCCTCGGGGGCGGCGCGGTCTTCTTCCTGACGCGGACGCCCCCCGAGCCCAAGCCGAGCCCGACCACCGCGGCCGACCCCGCAAAGGCGGCGACCAAAGAGCTGCGGGGATCGCTGGTGATCGAGACGACGCCCGCCGACGCCGCCATCTGGATTGCCGGCGAGATGCGCAAGGAGTCGTCTCCTGCGACGATCGAAAATCTCCCCCTCGATACCGAGATCGAGCTCAAGGTCTCGAAGGACGGCTTCGAGTCGCACCGCGAGAAGTTCACCTTGACGACGACGGGTGAAGGCGACGCCAAGAAGGGCGAGGCGCGCACCATCAAGGTCGACATGAAGAAGGGCTCGGTCACCGTCCTTCTCGAGATCGAGCCGGCGGCGCAGGTCTGGGTCGACGGCAAAACCTGGTCCGGCGACGCGAAGAAGATCGAGGGCATCTCGGCCGACGAGGAGCACAAGGTTGCGGTCGCCGCTGCCGGCTACGTCGCCAAGACCTTCACCTTCAAGGCGAAGCAGGGCGAGACCCTCACCTTCAAGCACGTCCTCGTCAAAGCCGACCCTCGCATCGCGGGGCCCGGCCCGAAGGATGACGGCAAGGGCCCGAAGGACGACGGCAAGGGCAAGGCGGCGACCGGCACGGTCCGGGTCGGCGCCAAGGGCGGCTTCTGCAACGTGTCGGTCAACGGTCAGGCGCTGGGCCCGACGCCGACCCAGGCCACCGTGCCCGCCGGCCCCGCCCGAGTGACTTGCACGCCCGAGGGCGGCGGCGCGATGACGCAGACCGTGACGGTCGAGGCCGGCGGAACCGCCCGCGTCGGATTCGTTGTCCCGTAACGTTCTCCCGTAGCAAAGGCTGATACACACGGCGGATGCAGGAGAGCGTCCTCACCGCGGTCTTCCTCCCGTTGGCCCTCGGCATCATCATGCTGGGCCTCGGGCTGAGCCTGACGACGGGCGACTTCAAGCGCGTCGTCACCGTGCCGAAGGCCGTGATCATCGGGCTCCTCTGCCAGATGCTGATCCTGCCGGTGGCCTGCTACGCCATCGCGAAGGTGACCAACCTGTCACCGCCCTACGCGGTGGGTCTGATGCTGCTGGCGGCGTCTCCCGGTGGTGCGACGGCGAACCTCTTCAGCCACCTCGCACGCGGCGACGTCGCTCTCAACATCACGCTCACCGCCGTCAACAGCGTGCTGTCGCTCTTCACCCTGCCCTTCATCGTGAACTTCGCGCTCGCGGCGTTCATGGGCGACGGCAAGGTGATCCCCCTGCAGTTCGGCAAGGTGATGCAGGTGTTCGTGATCGTGCTCGTGCCGGTCGCCATCGGGATGACCATTCGCCGCTTCTCCGAGCCCACCGCGAAGAAGCTCGAAAAGCCGGTGCGCATCCTGTCGGCGGTCTTCCTCGTCCTCATCGTGCTGGCGTCGATCGCCAAGGAGCGCGCGAACATCCTGCCGATGTTCAAGGAGGTGGGACTCGCTGCCCTGGCCTTCAACCTGACGAGCATGGCGGTGGGCTACTTGATCCCGCTCTTGGTGCGGCTTCCGAAGAAGCAGGCCGTCGCAATCGGTATGGAGATCGGCATCCACAACGGGACGCTCGCCATCGCCATCGCCTCGAGCCCGCTCTTGTTGAACGACCCGCGCATGGCGATCCCTCCCGCCATCTATAGCCTCATCATGTTCTTCACGGCGGCGGCATTCGGAACCTTCGTCGCGCGCCAAGCCGATCGCGAGACTCCGCCCGCCGCGTAGTCCGCGTATCCTTGGAGGGAAATGATCGCTGCGGCCTGGAGATCCGCGCTGGTGATGTCGATCGCGGCGACGGCGTCGTGCTCGCTCCTCTCCATCGACGAGCTCCAGGAGGGGACGAGCGCCGCCACGACCACGACGAGCTCGACGGCGACGGTGACGAACGGTCCAGGACCGGGCGCGGGCAACAGCGGCACAGGCGCCAACGGAAGCGGCGGCGACGCGAACGGAAACGGAGGCACCGGCGGAGGCCAAGGTGGCGGCACGACCGACGTGAGCGCGGGATCTTCGGGGGCCGGCGGCGACGGCGGCTCGCCGCCCGGGCCCTGCAGCGAGCCCTCGACCTACGCCGACCTCGTCTTTGCCCTGAACCCGATCGCATACTTTCGGATGGGACCGGACGCGGACTCGCTCGTGACGGACGCATCGAGCGACCCGCACGACGCGACCCCCCAGGGTCTCCTCGACACCGTCGAATCGCCGCTGGGGTTTCTCGGCGGCTGCGGCATGACGGCGCGCACCCTGAAAGACGCACCCGCCGCTCTGTCATGGGCCCCGCCCGACCCCTTCGTGTTCGGTGAAGACGGCGCGTTCTCCCTCGAGATGTGGTTTGCCGTCGACGAGCTGCCATCAGCCGGCGACGCTCGCTTCCTCTTCGCCCGTTCCTACGAAGACGGGAGCCGCTTCGAGCTCTTCGTCACGGCCGGTGGCGCCGTGTACTGGTTCTTCGATGTCGGCGGATTTCGCCAGATCGGAGACGACTCCGCTGGCGTCATTCCCGGCGCGCTGCACCACGTCGTCGCAGTCCGAGCAGGTCCACCGGGCACCGTCGACGACGACATTCACCTCTACGTCGACGGACGCATCACGCATGGCCCCAATACCGTGGCGAACGGCGAGCTCGACGCGACCGATACGTCACCGATTACGATGCCCGGTATCTCCTATTCCGAGCCGGCCGACGGCTCGTTCGACGAGATCGCCATCTATGACCGCGTCCTCACGCAGGACCAGGTGCGGTCGCACTTCTGCGCGATCGTGGACGACATCGGCATCTGCCCTTGAAGCTGGCGCCCGCGCGGGGCGACGCCGACACCGGCCGACGTGGGGCGGGCCGTGACGCGAACCCGGCGCGCACCTCCTCCCAGAGGCACGCGCGAGCGCGGATCACATGCTGGCGAGCAGGGCGAGGATCCCAATCACCGTCGCGATCGCGACGAACACACCGACGATGATCGTGCAGACGATGCGGATCATGAACGCGCTGCCGAACTGATCCAGCGCGGTCAAGAGGTGCTGGACGTCGTTGCCCTGGGTCTGCGTGACGTGTTTCAGCGACGTACCGCCCTTCCAGTAGCCCAGGCCGATGAAGAGGTAGATCGGCGCACCGATGATGTTGAGGTTGAGCAGCTGCCCGACGGACTGGATGAAGTAGACGATCCCGAGACCCCTGCTCCACGTGGCCGCGGTATCGATGACGGCGTTCTCGGACGGGCCGAACTCGACGCCGCTACCCATGCCCATCCCCATCGGGGCCCCGAAGCCGCCTGGCGCGCCGAAGCCGCCGGGAGCCGCCCCGAAACCACCACCGGGAGGTGCGCCATAACCACCAGGAGGTGCGCCATAACCACCACCACCGGGAGGTGCGCCATAACCACCACCACCGGGAGGTGCGCCATAACCACCGCCACCGGGAGGTGCGCCATAACCACCACCACCGGGAGCACCTCCTGGCGGACCGCCATAGCCGCCGTCTCCCGGAGGCGGACCGAAGCCACCACCCGGCGGACCGCCCTGGTGGCCGCCCGGGGGCGGACCGTAGCCACCACCGCCCGGAGGCCCGAAGCCGCCCGCGCTCACGACCCGCTCCGGAAGGCGATGCCGAGGATGATGCCGAGGACGAACGCGACCGCGGCCATGATGGTCTCGAGCTGGAAGGCCGTCTTGAGTCGGCCGAGGCTCGTCATCATATGCTGGACGTCGTTGCCCTGCGTCGTGGTCACCTCGACGAGGGACTGGCCGGCGCCGCGGAGCGAGAGACCGACGACGAGGTTGACGATCGACAGCGGGAGGACGGTGCTGATCACGATCGCCGGCGCGGCCGTGATGGCCCCGTCGTTCGCGGCGCCGATGATGACGACCACGATCATGAGGATGCCGGCGAGGACGCCGAGGATGCCAATGGCGAGCGAGATGACGCCGCACGTCTTGGCGCGGCTTCCGACCCTTGCGATCGATTGGTTCTCGAAGTCGTTGAACTCGTACGTCACCCCCGCTCCCGGGAGCGGCGGAGCTCCGAAGTTCTGTGCCGGGGGCACTCCACCCATGTGCTGTGGCGGCGGCGCGCCACCGAACTGGCCGTAGCCCGGATTCATTGCCATGTCGTCTCCTGGCGCGGAGAATCGCCAGGTTTTCAGTCAGACGCCAGAAGAATTGCTGGGGCCGGTGCGCGGGCGCCGAGCGTGGGGTGCAACGTTGCGATGCAACGCGCGCGCGGTCGCGCCGCGGCATCCGACGCGTCGGCCACCGCCAACAACTTGCGCTACGGCTTCCTCCAGCGAAAGCGGTAGACCGGCAAGCCGTCGGCGATCGAACGGTGCTCGCGCGGGCTCCGCGCCCCGTACGGATTCTCGGCAAGCGCCGCGCTGCCCGCCGTATCCCCCGCCGGGACCAGTGAGCCGTTGCGATCGATCTCGGCGGCGTAGCGAAGCGCTCGGTCCTCCACGTCGGTCTGGACGAAGAGCTCGCCGCCCGGTGCGAGCAGGCGAACGACGTTGGCGAGGAGAACGTCACCGACGACGAGCCGCTTTTCGTGGCGCTTCTTCCACCAGGGGTCGGGAAAGTGCACGAAAAACGCGCGCACTGACCCGTCCGGGCCGAGCCGGGGGAGCGCGGTCTTGGCGTCCTCGGCGAGCACGCGCGCGCGATCGCCGAGGCCGACCTTCTTCAGGCGGTTGTCGACGATGGTCGCCCACTTGAGGCGCACCTCCAGGCCCAAGATCCGCACCGCCGGGTCGGCGGCGCACCGCTCGAAAACGAAGCCCCCCCGTCCGGGGCCGATCTCGATCTCGATCGGACCGGTACCAGGAACAATGGCCTCGATGACGACGGAGTCGCCCTCGGGCAGACGCGGAGCATCGGCGTAAGGATGGTTGGGGCGCAGGGACATCAGGGGCGGCCGGGTGTGTACACTGCCGCGCCCGGCCTTTGAAGACTCGGCCTGGGAAGACTCGGCCTTGGAAGACTCAGCCTTGAAGCGCCGCCTCGCATTCGCACGGGCGCTCGGCGCGCGCGCGCGCCCCTACGTTCCGGCCCTCGTCTGGAGTGGCGCGCTCGGCGGGATGTGCATCCGCGGAATCCTCGAAAAGACGGGCGGCCAGCCCGCCGTTCCCCTCGACGATTCGTTCATTCACTTCCAGTACGCGCGCCGGTTCGCCGAAGGACATCCCTTCACGTTCACCGAAGGCGGTGGGTTCTCCAGCGGGGCGACCAGCTTCATCTGGCCCATCCTCCTCGCACCGTTTCATCTCCTCGGGGCACGAGGCCTCGGCATCATCTGGGCCGCGTGGCTGCTCGGAGCGCTGCTCCACGCGGCGACGGCGGTAGAGACCACTCGCCTGGCGACGCCGCTGGTTGGACGCGGTCCCGGGATCGCGGCGGGCGTCATGGCCGCCGTATTCGGGGCCTTCGCGTGGTTCGCCTGGAGCGGCATGGAGACGATCGGTCTCGCCTGGGCGCTCGTGCGCACGGCGCGCGTCGCCAGCGAGTGGGCGGAGCTTCCGGCGCACCAACGCGCGTGGCGGCGCGGGCTCTTCACCGTCGGCGGGATGGGCTTCGTCGCACCGCTGTTTCGCCCGGAAGGCCTGATCGCCGCGGCGATCGCGGCGCTGGTGCTCGCCGTCTGGCCAGCCCGCCCCGAAGGGTCACTCGACTCGCGACGCGATCTCCGCACCGCGCGGCTGGCCCTGCGCGGCTTGCCACTGCTGCCGATCCTCGGCGTGGCCGTCGTGCCGTTGCTCCATCTCGTCCTCACCGGCCACGCCGGCTCTTCGACGACGTCGGTCAAGTGGCTGGTCGGAAATCCGTATTACGCGGGGGCGCGCCTGTGGAGCGCGATCGGCCAGAACCTGCTCCTGATGCGCGACGATCTCCTCGTCGGCGGGACGTACACGGCGATCTTCATCCCCCGATGGAGCCTCATTGCGTTCGCACTCGGCGCGGCCGCAATCATCTGGCTCGCCGGCATGGAGAAGCGCTGGGCAAGGATGGCCTTCATCCTCGCGCTCGCACTCGCGACGCTCATCCCCGCGACGTACCTGACGATGCTGTGGAACCGCGTCCGCTACATCTATCCTTTCGCGCCCGCATGGTTCGTTCTGGTGGCCGCGGCGGCCTCCGCAGCGGGGCGACTGACGTCGCGGTTCTTCCCGGACGGCACCGGCGTCGCCATCGGCTCCGTCCTTTCGGGTCTCTATGCCGGCGCGCTCGCCGACAAGCTGCCCTGGGCCATGGAGGATCTCGCGACGTCGGCAGCTGCGATCGACGGACAACAGGTCAAGCTCGGCAAGTGGGCGCACAACGCGCTGCCACGCGACGCGCGCATCGGCGTCAACGACACCGGAGCGATCGCCTACCTCTCGGAGCGCACGACGTTCGACGTCGTCGGCCTCACCACCGAGGGCGAGGCGCGATACTGGGTGGGCGGAGCGGGAGCCCGCTTCGAGCATTACGAGCGGATGCCGCGCCAGGCGCTACCCACACATTTCATCGTCTATGCCGAATGGATGAGTCTGTGGGCGGTACTCGGTGAGGAGCTGCACCACGCGACGGTGACCGATCAGTCGATCCTCGGTGGTCAAACGAAAACCGCCTTCGTCGCGCGCTGGGACACGCTCGGCTCGGGCGCCCTGCCCACCGAGTCCGCGGCCGATGGCGAAGCGCCGCCCGGCAAGCTCCTCGCCGAGGTCGACGTCGCCGATCTGGAAAGCGAAGCCGCCGCCGGCTACGCCCTGGGCGACGCATGGGACGCCGATTGCAAGGCCGTCTTCATCGACGGGATGGCGTTGTCGCCCGATCGACGCGCCGAAGGCGGCCGGGTCCGGCGCACCTTCGACACATTTTCCGTACAGCTCCCGGCGGGCGCACCCGTACGCATGACGATGCGTCTGTCGAACGAGGAGCCCGTCGTGATCACGGTGCGCGCCGGCGGCGCCGAGGTGAGTCATCTCGATATTCCAGCTGGCGAGTGGGTCGAGCGGAGCGTCGTGCTGCCCCCCGGGCCGGGCGGCCGCATCCCGATCGAGGTCCGCGCCGCGGCGGGCACCACGTTCGGCTCGCTCCACTACTGGTTCTTCTTGACGGACTGATGGTCCTCCGATTTCGGATTTCGCTCAGGCAAATGGCTAACCATGGAGTTGGTCGAGGCGCAGCTGGTGGAGGACGTGTGAGGGTCGCTCATTGGTGAACCCCATCGGCCGCCATGGAAGGCCCACCGAACCGCGCGAACAGCGGCGGCACGACGACGAGATTCAGAAGCGTGGAGCTGATGAGGCCCCCCAGGATGACCGCGGCCATGGGCGCCTGGATCTCGTTTCCCGGCTCGCCCGTCGCGAGGACGATGGGAATGAGCGCAATGGCCGCAGTGATTGCGGTCATGAGGATGGGCACCAGCCGATCGAGGCTGCCGCGGAGCACCGCGTCGCCACGGCTGAGCCCCTCTTCCTCCATGAGGTGGCGAAAGTGCGTCACCATCATGATGCCGTTGCGTGTCGCGATGCCGAAGAGGGTGATGAACCCGACCAGCGACGCCACGCTGATCACGCCACCACCGAGCCACACGGAGACCGCGCCGCCAACCAGTGCGAGCGGCAGGTTGAACAGCACGATGAGCGCGTGTCGTACCGAACGGAACGCCGCGTAGAGCAGGCCGATCACGAAGGCGATGGCCAGACCGGAGAGGCCGAGAATGGTGCGGCTCGCGGCCGCCTCGCTCTCGAACTGACCCCCCAGCTCCAGACGATACCCGGGGGGCAGCATGGTTGCGGCGCGCGTCCGCGCGAGGACTTCTTCTGCCGTTCCGCGAAGGTCGCGCCCCGAGACGTTGGCGGTGACGAGGATTCGCCGCTCGCCGTTCTCGTGGTTCACCAGGTTGGGGCCCAGGGTCTTGTGGACGTCGGCGATCGCGCCGAGCTCGGTGAACCGTTGGCCTTGCCAATCGATCGGCGTCCGCGCAAGCGCGTCGGCGTCGCTGCGGTGGGACTCGGGCAAGCGCGCGACGAGATCGTACACGCGCGCGCCCTGGTAAAAGGTGCCGACCTTGCGACCCGCAAACGCGGTCTCGACGAACCGAGCGAGCTCGCCGGGCGTGAGACCCAGCGCAGACAGCTCGACGGGGCGCGGAGTGACGGTGAGCTCGGGGATCTCGGTCTGCTGCTCGACCGTGACGTCGACGACGCCTGGGATGCCTTTCATCTCCGCTTCCGCCTCGCGCGCCAGGATGCGCAGGCGGTCGAGGTCTTCGCCGTAAATCTTGAGCGCCAGGCTCGCCCGGACGCCGCTGACGAGGTGCTCGATACGGTGGCTGATCGGCTGACCGACAGTCACTGCGAGACCGGGGATCGACGCACCCGTCTCGCGGATCCCGGCAAGGATTTCTTCGCGCTCACCCTTGGCGATGTCGAGCCCGACCTCCAGCTCCGAGAAGTTCACGTCCAGCGCGTGCTCGTCGCGTTCGGCGCGGCCGGTGCTGCGGATGATCGAGGTCACCGCGGGGTGCGCCGCCAGGTACTTCTCCAGACGGCCAACGATCTCGCGTGATGTGTCTAGCGATGTGCCAGGTGCCGTGGCGGCTGCGATGTTGAGCGAGCCCTCGTTGAACTCGGGAAGGAAGCTGCGACCGAAGCTGCCGAGCGTGACGATAGCGAGGGCCGCTCCGGCGAGCGACAACGCGCCGATGGCGGTGGGCGCTCGGAGCGTGGCGCGCACCACGGGCGCGTAGGCTGCCTTCAATGCTCGGACCAGCGGGCTCTCGCGGCGGACGTGGCCGCCCTTGGCCTCCCGGCCCAGGAGGAGGAGACAGAGCACCGGCGTGATGGTGAGCGCGACGAAGAGCGACGCGCCGATGCTGGTCATGTAGGCCAGGCCCAGCGGTCGCAACAGGCGTCCCTCGACCCCAGAGAGGAAGAAGAGAGGCGTAAAGACCAGGAGGATGATGAGCGTCGCGAAGACGACCGCGCTGCGGATTTCCTTGGACGCCTCGTAGACGATCTGGAGGACCGGGCGCCGCTCGGCTTCGGGGCGACCGGCGTTTTCGCGGAGGCGACGGTGGACGTTCTCCACATCCACGATTGCGTCGTCCACCAGCTCGCCGATGGCGATGGCGAAGCCGCCGAGCGTCATCGTGTTGATCGACGCGCCAGCGAGATAAAGCACGGCAAGGCCTGCTGCGAGCGAGAGCGGCAGGGCGAGGAGGGAAATGAGCGTGGTGCGCCAGCTCAGGAGAAACAGAGCGAGAACGATGGTCACCAGAATGGCGCCATCACGCAGGACGGTGCCCACGTTGTCGAGGGCCACCCGGATGAAGTCGGCCTGACGGAAACCCTTGCGATATAGCGATATGCCAGCTGGCAGGGTCGTCTCCAGATCGTCGAGGGCGCGGTCGACCCGATCGGTCGTCTGGATGGTGTTCGCCTGAGGCTGCTTCTGAACCTTGAGGACGACCGCCGACTCACCTCCCACGCCCGCGTCGCCTCTCCGTTGAGCTGCGCCCATTCGCACGGTCGCCACGTCGCGAACGGAGACCGCCGCGCCGTCGTGCTCGGCGACGCGGATGGCGGCGAGAGCATCGAGCGAGCCCGGCTGGCCGATGCCGCGAATGAGGTACTCTTGGCTGCCCACGACGGCGAAGCCGCCGGGTGTGTTCTCGGAGGCCCCTTCGAGCGCGCGCAGGACGTCCTCGACAGCGAGCCGATGGTCGGCGAGGCGAACCGGGTCCAGCACCACCTCCACCAGGCGAGGCTCATAAGGGCCCCTTGCGCCGCTCGGCAATGAGCGCGGCGAGACGGTCCAGAAGCTGCGGATCGCGCGCCTCCGCGCTGTCGAGGAACGCGACGAGGACGGCATTGGGGGGACCGGCATCGATCGTCAACGCGCGCACCGCCCGCTCGCCGTGGAGGCTCTCGCGCGACCATCGCGCGCGATAGAGGAACGCTCGTCCGTCCTTCACCCGCCCCACCGCATCCTTTGCGTGCAGGCGGTCGAGCACGGTGAGGATGGTCGTGTAGGCATGCAACGGCCGACGCCCGAGCCGCTCGAGGACGTCGCGCACGGCGAGAGGCTCCGTCGCGCTCCAGAGCACCTCGAGCACAGCGGTCTCCAGCTCGCCTAGCTCCGGGATCCTCATCGCCACGTGCTCACCATGTCGATCTACTACGTCACGTAGTTGTTTACCAACCCTTCTCGGCGGCGCACGACTACGGTGAAGTTCGATGTCGCGCCCTGGTGCCGTGAGCTCATTGCGCCGTGGCGCGCTGCTCGGGCTCGCTGCTGCGGCGCTCTTCGGGATGAGCACGCCACTCGCCAAGCGCCTGCTCGGCGAGATGCGCCCGCAGGTCCTGGCCGGCCTCCTCTACCTGGGCGCCGGCACCGCCTTCAGCATCGTGGGAGCCGTCAGGCCACGGCCCAGCGAGGCGAAGCTCACCCGCAAGGATGCGTGGCCATTGCTCGGTCTGATTGCCTCGGGTGGCATCATCGGCCCGCTGCTCCTCCTCATCGGTCTCGAGCGGACCAGCGGAATGGCGGCGGCGCTGGCGCTGAATCTGGAAGCGCCCTTCACGATGCTCCTGGCCGTCGTTTTCTTTCGTGAGCACTTCGGACGGTACGCAGCCGGCGCGACCTTGCTCATTCTCCTCGGCGCAGCGGTCTTGAAGGTGCGACCGGGCGACCTCGCAGTCGACGGGATCGGCCTCGGGTGTATCGCGCTCGCGTGCGCAGCGTGGGCGCTCGACAACAATCTCACCCAGCGACTCACCCTCAAGGATCCGATCGCCATCGTGCGTCTCAAGACAGTCGTGGCGGGAGCATTCAATCTGGGTCTCGGCCTCATGCTCGGAGGGCAGCTCCCTCGGGCCTCGGTGCTTGCCGCGACGCTCGTCTTGGGCGCTCTCAGCTATGGGCTCAGCGTGCTGCTCGACGCCTACGCCCTGCGGTTGCTCGGGGCAGCGCGCGAGGCGGCATTCTTCGCGACAGCGCCGTTTCTCGGCGCGCTGGGCTCCGTGCTCTTGCTCGGTGACAGGCTGGCCTTGGCCGACGGCGTCGCAATGGCAGCAATGGTGGGGGGAGTCGTGCTCCTCCTCCGCGAAAAGCACGCGCATCGGCACGAGCACGAGCCACTCGAGCACGAGCACGCCCACGAGCACGATGCGCATCATCAGCACGAGCACGCGCCGGGAGTCGTGGTGACCGAGCGACACGCGCACCCTCATCGGCATACGGCGCTCGTTCACGAGCATCCGCATGGCTCCGACCTACACCATCGGCATCGACACTGACCCGCAGCGGCGGGCGACTTGAGATCGTTGTCGGGCGGTTCGACGGCTCGGAGCACGACCGGGTTGCCCCCCTTGACCGCATCAGCGGTTCCACAGACGATACGACATGCGCTCCCACCACCTCTCGCTCGTCGTCGCAGTCGCCATCTCGCTTGCCGCATGCGGAGACGACACCCGCGCGGGCGGCGGTGGCTCACCGAGCGACGACGGTTCGGGCGGCACAACGGCCGCGAGCGGCGCAAACACCGGCAGCTCTGTCGCGGCCAGCTCCGTCGCCGCCAGCTCCGTCGCCGCCAGCTCCGTCGCCGCCAGCTCGGCGTCCACTGGGGAGCCCGAGGCTTGCGCCTGGTTCGGCTCCGATCCCGGCAACCTCGTCGCCACCGGCTCCGCGATCGGTGACGTCATAGAAAACGTGAGCGGTCTCGTCGATCAGTGCGGCGTCGCGCGGTCGCTGTGGGATTTCGCGGGCGGCTACCGCATCCTCTCCATGACACCAGGCTGGTGAAGCGCTTGTCGCGCCGGGGCGGTCCGCCTCGGAGAGAAGAAGGCCACCTTCGAGACGGAAACGGGTATCGAGGTCGAGTACCTCTTCGTCCTCACCGAGGATTCCGGCGGTGACCCGCCGGACGCGGAATACGTCGCGCTTTATGCAGATTCGACCAACATCGGGGACGTGCCGGTGCTCGCCGACGGCGCAAAGGGCACCGTGGCAGCGACGCAGTACGACGAAGCCGCGCGTCCGGGAAAGTGCGTATTGTCACCGGAGATGGTGATCCTGACCTGCTACGCAGGCGAAAACGACGATGAGGGGTTCGACGCCATCATCGCGGATCAACAATAGTAGCGCCGGACACTCGCACGCTCAGCCGGGCACTCGCACCCTCAGCCGGGCACGCGCACCCTCAGCCGGGCACTCGCACGCTCAGCCGGGCACTCGCACGCACGCTGGGGCGCGCCGCGAGCCGGGCGACCGCTCACGCCAACGTATCAGGCGATCAGTGGCCGCCGTGCTGGGTGTGGTCACCGGCAGGCGCTGGGGGAGTCGGTGACGCTGGAGTCGGTGTCGGCGGAATAGGTGCCGCCTTGGCAGTCGGCGCTGCCGGGGCCTGCGGGCTGACGGGCGCAGCCGGCGCCCGCGGCGCGGGGCTCGCCTGGGGAGACGCCGACGCGCTCGCCGACGCGCTCGCCGGGGTGCTGCTCGAGGTCGTCGCGGGCGGGGTCGTCTTCCCGCCTGCCGTGACGTACGCGTCGAAGGTCTCCTGGCTCTCGAAGTAGACGACCGCGTTGTTGGGCTTCGCGCCGATGAGCGCGGTCGCCTTGTCGACTGGACGACCGGAGATGGGGTCGGTCCCGCTCCGCGCCGTGGCGTCGTTCGTGAGCTTGTCCTTGCACATCGCACAGCAGCCGAAATAGGTCCGCCCTTCGACTTCGACGGGGATCTGCTTCTCCTTCATGAACCGGTTGTTCATCATGCAGACCTCATCGGAAGCCACGCGGCGCACGACGGCGTCCGCGGACGCGGCGGTTTCCGATGCGCGCGCCGGCTCCGCGGCGCGGGCCGTCGACGCCTCCGCCTTCGCGGTAGCGGGGGTCGACGCGCTCGGATCGGCGCAAGCTGCGAGGAACTGGAGAGCCAGGAGGGCTCCGGCGAAGGAGGATGTCTTTTGCATCGCGCTCTTGATAGGCAGCTGGCACGCCGAAGTGACCGAAAAAGCTGAGCCGCCTCGAAGAGACGTCCTGACCGCCCTGGACACATCACGCGAGCAGCTCGAGTGACAGGATTGGTCACTCGCCGCGGCCCTGTGGATCATGAAGACCTTCACCTACGCTGCTTTCATTCTCGCGCTCTGTCCTTCGGCGTGCGGAGACGACTCGGGCGGCGGCACCCGGAGGCTCCGGGACAGGCGGAGCTGACGTCGCCGAGAGCGCCCGCCCACACGTGTTCGAACCGTTCTTTTCGACCCGTCGTGACGGCAACGGTCTCGGCCTCGCCATCTGCCAGGGCCTCGTCGCCGCACACGGTGGGACGATCCGGGCCGAGGCTGCGACCACGGGAGGTACGGCCTTCACCGTCGATCTGCCCGGTGTCGTCGTGGCGTCCGAGGCGAGCAGCCCATGAGCCGCCCATGAGCCCCACCGTGCTCATCGTCGACGACAAGCCCAACATGCTCGCGCTCACCGCCACGGGGCTCGCGTTCGTTTGACGCGTAGGCTCGTCAGCTCCAGCTTTCCGAAAGCGCGCGACGATGAGCACGAACCAGGAAAGCCGCTCGCCGTCGCCGTCGCCGTCGCGGTGGTCGTGGGCCGCGGCGCTCGTCGGCGTGGCCATTGCGATCAGCGTCGATCTCCTGGTCCGTTCGAGAGCCGGGACGGGCCCGGACGCGGCTCGTTTCTTGGGGCGATTTCATCCCCTCGTCGTCCATCTGCCCATTGGCGTGCTCCTCCTCGTCGCGGGGATGGAGTCCATCGGGATCGTCCGACCTCGTGCACGCAGCAAGCTCGACCCGTCGCTGTCGTTCGTCTTGTTCGTCCTTCTGGCGACCTCGGTGGTTGGGTTCTCGCTCGGCCACCTCCTCGCGCATGGCGGGGGTTACCCGCAGCCGCTCGTCGCGCTCCATCGCGCCTTCACGCTCGCGGCCGTGGTCGGCGCCGGCGCCTGCCTCGCGACGTGGGGTTGGTATGAAGCGTGTGGCAATGCGTCGCGGCGCACCCTCTACCGTGCCGCGCTCGGCGCGACGGTCTTGCTCGTCAGCATCGGAGCGCACTTCGGCGGGTCGATCTCGCGCGGTGAGGGATACCTCACGCGGTACGCGCCCTCGTTCGTGAAAAAGTGGGTGGGCCACTTCGAGGCGCCGACCACCGTGCCGTCCGATGGGCAACCCACGCTGCGGGCCGAGCCGCTCGTCTTCGCCGACGTCGTCCAGCCGCTGCTCCGTGCCTATTGCGTGGAGTGCCACGGCGCGGGGCTGACCCGGGCGAAGCTGCGTTTCGACGATCTCCCGGGCCTCCTTCGAGGCGGCGAAACGGGTCCGGTCGCGCTCCCGGGGCGCGGGCGGGAGAGCGCGATGATCGCCCGGATGACCCTGCCGACGAGCGACGCCGATCACATGCCGCCCGACGGAAAGATCGGGCCATCCTCCGGGGAGATCGCCCTCTTGTCATGGTGGATCGATCGCGGCGCCACCGAGACGCTCCGCGTTCGTGATGGTCTGCCCCCGGTCGATGCGCGCGCGCTCCTGGAAGCTGCACAGTCCGGAGGTCACGCGCCCGCGCCCCTCGCCGAAGCGCCCGCGGCGGCGCAAGCCCCCTCGGCCTCCACACAGCCGAGCAGCGCAGGCGCGACCGACGCCCCTCCCTCGGTTGCCCCGGCTCGCTCCCCGCCCGCGCCTCCGCCGTCGCTCGTTGCGGCACCCGCGACCCATGGGGAGCCCATGCGTGCTGGCGGGCTGGTCTACCGCGACCTCGTCGCCCCCGTCCTCGCCGCGTCTTGCGTTCGCTGCCACGGCCCGGATAAGTCAAAAGGCAAGCTTCGCCTCGACTCGATCGAGGCGATGGTCCGAGGCGGAGCGAGCGGACCGGCTTGCGTGCCTCGAAACGCCGCGCGCAGCGGCATCATCGAGCGCATGCGAGCACCTCTCGACGCCGACGAGCACATGCCGCCGCGCAAGGAGCCCCAGCCCAGCGACGCCGATATCGCGCAGATCGCCTGGTGGATCGACCATGGCGCGTCGGCGTCGTCGCGCATCGCCGATCTGCCTGCGTCGCTCGCGACCGTCGTAGCCGGGCCCACTGCGCCTGTCGCTTCGCCACATGCACGCCCGCTCGACCCACCTGTGATGGGCGCCGCTCACCGTGCCGGCCCGCCCTCGGAGGCGGCGCCCGAGCCATCCTCGACCGCGCCAGAGTCCGTGGAGCCAG
>Ga0105046_10006511_pt1 | contig 18447 bp, 16 predicted proteins | sample MAT03_FD_78385 | JGI IMG/M metagenome (GOLD analysis project Ga0105046, IMG submission 78385) | Freshwater microbial communities from Lake Fryxell liftoff mats and glacier meltwater in Antarctica - MAT-03 (megahit assembly) | ecosystem: Environmental > Aquatic > Freshwater > Ice > Liftoff...
CTGATTCTGTATCTTGATCAGGCGAGCCCGTTGTTCCGCGTCAAGCCGGTTCAAATCAAGGTTAGCCAAACGCGGGATCAGCGAAACGCCGATCGAACACAAACGCCGCTCCGCGTTGATACGTGCTGCGCGAACGGGTGATCTCAGGTCATCGATCCAAACTTGAAGCTCAGCATTTTGAACGACATCGGCGTCGTCAAGTGATGTTGGCGAGTCTCGCAGGGACTGCGAATGCGCTGCGTCGGCCAAATCGCTCAGCCGGTACGGCCACAATAACTCGTCGAGAATCGGCTCAAGATGCACCTCAAAAACATCTCGTTCCGCTTCGCGAAGATGCAGCCACGTCGCGGCGCGAATCATTCTGTCCGGCGCATCGGATTGTATTTTCATCGCGAGTGATTGATTTGGCTTTTGCTCGACAATCACACGAGTGGTTTCGACGGAGGCGTTCTTCCCGTTCCCGCGTATCGAATTCCGTTGAGACTCGATCCGCCAGATGCCCTTTGCGTCAGCATCGATCATGATCCGAGAGCTGGGGCCGATGACAGAATAGTGAACCGTGGGGAGACCTCGAGTGCTGCTGACATGCAGCGTCTCAGTGAGCGGCTCGAGTGAGGCGTTGGCCAAAGGCGTCGCATCCGGGCTTGTGGCGACATGGACCAGAGATTGCGATCCTTTGCGGTATCGAACCGGATCGAGCTGAAGGCGACCGAGGATGAGATGAGTGGTTGAGGCCGAACTTTGGCGAAACAGTGTAGGACTTGGAAGCGGATCGGGAATGTCGGGCGGAGCGGCGATTCCCGGATCGGGAAAGATGGTTATCCATCCGACAAAGAGCAGCAGCAGCCACTTCATCATCCTATCTCCTACGTTTTTCGTCCTTGATCAACGCCCAATAGTTGATGATCGGTCGCCAGCTCCCGGTATCTTGAGCGATTTTGGATTTTATTGAGGTTCGGCATTCTCACCCCATCGACGCAACAACATCGAAATGGGTGCTTGCTCAGACCGTGAGCACAATCTTGCCATGTAGTTTGCCGCTGCCCTGAACCGTTGCGGCTTCTTGAAGCTGGTGAGCTTTTGCGGCTTGCGATAGAGGAAGAACTTCGCCGATGTTGGACTTGAGGACGCCATCGGCGAGCCAGCCGCTGATGTCGATTCCTGCGGCGCGAGTTTCTTCCGGAGTTGCCTTGAACATCACGAAGCCGTGCAACGAGCATTCTTTGACATAGAACGGGCCAACAGGAAACGCGGGCCTTGCGTCTCGCCCGGCCATCAGAATCATTCGGCCACGTTCAGCGAGGACCGAAACGGTCATATCGAAATCGGGTTCGCGTCGCGTTTCCCAAAACAAGTCGATCCCATAGGGAGCGAGTGCCTTTACGGATTCGCCGATCGGCTGACGATGATGAGCAATGACCTCATCGGCACCCAATCGTCTGCAGACTTCGACCTTTTCGTCGGAGCCCGCCGTGGCGATAACGCGGGCACCGGTTGCCTTGGCCATCTGAACGACCATCGAACCGACACCGCCACTGCCGCCGATAACAAGGATCGTTTCGCCATGACGAAGATGACCATGAGAGAACAGTCCCAGATGCGCGGTGATTCCGACGAGCGCACAAGCGGCGGCATCTTTCGCGTCGACGTTGTCAGGCAGGATATGCAACCAATCACGGTCAACAGCGATGTGCTCGGCGAATGTACCTTGTCGACCGAGGAGCCCTTGATTGGACGCCCAAACACGAGTGCCAACGGATAAATCGTGGACGCCTTCCCCTACCGCTTCGACAACTCCGGCCATATCGCAACCGATAACGAAGGGCATCCGCAACGGCATTGCAACGACACCGCTTCGCACATAGGTATCGATTGGATTAACAGCGACAGCCTCGACGCGGACAAGGACTTCGCTAAACGTCGGAGTCGGCACTGGCAAATCACCGAACTCAATCACCTCTGGTAAACCCGTTGAGCGAATGAATGCAGCTTTCATATTATGCCAAATCGCGGTCTTCGAACATCAACATAGCGACCATCAAAATAAAGATCGCGAAGCAGAAGAGGTAGTTGAAAGCTCCCGCAAGATAAATCAGCGGAATTTGATTGCTCGCATCGATTGCCGATTGAACATTGAAGGCGTTCAAGTTGGGCACGACGACCGCGATCAGCTTGCCCACGAATCCAACCAATTCATTCTCACCGTTGGTCGAACGCACCAGTGGTGCCGTTAGGTTACCGATCGCATAGACGACAAAGCAGACAACGAAATTTGCGACAAGCGGCAAGCGGGTCGCGAGGGCGACTGCGATTCCACCGATCGCCATGGTTTCCATGAAGTACAGCACAAGGGCAGGCACGGTCGTGACCAATTCTTCATGTCCGATTTGCCATTCTGGGGTCACCCGCGTTGTTTCGCGAGCGTCGTAAATCGGCTTATAACTGAGCACAACCATCAATACGGCGCCGACAATCACGAACAACACGAAGACGGTGAACATGATGCCGATGTACTTACCGATCAAGAACGATCTCCGGCTCAGCGGTTTGCTTAGCACAGTCAACGCCGTCCTTCCTTCGATTTCATCACTCACGCTGGTACCCGCTGACCAGACGGCTTGCAACATGCCAAGCACCATCAGCAAGGTCACACCGCTGTCTTTCATCAAGCGAATATCTTCCCCAAGCGTATTGAACGGGATGATGGCGAAGAGCAGCATGCCGAACACGCCAACCATCAACAACAGCAGATAGAGTGGTTGAGCCATTTCGCTTTTCGCAGTCGCCAAAGCCACAGCAGAAACACGCGGTGCGGCTTGTCGAAGTGCGATGTAACCCATGATGAAGGTGAACAGGGCAAACGCCGTGGTGACAACCGAAGACGCTTCCGGAACGGTGGGGCGCATCACGAACGTCATTGTCACGGTGGCCGGGTCGATCTCGCGGTTCTGCATATAGACCGAATCTGGATTGAGCGGCAACGGTGGCGCTTCGCTGTTTTCTCGCAGGTAGCGAACGGTTTCGCCTGCGTTGATTCGCACCGGCGTCATGTTGAACTTGGCCGGTGTTTCTGCGTCGCCAATGATGATCGTCTTGTCGCTTGTGACGGTTAACTCCGCGACGTTGTACATCACATATTGCATTTCAACTTTTTCGAATGGGGCCTCGTCTGGCTTCGCATCCAAGGGCAAAGGTTCGACGTTGCGAACGATTTCCTTCGTGCCGTTACCAAACAGATTCACCTGCCAAATGGAACCGATGATCTCCGTTGGCTTGGCAACTAGTGGGGAAGCAGCGAGGCCGATCACCGAAAAGGCCATGGCGGTCGCGAGCACATAGGGGACAATTCCTTCGGTGAGAATCGTCATTAGCTCTGTTCGTGTTCGCTGCCACATTCCGTAGATAACGGCGAACCCAGCAATCAATCCCAGAACGATCAGCGGCAGGATCAGCATCCCCTGAAATTCGCCTTGATTGGGAACATAGACGAAACAGAGCGCCGCAGCAAAAACAGCCCCGACGATGAGCGAAGCGGTCAATCCCGACTTTGGTGAGTCCGCGATTTTGCCAAGCGGGGTAAACGAAAGTACTGCGAAAATTGCCAAAAAGATCGCGGTTGCGACCGCGCCGAGCACAATACCAAGGGACAAAACCCAAATCGGTGTTAGCCAGACCGGCATCCAACTGGAAATCTGGCCGATCAGCGCACTGTGACCTAAAACGCCGTCACTTAAAGAGCTGAATCCCAAAAGGGCCTGGTTGGGAGAGAACAAAAACATGCGAGAAGAATCCTAAGAATGAACCGTGGTTTGGTCGTTGATACGTCAAACCCACCAAGAGAGTTCGCGGTCTTTGTGAACTCATTTGCCAATTGTAGGCGGAGAACCGAAATGACAGAACGAGGGACGCGTCTTGAAGGTTCCGGTTCTGAGGGGGTCATTCGGCGTTTTGAATCGATTCCAGGGCTACCTTCAATTGATACCGAGCACGGCTAAGTCGACTTCGCACGGTCCCGATCGAGATTTCTAGAATTTCGGCGATCATTTCGTACGGGTTTTCGTCCATTTCGCGAAGCACAAGAATCGTGCGGTGCTCTTCGGTCAACTGAGCCATTGCCTCGCGCACCATCGCCACCCGTTCGCCCTGCAACATCGATTCATCCGGCGCCGCACCATCGTCGACAGGCTCCAAACCGGTCGTTTCGCGGGCGTGATCCAGCGAAACTCGGCTCCGGCGACGCCGATGCCGACTGAGGGCCGTGTTGAACGCGATCCGGTAAAGCCAAGTGAAAAACTGGCTGGTTTGCTGAAAACTGTCCAGCTTTATGAACGCACGGACAAACGCATCCTGCACGACATCTTCGGCTTCTTCGGCCGAGCCGGTAACGCCAAGCATCGAGGAATAAAGACGATCTTGGTACCGCACGACCAATTCGTTGAAGGCAGACCGGTCGCCCAACAACGTTCGTTCGATTAGCGAGGAGTCTTCATCCACCGTCATTGCCATCGAGACGAGAGCGATCAGCCGGGATTAGCTTGAAGCTTCTGCAAGGTTAGCCGCCGACATTCTAGCAATCGGCTTGTAATGCTCTAGCGTCAATGGTCACGTTGCCATGATTTCGTTCGTGTTGAAAGAGCGTTTGGTTCGCCAAGATCTAGACAATCAAACGAATAAACCGAACATCATTGGGCAACACACGGTTCAGCGCGAGTCCGCACGCGGCATGTAGGTTGATGCAGATCCCGCCAACAATTGCACTGGAGGCAACTCGATACCTCGCTTTTCCGCTTCGAATCGCATCGCGCGTTCAAAATAGGGGAACGGGAACTGTGGATTTTTGCGAAGTGCGTACCTTTCGATCGCGACGACGTATCGCTGCTCAAACGTACCGTTGGTGATCAAGGTGCCAATCATCCGAATGTACGCTCGCCGGTCCTCGGTCGTTGCTCGCAAACGATTGATCAATTGCTCTTCTAGCGTCGCGACTTGGCTGGAGGACGACGAAAGCCCACGAGGATCGGTCAGTTGAGCTTCGCATCGCGAGCCGGATACGATGACGAAAACAACTGCGAAAAACCAACCGCAAATTCGTGTCGACATCCGAAATTCATCCTCATTTAGGTCGCGTTGGGACCCAGCCACATTTACCCTATCCCTCGGAGTGAATACGAATTGTCGGTGTCGCGTCGCAAGCCCGCCTCGATGCACGCGATGCACGGCTAGCGTTTCACGCCCAGTCGCTTAGTCTAATGCCTGTCAAAGTCACCAATTATTGCTTCAAACTTCACTCTATCGCTCTTTCCTCCGCGTTCATGTCCTTCAAAATCATTCTGCTTCCCGGCGACGGGATTGGTCCCGAAATTGTTTCTGCTGCCGTCAAAGTGCTCGAAAAAGTGGGCAAGGTTTGCGGCTTTTCACTCGAATTTGCTGAGCATCTGATCGGCGGCATCGCGATCGACAAAACCGGAAATCCGCTGCCCGAAGAGACCGTCACGGCCTGCAAAGCGAGCGATGCGATTCTGCTGGGTGCCGTTGGAGGACCAAAATGGGATGATCCCTCGGCGAAAGTCAGGCCTGAACAGGGACTGCTCGGGATACGCAAAACGCTGGAGCTTTTCGCCAACCTGCGACCGATTCAGCCATTTGATGAATTACTTGACGCGTCGCCGCTAAAACGAGAGATCGTCGAAGGCACTGACATTCTGTTTGTTCGGGAGCTGACCGGGGACGTGTATTTCGGTGAGTCCGGTCGTTATGGCGAAGGAAAAGAAGAAACCGCTTTCCAGCAGATGATTTACAGCGTCGGCGAAGTGGAACGGGTCGTTCGTTTGGCGGCGTTGGCCGCACGGGATCGACGGAATCACTTGACCAGCGTCGACAAAGCAAATGTGCTTGAGCCCAGCCGACTTTGGCGACAAACGGCAGCTCGAGTGATGAAGGAAGAGTTTCGTGATGTGAAGTACGACGTCGTTCTCGTTGATGCGATGGCGATGTACTTGATTCAGAGACCTCGCGATTTCGATGTCGTTGTGACCGCGAATCTGTTTGGTGACATCCTTACCGATGAAGCTTCGATTCTGCCAGGTTCCCTTGGAATGTTGCCCAGCGCGTCGATCGGTGCTGGTGGGCCTGGACTTTATGAGCCGATTCACGGGTCGGCTCCGGATATCGCTGGCAAAGGCATCGCCAACCCGCTGGCTACGATTTTGGCAGCGGCGATGATGCTTCGGTATTCGCTCAAGCGAGACGATGCTGCGGAAAAAATCGAAGCGGCCGTCAGAAGTCTGCTCGCCGATGGGCTGCGAACCGCGGATATCGCTCGTGGCAAGCCGAGCCTGAATACCGCACAAATGCTAGACGCCGTACTGACCCGAATCGTGTGATACGTGTTTGACCTCATAACCAACCCGTTTCGCTTGCTCGCTCAGTTGCCAAAAGAAATGGCAACGTTGAGTTCCAATACGCTTCACGAAGACGCGAATGATGCGGAGTGGATTGGTCGGCGTACGTTTGCGTTGCTTACCGTCATCCTGGTTTCGCTTTCGATCGCAACCGTCGTCAGCGTGCTGCTCCGTCGGCGCGAAAACCCTTCGACCGAAGCGGCGATGCTGAAGCGATTCAATCAGAAGCTGCGAGTGTGGTGGATGATGACCGCCATATTGGTCTTCGGTTTTTTGCTTCATTGGGTGGGAACTGTTCTGCTTTTCGGACTCGTTTCGTTCTGGGCGCTGCGGGAATTCGTCACGATGACGCCGACGAGGCGAGGCGACCACCGAACGCTGTTCTGGGTGTTCTTCGTGTTCCTTCCCCTGCAATATTTGCTGGTTCTCTTTGGAAGCAGTCCTCCCCAGTGGCTAGTCAGATCACGAGACGTCGACTTTTACGGGCTCTACAGTATCTTCATTCCGGTTTATGCAAGCTTATTCATTCCAACCCGTATCGCTTTGTCTGGCGATTCAAAACGATTCTTGGAACGGAGTGCGATCATTCAAGCTGGTCTATTGATTTGTGTTTACTCGCTGTCTTACGCCCCCGCACTTTTGGACCTTGATTTGGTTCGAACCAGCGGCGAAAAATGGCACGGCAGCAACCTTAGTTTACTTGTGTTTTTGCTGTTGGTAGCGCAGATGGCTTCCGTTCTGGAGCGAGTCTGGAGCCGGCTGGCAGGGAAAAATGTGATCGCGGAAAAGATCAACGGCAGCCGCACCTGGGAAGGCCTTTTCGGGTCGATGGTGACGACCGGTTTGATCTCCGCTGCACTGTACTGGGCGACGCCGTTTTATCCCTGGGAGGCTGGAGTCATGGGAGTTCTCGTGTCCGTAATGGCGGTTGCGGGCACCTTGACCATGAGTGCCATCAAGCGAGACCGTGGCGTGACCGATACCGGCACGTTGGTACAAGGCCACGCCGGCGTGCTGGACCAGATTGATAACGTCTGTTTTGCCGCACCGGTTTTTTATCACTTAACAAGATTTTTTTACACGTGAGGTCGCACTGCGTGCGAGCCCTGAAAATAGGTCTTATGGGTCCTATTAAGACATAGACAACCTATCTCGCGCACGCATCGTTGCCCGCTTGCTTTCATGCTAAACCCAAGCCATCCCCTCGTCGCGATCGTTGCTTGCACACCCTCGGGTGTGATTGGGCTCAAAGGCGGCATGCCTTGGAAACTGGGCAGCGATCTTCGGCGATTCAAGACGCTCACCATGGGCGGGACGCTGGTTATGGGCCGGAAAACGTACGATTCCATCGGGAAACCGCTACCCGGACGCGAGACGGTCGTGCTCAGCCGAACGCCACCGCCGGGCGATTCAGCCGAACATTTGCACTGGGGAAATTCAGTTGATAGCGTCATGCAACTGATCGCTTCGCTCGACCGACCGGCCTTCATAGTTGGCGGCGCGGAAATTTACGAAATATTTTTTCCTCGTTGCGAAGAAATTTGGCTGACGCGAGTTTGGTCGAATGTCCAAGGCGATACGCGAATTGACCTGCCGCTCGAAGAATTTTCCGTTTTTGAGCAGTCTCGACACGCGCAAACCGACCGGGATAGCGTACCGACGGAGTTTCAGAAATGGCGACGGAAAAATTCCGTGCCAAAAATTCAATTGTCCCCATTGAGTTAATGGGCCTTTTGCCACTATATTCCTCGGTCCCACACTACATTCACAAATTCAGTGATGTTGGAGTTCAAGTTTCGCGGCGTGCATTTCGCACTGATTGGCGATTTTGACTTTTCCATTACTGGTCGGTTCTCATGGAGGCCGCCTTATGCCCCGTATGATGGGCGTTGACGTTCCCAACGACAAACAGATTCAGTACTCGATGACGTATCTTTACGGCGTCGGCGTTTACGTTGCGCGCGAAGTATGCCAAAAGCTTGGCATCGATCCTTCCCGCAAGGCAAATGATCTCACGGAAGAAGAACTGAGCCGTATTACGGTCATGCTTGAGCGTGACTATACGGTCGAAGGCCCTCTTCGTCGCCAAGTCACACAAAACATTGGTCGACTTCGCGAAATCAAGTGCTACCGAGGCGTCCGGCACCGTGTTGGTTTGCCGGTTCGCGGCCAACGCACCAAGACGAATGCCCGTACCCGGAAGGGACCGCGGAAGACCGTCGCCGGTAAGAAGGGCGTTAAGGATCTGAAGTAGAACTGGCTCGCTGTGACTGCTTTCTCAGTTTCTGCTTGGCTTTTTTACCGATTTTTCACGATCGTCGAGTTCGCTTTGGTGGACTTGGTTTTCGATCTGGCTGATTGACTCAATCGAATTCGATATATCTCCCCGTTCGCATCCATTTTTGAATTAGGGCCTTCGCGGTGGCAAAGACCAACAAGAAGAAACGTATTCGCCGCAACGTAAGCAGCGGCATTGTTCATATCCATTCGACGTTCAATAACACCACGGTAACCGTGACCGATACCAAGGGCGATACGCTCTGTTGGGCGACGTCAGGCACGTCAGGTTTTAAGGGCAGCCGAAAGAGCACCCCGTTTGCTGGCCAGTGTGCCGCACAACAAGCCGCCGAAAAAGCGACTAAGTTTGGCATGCGAGATGTCGAGGTTCGCGTCAAGGGACCTGGTTCAGGTCGTGAAAGCGCAATCACTTCGCTGCAAGCTGCAGGTTTGAACGTCAAGTTGATCGAAGACGTCACGCCAATCCCACACAACGGTTGCCGTCCACGCAAGAAACGTCGCGTGTAGTGTTCATCAGTGTTCACGCGTCGATACCGATGCGATTGTCATTTCCCATAAGTCTCAACATATAACCAAGGTTATCCTCCGATGCACATCCGATGGCGCGGAATGGAATTGCCCAGCACGCTGGAAGTCGATCGCGATACGCTGACCGGTACTTACGGTCGGTTTCACGCAGAACCGTTCGAGCGTGGTTTCGGGGCAAGTATTGGCAACAGCCTCCGACGCGTGTTGCTGAGCAGCTTGCTTGGCAGCGCTGTGACTCAAGTCAAGGTTCGTGGCGCCCAGCACGAATTCAGCTCGATCGAAGGCGTAATGGAAGATGTCACCGACATCGTCTTAAATGTCAAGAGCCTGATCGTTCGCAACCACAGCGAAGCGACCCGCGTGATCACGCTGGAAAGCAACAAGGCTGGTGTTTTGACCGGCGGCGACATCAACACCGATGCTGACGTCGAAGTCATCAACAAGGATCACGCCTTGGTCACGTTGACCAAAGATGTCCCGTTCATGATGGAAATGGTTGTCGAGAACGGTCGCGGTTATGTGCCAAGCACCGAACACAGCGTCGGCGATCATGAAATCGGAATCATCCCAATCGATGCCGTTTTCAGTCCTGTGACTCGCGTTCGGTACTTCGTCGAAGAAACCCGTGTGGGTCAAAAGACGAACTACGATCGCTTGATCCTCGAAATCTGGACCGACGGTTCGATCAATCCAGAAATGGCGTTGACCGAAGGTTCAAAGATCCTTCGCAAGCACCTCAACCCGTTCGTTCAGTACCGCGAACTTGGCCCAAGTATTTTCTCAGCCGGTCGTGGCGGTTCAGGCTCAGCAGAAGCTCAGCTTGAGTCTAAACTGAACATGAAGCTCGGCGATTTGCGTCTTTCGGTGCGAGCAAACAACTGCCTCGAAAGCGAAAACATCCAAACGGTCCGAGATCTTGTTCAGCGGAACGAAGACCAGTTGCTAGAAGTACGCAATTTCGGCGATACAACACTCAACGAAGTTCGTGAAAAGCTTGCTCAGTATGGTTTGCACCTCGGCATGCGAGTGCCAAACGCACAACCTCGGTAAGCGTCACCGGACACTTGCCACGTTTTTTTGATACCAATCTAACCAGCCGCGATAGACAGCGAATCGAATCATGCGACACCGACGCAAAGGCCGAGTCCTCGGACGAAGCCCCTCACACCGCAAAGCATTGCTCAAGAACCTTGCAAGCGCCATCTTCCTGACCGAGCGTGATGCCGAAGGCGAAGCCAACGCCCCGAAGATACCCGGTCGCATCGTCACGACTTTGCCGAAGGCCAAAGAAGTTCGCGGCCTGGTTGAAAAGTGCATCACGATTGCCAAAAAAACGCTTCCTGCCGTCGAGGAAGCAAACAAGTTCGGGACGACCGAAAAACGCGGCTCCGAAGGCTACAAAAAGTGGCGTCAAAGTGATCAGTGGGCGAAGTGGGCAGAAGCTCGCGCTCCCATCGTTACCGCTCGCCGTCGAGTTATTCAGCTGATCGGCGACAAGCAAGCGACCCGAATCCTGTTCGACAAGGTTGCCATCCGCTTTGCCGATCGTCCAGGCGGCTACACACGAATTTTAAAGCTTGCGACGCCAAGACTTGGTGATGCTGGCGCCCGTGCGATCCTTGAGTTCGTCGGCAAGAATGATCGAGTCAAAAAGAAGAGCCAAAAACCTTCGTTCGAAGCATAGAGCCTTTGCTCGACGATATTCTAATGTCGTAAGTTAGGTTTCTTCAACGTCGAGCGACGTTCAATATAGATTCAATTTCGGTCGCACCCGCGGCCGGAACCCTCATTGACCCGACGTGATGGTGAGCCAATCTAGATGGTTCCCGGCCCGTCGGTTTTGTCATTTGTGTCGCGTCAAACCGCTGCTTTCGACAAATGCATCGATCAAGCATGTCGATTTAACACCGCGCGGTTGCTCAACGCCGCTGGCAACATCAACGCCCACGGCATGAGATGCGGCGATTGCCTTGGACACCGTTTGTGGCGTCAGACCACCCGCCAACGCCCATGAATCGTTGGAGCCGAAGCGGGATTGCCAGCGTCCGATGGCGTTCCAGTCCAATCGCAAACCAGCACCGCCACCTTGGGCTCCGGCGTCCGCGTCAAGCAAAAGATCGCAACCGATTTCACGCCAAGGAGCGACCCGTTCCTCAATCTCCTCGGGCTCCAATCGGCCAACGGGCAAGCGAATCGCTCGAACGACACGTTCGCCCGCAGAGAGCAGACGCTCGGCATCCGCTTCGGTTTCGAAGCCGTGCAACTGTACGAGATCAAGGCCCACGGCATCGGAGCATTCAAGGACGGATTCGACTGGGGCGTCGACGAAAACGCCAACTCGTATCAAATTTCGCATGGCCGCCTCGTGAGACAATTCACTTGCGAGTTCTTTTTCGACGAACCGAACGCTTTGGCGAAAGAAGTTGAAACCGACGGCATCGGCACCGGCCTCATCCGATGCAATGACGTCCATGAGGCGTTTGACTCCACAAATCTTGATTCGAAACATTGATTTTTCGGCCGCGCAATCGGTCTTTCGTCCGCAGAACCGGAATAACTATCCTCATCCCCAGACCTGCGTTCGTCCGAAAATAGGATTGGCGACTTTTGCCATTCGTTCCCCTCACGAGAAAACCATCCGTGTGGAGTTTGCTCCATCGTAACCAGGAAAGCGTTCTCGTTGGCACCGCAGTCACACTGGTGATGCTTGCGTTGCTAGCTCATGGTCGCGCGACGATGGACACAAACGAGGGCTTACAGGTCGCGGGTTCTCTTGCAAAATCGCCAGGCTATCGGCCAGCCATCTTGCCAAGCGTGCCCAGTGACCCGGCATTTTATGCGGCCAAATGGCGCCAGATTGCAACCGATTTTTACGCACTGAACCCGGTCAAAGATGCGCAGGGCATGGCAGCTCCGACGCCCGCCTCATCGACCGCAGACGTAGTGACTGCGTCATTAACCGATCACGCTGACGCAACCGAAATCAATCACCAGCAAGATAACGGTGGCAACCCGATTGCCGTGACCCCGGTTTCGCATTCGAAACCGATCCTCCCGTTCGAACCGATTCCGAATTTGAAGCCGCAAACGCTCGTTGGTGATATGGTCCCGCTCAATCGCGGTCCCGTGGTCGGCAAGCCCGCGCTCGCCGCAGCGTTCTCGGCCGGACTGCTCGCGTTTCTATGCTTTCGCAGCTTGTGGCCCAATGTCATTCCCTTCAAACCATCGTTCGCGATGTCGGTTTCAACAGATCAATCGGATCCATCAACGCTGATTCGAATGGAGCTTCCGCATCACTGGGTTCGCATTCGCCCGCCTCTGCGGCAACGAATCAAACCCGTGGTGCTCGCCACGTCCTATGTCGCTGGCGGATTCGCTGCCTGGATGATCGTTTCTTAGGATCGGGCAATCCTCTTCAGGACCGAAAGATGTTCGCAATCAACGACGGTTGCGGCTAAAATGGCGAGTCTGGTTTAAGGGGCCAGGAGTCCATTGCCGGAACGGCCCTTCGGGTGCTTCGCACAATTGACTCCTGACCTCTTACACCGGACAAAAATGGAACGTTGGACCTCCATCGCCCGGCCCCACCCCGCCTCGTTCGCTGATCATGTTGATACGCATCCCTACAATGACTTTGATTTGGACGTTGGCCTGCGGCATGACATCCGCCGGCGAGGTTCACTTCAATCGCGATGTGCGCCCGATCCTCTCGGAGAACTGTTTCTTTTGTCACGGTCCCGATTCTGCAAAGCGTGAGGCCGAGTTGCGGCTTGATGATCGTCAGTCAGCAATCGAATCTGCGATCGTCGTCGGCGACGCAAATGCCAGTGAGCTGATTGCCAGAATCGTATCGACCGATCCTGACACTCAAATGCCACCGCCGGATTCAGGCCGTTCGATCAATCGCCAGCAAATCGAAACGCTGAAGCAATGGATCAACGACGGAGCGGAGTTTGAATCGCATTGGTCCTTCATTGCCCCGCAGCGTCCAACGGTTCCTGTAGATACAACGCAGTGGTCCAACCATCCGATCGACCGATTCGTCCTTTCTAAAATGCAAACCGTTGGACTGGAGCCGTCGCCCGAGGCGGACCGAAGTACATGGATTCGTCGCGTCACCTTTGATTTGACCGGACTTCCCCCAACGATCGAAGAGATTGATGGGTTTGAAGCCGATCCGTCGCCGCAAGCTTACGAAAAGGTTGTTGACCGTCTACTGGCATCACCTCGCTTCGGCGAACGGATGACAGCCGACTGGCTCGACGTCGCAAGGTACAGCGACAGCTACGGAATGCAAGTCGATAAAGATCGACGAGTGTTTCCCTACCGCGACTGGCTCATCGGTTCATTTAACCGAGGAATGACCTATGACCAGTTCATCACCGAACAAGTCGCGGGCGACCTTTTGCCCGGTGCAACGCGTGACCAGATTCTCGCAACCACGTTTAACCGTTTGCATCCGCAGGAGTGTGAAGGCGGCAGCGTCCCTGAGGAGTTTCGTATGGAGTCGGTTGCGGACCGGACGCAAACCGTAGCGACAGCGCTGCTAGGGCTGACCATGGAATGCTGCCGGTGCCACGACCATAAATACGATCCGCTTTCGCAGAAAGACTACTATTCCTTAAGCAGTTTTTTCGACAACATCGACGAAGCCGGATTGTATTCGTATTTCACCGATTCCTGTCCAACTCCGTCGCTTGAACTGCCCAACGAACAGCAGTCGCTTGCGCTCGAAACCGTTCGCAACGAGATCGCAACCCTTGAGCAGAGGCTTTCGCAAACGATTCATACACGAACGATCGCGTTTGACGATCTTTTCAAGGCCAAGAGCCAAACAGACATGTCAATCATGGCGGGTGATGCGAAACCGCCGATTCTTGTTCGTGACTTTGAAACGATCGAGTCCAAAGTCATCACCTCGGTTCCGGGAAAAATTGGCAAACAGGCTGCTAAGTTTGAAGGTGATGACGGCTTGGAGATTGGTGCAGGAAATTTCGATCGTTGGCAACCATTTTCGATCGCGTTGTGGATGAAATCACCCGATCGCAAAGACCGTGCTGTTGTTTTTCATCGCTCAAGAGCGTGGACCGATGCCGCCAGTCGAGGCTATGAATTGCTGATCGACGAAGGCCACCTTCAAGCGTCGTTGATTCACTTTTGGCCAGGAAATGCCGTCAGTGTTCGAACGGTTGATCCGCTTGCAATCAACCAGTGGGTTCACGTTGCGATGGTCTGGGATGGCTCTAGCAAAGCCGATGGACTTTCCCTCTACGTTGATGGCAAGAAAGCAGAAACGGAGATCGTTCGCGACTTATTAACAAAGAATATCACCGGAGGCGGTGGCGACGAGATCATGATTGGCGCTCGCTTCCGTGACCGTGGGTTCACCGGCGGAGAAGTCGACCAATTCACCGTTTACGACCGAGAGATTTCGGCGTTCGAAGTGGCGCAATTACAGGATGCCGCGTTCAGGTTCGAAACGGGAGTGGCGGAAGATGCGGCAACGCGCGTTCTATTACAGCAGCATTTCACTACGGCGACGGATGCTGATTGTCTCGCTGCAAAGGCTGCGCTGACCGATGCGCGGCGTCGGTTGTGTGCGACCGAAGACGCCGTGACAGAGATCATGGTGATGCAAGAAATGCCGCAACGTCGCCAGAGCTATTTGCTTGCCCGAGGTGCCTATGATGCTCGGGCTGAACCGGTTTCGCCCTCGACCCCACAAGCCATGCCGCCGTTACCAATCGATGCACCGAAGAATCGTCTCGGGCTCGCACGATGGCTTACCGGAGCGAGCAATCCGCTTGTTGCTCGCGTTGCCGTCAATCGTTTGTGGCAGATCATGTTCAGTCGCGGTTTGGTGGCGACTCCGGAGGATTTTGGCAGTCAGGGCTTAGCCCCGTCGCACCCAGAGTTGCTCGATTGGCTGGCGGTTGAGTTTCGCGAAAATGGCTGGGACATGAAGGCATTGATGAAGTCACTCGCGTTATCTCGCACTTATCGGCAATCCTCTCCGCCATTGGACTCACGTGATCTTGAGAACACATTTTTGTCTCGGTCACCCAGGTATCGCTTGAGTGCAGAAATGCTTCGGGACAATGTGCTGGCGATCAGCGGGCTGCTCGATTCAAGGGTCGGTGGTGAGCCTGCGAGGCCATACGAAGTTGAAGTCTCATTCAAGCCCGTTGGCCGCGATCAAGGAAGCGGTTTGTATCGCAGAAGCCTTTACACGTATTGGAAGCGAACCGGACCGGCTCCGATGTTGACGACGCTGGACGCCTCGCTGCGCGACGTCTGCCGAGTGAAGCGAGACGTTACCGCATCACCCCTACAAGCCTTGGTGATGTTCAACAGTCCTCAGTTTGTCGAAGCGGCTCGCGTTTTCGCTGAAAGCCTAACGCGACAGTTCGGTTCTGACACCCGTCAATCACTTGGCCTGTTGTTTCGAACGCTGACTAGTCGTGAGGCGACGGTGGCAGAGCTGGATTTGATCGTCGAACTGCACGCACGGCAACTTGGACGCTTTAATGCCGAGCCAGAGCTGGCTGCGGAGTTGTTGAAGATCGGTGACCAACCTGCGGACAACTCGCTCGATACGATGCAGGTCGCAACGACAACATCTCTTGTCCTTTCGTTGCTGAATTACGACCAAAGCATCACGAAGTACTAGGCTCTGTTTGATGATCGAGCACGAAGTATCTTGACAAACACCTCCTGAAGGCACTAGGCTAAACAAGTGCTTGCACCGTAATTTTTATTCCCATCCAGGTGAGCCATGACCAAAGCGACTCCGTTATCTTTTCTCGGCGTTTTGTTTCTCTTTTTGACCTTGGGCGGTTGCGGCAGCAGTTCAACCGCGCCTGTCGCAACCAGTGGAGATGAGGTCCAGCGTTATCTGGATGAGCATCCTGAACTAAAGGAACCCAAGGCAGAAGTTGACAATAATATTTTGACAGGACAATAAGTCCGCAAGGACATTGAAAGAATTTTCACTTCGTCGTTTTCAAATTTTCTATTCGTTAAGGCTATTCAGATGAAAAAGATTCGGCATTTGAAAGCAGGGTTCACCTTAGTGGAACTGCTGGTTGTGATCGCGATCATTGGTGTGATGGTTGGCTTGTTGTTGCCGGCGGTTCAGGCCGCTCGCGAAGCCGCTCGAAGAATGAGTTGTGGCAACAATTTTAAGCAGCTTGGGTTGGGGATTCATAACTATCACGCAGCCTTTAGTCAGTTGCCCAAACATGGCTCGGGAACGTACCTCGTGCCACCCATGACTTTTCCGCTTTCGCGAGTCGCGCCGGGGAGCAATCGCTCGGATCTTTCGGTGTTAGTTGGTGTCCTTCCCTTTGTTGAGCAACAGGCGTTGTGGGAACAAATCAGCAACCCACTGGACAACGATGGAGCTGGGCCGCAGGTCGCATTTGCGGCTTTCGGACCGTGGCCAAATCGAACGCTTGCTGAGCATGCAGCAGCACCTTACAACCCTTGGATGTCCGACATCGCGACGTTCCGCTGCCCAAGTGATCCGGGTGTTGGTTTACCTTCCCATGGGCGAACCAATTATGCCGCATGCTTGGGCGACTCTGGCACTCTGAGCCATGTCGGTTATACCAGTGACGAAGGTCGCGTGATCAACGCAGCTTGGCCAGCGATCGCGGCGAGTACGCTTCGCGGAGCATTCAAGCCACGCTTACAGTCTAACTTTCGGGACATTCTCGATGGATTGTCCAACACGGTCTGCATGGGTGAGATCATGACGGATCTCGGTGACAATGACAAACGTACACGAGCTGTCGATAGTCCAGCACCAGATTTGTGGCTAGCCAATGGCGCCCTATCCTGTCGTCCTTTTGTCGATCCACTTCGTCCTCTATTCTGGACCGCAGTAGGCACTCCGTTCACAGGGGATGCGGAGCAACGTCGTGGATCCAAATGGGCAATGGCGCGACCGTTCTACACTGGTTTCTTGACCGTTCTTGGGCCGAACACCGAAGCCTGCGTGCAAACGACCCAAGAGGGCGAAGGAAACACTTCGGCCAGTAGTCGTCACCAGGGCGGCGTGCATGTTTTGATGGCCGACGGTGCCGTCCGGTTCGTTACGGATTCCATCGATGCTGGAAACAGTAACAGCGCACAGGTTCGGAATGCGGCTGCGTTTGTTCCGCCTGGTTCGATCAGCCCTTTTGGTTTGTGGGGCGCTCTGGGAACGCGAGCCGCCAAAGAAACGATTCCGGAATTTTGATCGATCCCGTCGGCGATACTGCCTTGAGGTTGCCATCGCTGGGTACGCTTCGATTGAGTGATTCATTCGAAGGCAAGGAGACACCGTCGAAATGAAGTCTTATCGTGCTGTTGTGATTGGTACAGGCTTCATTGGCCCAGTTCATGTAGAAGGCTTGAAGCGAGCTGGGGTTGAAGTCGCCGGGATCGTCGGTTCAACGCCGGAAAAATCTCGAGCCGCGTGCGAGCGACTGGGTCTGCCGAGTGTGTATGCGACATTGGCTGACGCCTTGAGCGACACGACTGTCGATTCAGTTCATCTGACGACGCCAAACGTGTTGCATTACGAACAAGTCAAAATGGTGCTGGCTGCAGGCAAGCATTGCCTTTGCGAAAAGCCCCTGGCGATGAATTCGGTGCAGTCGGCTGAGCTGGTTCAGCTTGCCGAATCAACCGGTGTGGTAACAGGCGTTGCCTACAACATTCGGTTTTACCCGTTGTGTCATGAGGCAGCAGCGCGAGTTGCATCCGGTTCGATTGGCGACGTGATCAGCGTGACTGGTTCTTATGCTCAGGATTGGTTGCTGTATCCGAGCGATTTCAATTGGCGAGTGATGGCGGAAGATGGCGGAGCGCTGCGTGCCGTTGCAGATATCGGAACGCATTGGCTGGACTTGATTCAGTTCGTGACGGGCAAGAAAGTTGTGTCAGTTTGCGCGGACTTACGAACCGTGTATCAACAGCGCTTTCGGTCGGTCGGCGGTGCCGAAACGTTTTCCGGTTCCCCTTCGAAGGCTACGGAAACACAAGCAATCGACGTGACGACCGAAGACTGTGGCTCGATCATGTTGAGATTTGCAAGTGGTGCCAACGGCTGCCTGTGGGTCTCGCAGGTGACCGCCGGGCGTAAGAACTCGCTTCGTTTTGAGCTAGCGGGAACCGAGTCGGCGCTAGAGTGGAACAGCGAGTCACCGAACCAGATGTGGATCGGCCATCGTGA
>Ga0105046_10006513_pt1 | contig 18447 bp, 14 predicted proteins | sample MAT03_FD_78385 | JGI IMG/M metagenome (GOLD analysis project Ga0105046, IMG submission 78385) | Freshwater microbial communities from Lake Fryxell liftoff mats and glacier meltwater in Antarctica - MAT-03 (megahit assembly) | ecosystem: Environmental > Aquatic > Freshwater > Ice > Liftoff...
CGAACACGCGTCTCTACGACGTCAGCGATCTGACTATGCCTATCCGCAATTTTGCCGGTCCCACGTTGACCATTCCTCAACCCGGCGGCACCGGCACCGGCATCTTGCCAGCGATCGAGGCCGAAGACCCGTCTCGGTACGACGTGGATCAGCTCACCGAATTGATCCAGCGATTCTTGGTCGCCCAGAAGTGAAGTGGTTCAGGTCCGATGGGGTCGGACGACCGCTTAACTGAACAATCGTCCGAGCACTTGGTTGCCAAGGTCCTCAAGTGTTGCCCGATAGGCCTCACCACGCGACACGGCAACCAGGCGCTCGACAAAGCGGTTGAGGTACGGGTCCTCGGCGACCATGAAGACGGTCAAGCGGATGCCGAGACGCGGATATCGGGCGGCCTGGCGCAACGTTGCCGCGACGATCTGGGGATCGAGTCCGTAGCTGGAATTGATAGTCAGCTCTCGTGAGCCATCAGCCGCCTTGCCGCCAGTGAACAGCGCCGTCGGCTTTCCGTCGGTGATCATCACCGTACGACGGTTGGGCTGGCGACGGCGGATCAGGATCTCTGCGCTGCGCCGCAACGCCTCACAGGTGTTGGTGTGGAACGGCCCATTGCTGATGTAGGGCAGTTCCTGCACCGTCACCGGGCGGACATCGTCGCCAAACAGCAGAATGTCGAGATCGTCGCGCGGATGATTTCGCCCGAGATGCTCGGCCAGGGCCAGGGCTACCCGTTTGGCCGGTGTAATGCGGTCTTCGCCGTACAAAGTCATCGAATGACTGACATCGAGCAGCAGGGTCCAGGCGCAGCCAGTGCGGCTTTCTCGTTCGCGGATCTGCAGGTCGTCATCGGCGAGTTGACGGCGCCCTTCACGCATCGCCGACAGTATCGATTCGCGATAGGCGAGGTCCTCGGATCCGTCGCCCGCCTGCCAGGGTCGCGTTGCTCCGGTCCAGTCACCGTCTCGTCCCGGCTTGCGCATGCCGTGCTTGCCCATCGCGCCGGGGGCCATCGCGCCGAACACTTTACGAAAAGCGTCTTCGCGCAGGTCACGCTCGCCTTTGCGCGTCAGGGTCCGCTCACCGCGTGCTCCACTGATCAGCTTCTGCTCACGCAGGGTCTTCTCGAACTCTTTCGGGTCGAAACCGGTCTGGCGACGCAGGCGCTCGGCTTGGCGTTCAAGTTCCTTCATGGCGCGCTCAACGTCGCCATCGAAGGCTTCCATCAGCTGACGGAAGAGATCGGTGAGCGCCTGTTCCTGGGCCAGTCGGTTAGCCAGCTCACGCCAATCAAGATGTTCGTAGCGGAAGCGCATGTCTAGAAGCGCGACTCGCGTTCGTCGCGTCCCTTCTTGCGTTTACCGGTCATCAAGGTCGCCAGTAGATCGCTGTAGACCAAGCCACGAGCACTGTCGTCGCGAGCGAGGGCGCCACCATGAAACAAGCCTTCAAGCACAAATTCCTGCATCAGCAGGCGTTCGTCTTTTGCAGGTTTCAATTGGGCATCAACTGCCTTGGCTAGTCCGGCCACACTGGCAAGCGCCTCGGCATGCTGCTGGTCGGTGCTCCGATCCGACAGCTCAACCTTGTGTCCAGCAGCGAACCACGCCAAAACTTCCTTCCACGGTCCACTCTCACGCTCATCCTGGTCCTCCCGGATCGGTGGCGGCAACCGCTCGGCCCACAGGTTCTTCACCGCTTCGCCAAGCAGATGCCAACCCACCTTGGCCGGCCCCTCCTGCTCTCCTTCGTATGCCAGTTCGACCTTGCCGGTCATCGCCATAAGGACAGCCGGCAGATCTGTCAGGCGCGCCCGCGGTTGCTTTGTTCCCGTGGTCAGTCCACGACGCAGCACATTGGCCTGCAACGCCTCCAGTGCAGCGATGGTCAGACGGGCCGACACACCGCTGGCCTGGTCGACATACTCGCTGCTGCGAGCAGCCCGAGCCGCCTCTTCGATCAGGTCATGGAACAACGGGTGGATCACCGGTTCTACCCCGGCACCTCCGGATAGCTGGGCCTCCTGTCGCTGGATGACCACACCCTCGGCCCGCGACCTGGGATAATGAGTGAGAATCTGCGCCCCGATGCGATCCTTCAACGGCGTCACGATCTGCCCACGACTGGTGTAGTCCTCGGGATTGGCGGTGAACACCAGCAGAAGATCCAGTGGCAGGCGCAAGGGGATGCCGCGCACCTGGACGTCGTTCTCCTCCAGAATGTTGAACAGTGCTACTTGGATGCGGGGAGCGAGATCCGGCAGTTCGTTGATGCAGAACACACCGCGATTGGTTCGTGGAACAATGCCGAACGTCACCGCACGCATGTCACCCAGGTCAACGCCATCGCGCTGGGCACGAATCGGATCAACATCCCCGATCAGGTCGGCAACGGAGACATCCGGAGTAGCCAGTTTCTCGCCATAACGCTGATCGCGTCCGAGCCACTCCACACGAGCTGCATCGCCCTGGGTCGCCACGAGCCTTTCGGCGACATCTCCGATCGGAGCAAGCGGATGGCTGCGCAATGGATCACCGGCGAGCATGGGCGTCTGTTCATCCAACAGCTGGGGGATGCATCGGGCCAGCCGGGTCTTGGCCTGACCACGCAACCCGAGCAGCAGGATGTCATGGCCAGCCAGGATCGCATTGGCGACCTGCGGCAGGACGGTCTCGCCATAGCCATGGATGCCGGGGAACAGCTCTTCTAACGAGGCGCCAGCCGCCAGTCGCGCGACGAGTCCGTCGCGCAGCTCCTGCTTTACGGTACGTGCCCGCAGGCTGGGATCGCGGAGAGCGGCTTTTTTCAGCGCGCCCAAGGTGGCTGGCAGTTCGGTCATGTCAGCAGCCTGCCGGCACCGCCGCGGCGTTCATCCTGCACCACGGCAAACCCAGACATGCCGGCGGCAGTCGCAAAACACAGAAGCCCGCGTCGTAGGACGCGGGCTTCTCCTCAACCGAGGTCCAAGTCGCTTAGGCGAAGTGTGCGAAGGCCTTGTTGGCTTCGGCCATGCGGTGAGTGTTCTCACGCTTCTGGACCGTGGTGCCGGTCTTGTTGTAGCAGTCGACCAGTTCCTGGGCGAGCTTCTCGGCAGTCGGACGACCCTTGCGGGTGCGAACGGCCTCAAGGATCCAGCGGATGGCCAGCGTCTGCTGGCGCTTGCGATTCACTTCGACTGGTACTTGGTAGTTGGCGCCGCCGATACGCTTGCTGCGCACTTCGACGAGCGGCTTGGCGTTCTCCATCGCCTGCTCGAAGATAGGCAGGGGATCACCCTTCAGCTTATCGGCGATCTGGTCCATGCAGTCGTAGAACACCGCTTCAGCAGTGGCCTTCTTACCATCATACATCAAACAGTTGATGAACTTGGCGGCCAGCATGCTGCCGAAGCGCGGATCCGGCTTCAGGTCGATGCCGGTCCATTGCTGGGCCGGAGGAGCCTTGGCCACTTCGCCAGTCTGCGCGAGGACGATTGTGCCGTCTTCGTTGACCTGGACATTGGCCTGGTCGGCGTCGTCCATGGACTCGGGCTTGGAATGGTTGTCGTGATTACCGGGCATATTCGTGTTCCCTGTTCCCAGGCACAAGACCTGGAGGTACTGGTGGTTCCTGACGCCAGCGCCGCGGGATCGCAGCGCCTTTAAAACTAAGCTTTATTTCTTTTTCGGACGCTTGGTGCCGTAGAGCGATCGGCTCTGGTTACGGCCCTGGACACCCTGGCAGTCGAGCTTGCCGCGGATAATGTGGTAGCGCACACCGGGCAGGTCGTGGACGCGACCGCCACGAATGAGCACGAGCGAGTGCTCCTGCAGGTTGTGTTTCTCGCCACCAATGTAGGCGGTGACTTCCTTGCCGTTGCTGAGTCGGACGCGCGCGATCTTGCGCAGCGCCGAGTTCGGCTTCTTGGGGGTCATCGTCTTGACCTGCAGGCACACACCGCGCTTGAAGGGGTTGCCTTCGAGCTGGGGGCTCTTGGTCTTGCTGACAACTTTGGTGCGACCCTTGCGGATCAGCTGATTAATCGTGGGCACTGACAGTCTCCTGCTTCGCGGGGCGCGGCATAATAGCGGGCGGTTCGGACAGCGCAATGGGCGCGCCGAGTTTGTCGATCCCGATGTTGCGATACAGGCTGAAGCCGGTTCCGCACGGGATGAGGTGGCCAAGGATGACGTTCTCCTTGAGACCGGCCAGGTTGTCCCGGCGGCCGGCAAGCGAGGCGTCGGCCAGCACCTTGGTCGTCTCCTGGAAGGAGGCGGCCGAGATGAACGATTCCGAGTGCAGGGCGGCGCGGGTAATACCCATGAGCTTAAGCTCGTAGGTTGCGGGCCGCTTGCCCTCGGCGATCGACTTCTGGTTCTCGTCCTTGATACGGATCTTGTCGACCAACTGGCCCGGCAGGAAGGGCAGGTCGCCGGCGTCGATAACTTCGACACGGCGCAGCATCTGGCGGATGATCGACTCGATGTGCTTGTCGTCGATGCGCACGTTCTGGGCGCGATAGACCGACTGAATCTCGCCAAGGAGGTAGTCCTGCAGGGCTTCTTCGCCTTCGATGCGCAGGATCTCCTTCGGGTTCTTCACGCCATCGACCAGAGGATCGCCCGCTTTGACGCGGTCGCCCTTCTGGACGCGGTAGTGCTTACCCTGCGGAATCGGATGCTCGACTTCGGTGCCCGAGTCGCTGCGCACCACGATGATACGCTTGCCGCGCTTGCGCTCGCCAAAGTCGACGGTGCCGTCGAGTTCGGCCAACACAGCGGGATCCTTCGGCGGCCGGGCTTCGAACAGCTCGGTGACGCGCGGCAGACCGCCGGTGATGTCGTGGGTACCGGACAACTCGCGCGGCGTCTTCGCCAGCAGGGTGCCGGCGCCAACCTTCTCGCCCTCGGTGACCAACAGGGTGGCCTTCTCGGGAATCGGGTAGTGGGCGATCGCCTTGCCTTCCTTGTCGAGCATGACCACCTGCGGGTGCAGGTCGCCCTTACCTTCAAGAATAACGCGGTTGACGATGCCGGTCGCCGGGTCGCGCTCTTCGCGCATGGTGACTTCGGGAATGATGTGTTCGAAGCGGATGTTACCGCCCATATCGCAGAGGATCGGGATGCTCGAAGCTTCCCACTCGGCGAGCAACTCACCCTTCTTAACCGACGCGCCATCAATGGCGTGGAGAACTGAACCTACCGGCACCTTGAAGCGCTCGATGATGCGGCCGTTCTTATCCTTGATGACAAGTTCACCGTTACGGTTGAGAACGACGCTTTCGCCCTTGCCGCCGGTCTCAAGACCGCGCTGCACGGTACGCAAGTTCTCGTATACCAAGGTGCCATCACGGCGTGGCTTGTACGAGGTGTCTTCAGCCTTGGCGTTGGCCACACCACCGATGTGGAAGGTACGCATGGTCAGCTGCGTGCCCGGCTCGCCGATCGACTGGGCGGCGATGATGCCGACCGCGACACCATGCTCGACGCGCATGCCGCGCGAGAGGTCCATGCCGTAGCAGGTTTGGCAGACGCCCTTCTTGCTTTCGCAGGTCAGCGGCGAACGCACGCGGATCTTCTCGAAGCCGAGCGATTCGATACGCTTGGCCACTTCGACCGTGATGATGTCGTTCTCTTTCACCACCACCTCGTCGGTGATGATGTCGACGATGGTATCGCGGGCGACGCGGCCCTTGATCGCATCGGCGAGCGAGACCTTGATGACATCGCCGTCGTAGACCACTGCCTTGGTGACACCGCCAACCGTGCCGCAATCGACCATGCTGACGATGACGTCCTGGCTGACATCGACCAGCTTACGGGTCAGATAGCCCGAGTCAGCGGTCTTCAGCGCGGTGTCGGCCAGACCCTTACGGGCGCCATGGGTCGAGGTGAAGTACTCGAGAGCCTTCAGACCCTCGCGGAAGTTCGCGCGGATCGGGGTCTCGATGATTTCGCCGTTCGGCTTGGCCATCAGACCACGGATACCGCACAACTGGCGAACCTGGGTCTCGTTACCACGAGCACCGGACTTGGCCATCACGTACACCGGGTTGATGTAGTCGGTTCCGTGACGGGTATCAGCCTTGAGCTGCTCCATCAGAACCTTCTTGATCGACTCAGTCGCGTGCGTCCAGGTCTCGATGACCTTGCGGTGCTTCTCTTTGGCGGTGATGATACCGCGAAGATAGGCCTTCTGGAACTTCTGGGCCGCGTCGTCGGCAGCCTTGACGATCTTGGCCTTCTCTTCGGGCACCAGCAGGTCGCTGGCGGCGAAGGACATGCCGCTGCGCGTGGCGTAGCGGAAGCCGATCTCTTTGATCTTGTCGAGCACCATGATGGTATTGCGACGATCGAGGTATTCAAAGCAGTCGGCGATCACGCGACGAAGACCGCTCTTGTCCTGCAACTTGTTGTAGTACGGCATGCCCAGCGGCAGCGTATCGTTCAGGATCAGGCGTCCCGGCGTGGTTTCGAGCAGGCCGCCCGGCCACAGCTTCTTGACCGGACCGCCGTCGTCGATCGGCCGGCCCTTCTCCATCGGAACTTTGACCAGAGTGTGCAAGGTGACGACGCCAGCGTCGAGAGCCATGGCGACTTCGTCATGCGAGTTGAACACCTTGCCTTCGCCCTTCTGGCCCTCTTTTTCAAGGGTCAGGAAGTAGCAACCCAAGACGATGTCCTGGTCGGCCGAGATGATCGGATTACCACTGCTGGGCGAGAAGATGTTGTTGGTCGACAGCATCAGCACGCGGGCTTCAGTCTGTGCCTCGATCGAAAGCGGCAGATGCACAGCCATCTGGTCGCCGTCGAAGTGAGCGTTGAAGCCAGAGCACACCAGCGGGTGCAGTTGAATGGCGCTGCCATCAATCATCACCGGCTCAAAGGCCTGGATGCCCATGCGATGCAGGGTCGGGGCGCGATTCAGCATGACCACGCGGCCCTTGATCACATCATCAAGAACTTCCCAGACCTCTTCGTCGCGGCGTTCGAGCTTGCGCTTGGCGGCCTTGACCGTCTCAGCATAGCCTCGCTCCTTGAGCGCGCGGATGATGAACGGCTGAAACAGTTCGAGGATGATCGCCTTGGGCAGGCCGCACTGGTGCAGCTTGAGTTTGGGTCCGACCACGATGACGGAACGGGCTGAGTAGTCGACACGCTTGCCGAGCAGGTTTTCGCGGAAGCGGCCCTGCTTGCCCTTGATCATGTCGGTAAGCGACTTGAGCGGACGGTTGCCCGAGCCAAAGACGGCGCGTTGGCAGCGGCCGTTGTCGAAGAGCGCGTCGACCGCCTGCTGCAGCATGCGCTTCTCGTTGCGCACGATAATGCCGGGGGCGTTGAGCTCGACGAGCTTTTTGAGACGGTTGTTACGGTAGATGACGCGACGGTAGAGGTCGTTCAAATCCGAGGTGGCGAAGTTGCCGTTTTCCAGCGGGACGAGCGGACGCAGGTCGGGCGGGATGACGGGGACGACAGTCAGGACCATCCACTGCGGATCGTTGCCGCTCTGCTTGAGCTCCTCGGACAGCTTCAGCCGCTTGATGATCTTCTCGATCTTCTGCTTGGCCTTGGTACCGGCGAGATCTTCTCGCAGGTCGGCGATCAGCTTGTCGAGGTCGAGGTGCTTCACCAGCTCCTGCACGGCCTCGGCGCCCATCATGGCCTTGAAATCGTCGCCGTATTTTTCCTGGGCCTTACGGAACTGCTCTTCTGTGAGCACTTCCATGTATTCCAGCGGGGTGGTGCCCGGATCAGTCACAATGTACTTCTGGAAGTACACGACCTGCTGGAGGTTGCTGGACTTCATGCCCAGCAGGATGGCCAGGCGCGACGGCATGGTCTTGAAGAACCAGATGTGCGCGACGGGCGACACCAGGTTGATGTGGCCCATGCGCTCACGACGGACGCGCGAGTGCGTAACCAGCACGCCGCACTTCTCGCACACGATGCCCTTGTACTTCACGCCGGAATACTTCCCGCAGAAGCATTCCCAGTCCTTGGTCGGTCCGAAGATTTTCTCGCAGAACAAGCCGTCGCGTTCGGCCTTGTAATTGCGGTAGTTGATCGTTTCTGGCCGCTTTACTTCGCCTTGCGACCAGCTGCGGATGACTTCAGGCGCCGCCAGCTTAATGCTGACGGCGTTGTAGTCAGGGCTCTGCAGGTTCGTCTCGGCTGCGTTCGGTGCGGTCGGGGCGGTGTCGATCATGTGTGGTCCGGGTTCCCTGAGCGGTCCGTGAGGTCTAGGTGCGTTCGCGACTTACTTGTCGCTGCCGTTGTCGACGGCGGCTGGTTCGGCGATGAACTCCATGTCAGGAGCCACCACTTCCCCAACCTTTGCGGCACCGAAGTCGAGAGACTGAGCTTCAGGATCGAAGCTCATGTCCTCGGGGCGGTGCAGACGGATGTCGAGGCAGAGGCCCCGAATCTCGTTCATCAGCACTTCGAAGGCCATCGGCGTGCCGTAGGTCAGCGAGCCATCGCCCTTGACCATCGACTCGTAGATGCGGGTACGGCCGTCGACGTCGTCCGACTTGACCGTAAGGATTTCCTGCAGCACGTGCGCTGCGCCGTAGGCTTCAAGGGCCCACACTTCCATTTCGCCGAAGCGCTGGCCGCCGAAGCGGGCCTTGCCGCCGAGCGGCTGCTGGGTGATCAGCGAGTACGAGCCGGTCGCACGGGCATGCAGCTTGTCTTCCACCAAGTGGTGAAGTTTCAGCATGTACATGACGCCAACGGTCGTCTTCTGGTGCATCGCATCGCCGGTACGGCCGTCGTGCAGGCGCACCTTGCCGTCCTCGGGAATGCCGGCTTCCTTGAGCATGGCCTTGATGTCGGCCTCGCTCGCACCGTCGAACACCGGCGTCACCGCCTGCATGCCGAGGATCTGAGCAGCCCAACCGATGTGGGTCTCAAGAATCTGACCGACGTTCATGCGCGAAGGCACGCCCAGCGGGTTCAGACAGACATCGACGGTCCGGCCATCGGGCAGGAACGGCATGTCTTCTTCGGGCACGATGACCGAGATGACACCCTTGTTACCGTGACGACCAGCCATCTTGTCGCCGACCTTGAGGGTCAGTTTGCGTGCGACGAAGACCTTGACCATCTCAAGCACACCCGTCGGCAGATCGTCACCGCGCTTGGCGTTGTCGATCTCCTTCTTGCAGTCGGCGTCGACCGTCTCGGTGCGCGGATCGTACTCTTCGTAGATCTCGCGGGCACGGCGACGCTTGCTGCCGACGAAGTTCAACGCGGTGACCGGCAGCTCCTTGTTGAGCCGCAAGATCTCGTCGTCCGCCATGTCGCGGCTGTATTCGACGACTTCGCCCGTCTCGATGTTGACGACGTTGGCGCCGGCGACTTCCCAGATGCGGTCGAACTTCTCGCGGATGATGCGGGCCTTTTCGCCGTTGTAGCGATCCTCGATCGCCTTCAGACGCATCTGCTCTTCGCGCTTGTCCTTCTCGGTCAGGGCGGTGCGGCGCTGGAATCGCTTGACCGCAACGACCACGCCCTTGATGCCGGGCTTCATCACCATCGAGTCGTCGCGCACGTCTTCACCGGCGCGGCCGAAGATGGCGTGCAGTAGCTTCTCTTCCGGGCTGAGTTCGGACTTGTTCTTGGGCGTGACCTTGCCGACCAGGATGTCGCCGGGGCGCATCATGGTGCCGACGCGGACCATGCCGCGCTCGTCGAGATTGCGCAGGGCTTCTTCAGAGCGACCCGGAATTTCGCGGGTGAACTCTTCCTTGCCCAGCTTGGTCTCGCGGATCTCGACCTTGAACTCCTCGATGTGGATCGAGGTGAAGCGGTCCTCAGCGAGGAGTCGCTCGTTGATCACGATCGCGTCTTCGAAGTTGTAGCCGTCGAAGGGCATGAACGCGACCAGCGCGTTGCGTCCCAGGGCCAGCTCGCCCTGATCGGTACCACCGCCATCGGCGATGATCTGACCAGCCTGCACCTTGTCGCCCAGGCCGACGATCGGGGTCTGGTTGAGGCAGGTGCGTTCGTTCAGGCCGTGGTACTTGCGCATCGGATAGCTGCGCGTGCCGGCCTCGGTCTTGACGTCGATGTGCAGGGCGTCGACGCCCACGACTTCGCCGTCCATGTCGGCGATGACGACCATCGACGAGCTCTTGGGGATCTCGCGTTCCATGCCGGTGACGACGCGCGGCGCCTCACTGATCAGCAGCGGAACGGCCTGACGCATCATGTTCGCGCCCATCAGGGCGCGGTTGGCGTCGTCGTGCTCAAGGAACGGGATGAGCGCGGCGGAGACGCCGATCATCTGCTTGGGCGAGACGTCGAGATGGGTGACCTCGGCCAGCGAGACTTCGGTGAACTGGCCCTGCCAGCGAACCTGGCAGATGTCCTGTTTGATGCGGTTCTTCTCATCGAGCTCGACGGTGGCCTGGGCGATCTTCGCCTCGGCTTCCTCGTCGGCCATCAGATAGACCACGTCATCGGCAACCTTGCCGTCCTTGACCGGACGGTAAGGCGTGACCAGGAAGCCGTATTCGTTAACCGCAGCGTAGATCGCCAGCGAGACGATCAGGCCGATGTTGGCACCTTCCGGCGTCTCGATCGGGCAGATGCGGCCGTAGTGCGAGGTGTGCACGTCGCGCACCTCGAAGCCTGCGCGCTTCCGATTCAACCCGCCGGGGCCGAGAGCCGACAGGCGGCGCTCATGCGTCAGCTGCGAGAGCAGGTTCGACTGGTCAACCACCTGCGAGAGTTCGCCACGCTGGAAGAAATTCTGAATCGCGCTGTCGACAGCCTGGTTGTTGAACAGGTTGCGTGGCGCGAGCTGGGCAGCGAGGTCTTCCTGCTGGAGATCGCGCGATAGCTTCTCTTTGACTGCACGGCGCAGCTTGAGCATCGCGGCGCGCAGTTCATCGGCGAGCAGGTCGGCGATCGGACGCACGCGGCGGTTGCCGAGATGGTCGATATCGTCCAACTCGCCAGCCATCGAATTCGAACGGATCAGCGACAGCAGGTACTTCAGCGTCTTGATGTAGTCGTCGCTGGTCAGGGTGCGCGAATCGCCATCACCCTTCAGCTTCCGGTTGATACGGAAGCGGCCGACTGAGCCGAGGTTGTAGCGGCTCTCATTGAGGAAGCGGTCCTGGAAGAACTCGCGAACCTTGGCCTCGTCGGTCGGGTTGCCTGGACGCAGACGACGGTAGATACGCAGCAGAGCTTCGTCGTGGCTGGCAGCCTCGTCGAGTTTCAGGGTATTGAGCAGGATGTCATCCGGCTTGACCGGCTGGATCGCGCCATTGACCTCGACGCCAGTGATAACGTCAACGCTGTCGATGCCGAGATCGCGGAAGTTGTTAAAGGCGCCTTCGTTGACGAGTTCGCATGCCTTGAGCATGATCTCGCCGTCGTCTTTATTGACAACGTCGCCAGCAAGGATCTTACCGACGATCTTGTCCTTGGCCCCACGGCCAGCGATCGCAACGGTCTCGGTCTGGTAGAATTCTTTGACGATGCCGGCTGTCGTTGCGTGCTCCTTCGAGAGGGCACGCAGGAAACAGGTGGCGTAGACCTTGGCGCTCTTGTCGATCTTGACGACGAGAGCGTCCTTGGTGGTCTGCTCGACCTGGATCCACGAGCCGCGCTCAGGGATGACGCGGCAGGAGAAGTTACGCTTGCCGCTGGTCGCGGTTTCGGCGCTGAAGTCGACGCCAGGGCTGCGCTGAATCTGGGTGACGATGGTACGCTCGGCACCATTGACGATGAACTCGCCTCCGCCGATGCGGATGGGGAAGTAACCGATATGCACATCCTCTTCGAGGACGTTGTTCTGCAGACCCTCGCCCGTAACGCGGATCTTCAGCTTGATGCCACGCTGGTAGGTCAGTCCCAGGTCGCGACACTCGTCGGTCGTGTGCTGCGGCTTGGTGAAGACGTAGCCGTGGTAGCTGACCTGGACCTTATCATCCAGACCGGTTATCGGGAAGAATTCGCGAAGAATGGCCTCAAGACCTTTCTTCTGGTTACGTACCTCGGCCGCCGCCTCGGCGTCCAGGAATTCGTCATAACTGCGGCTTTGCAGGTTGACGAGACTAGGGACGGGGACGACCTCGCGGGTCTTGCCGAACTTCCGGATCTGCATGCTACCTCCGTGTGTGTCCAACTGTGCCTGTCGGACGCGGGGGCTGAGACAGCCATCATCGGCCGTCGGGTGCGGGTGCTCGAATAGGGCCTAGCACAATAAGTGCCAGACCAGGAATGACAAGCACGCCGACCGGGCGTCCCTCTACAGAGGACAACCGGTCGGCGCAACTGTTTGACAATCTTAGGCTTAGGCGCCCTCGACTTTGACCTCTGCGCCAGCGTCCTTGATCTTCTTGGCCAGATCGTCGGCGGTCGGCTTGTCGACGCCTTCCTTGACGACCTTCGGAGCGCCTTCGACAAAGGCCTTGGCATCGGCGAGGCCGAGGCCAAGGATTTCACGAATGATCTTGATCGCGTTGATCTTGTTGGCGCCACCGGCGACCAGGGTGACCTTAAACGAGGTCGGGGCTTCGACAGCGGCGGCGGGCGCAGCGGCGGCAGGGCCGGCAGCGGCGGGACCAGCGAGGGCGGCATCGCTGACGCCGAGCGCGGTCTTCAGTTCGGCGACGAGCTCGACGAGCTCGAGGACGGTGAGGGTCTTAACCTGCTCAACGATGGTATTGATCTTTTCGCTCATGGGATATTCCTTATTGCGCCGGTTTTATGCGGCTGATTGATCCGGCAAATGCCGGGTTGGGGTTGTTAGTTCGAGCCTTCGTCGGCCTTGACCTTGAGCACGCGGACGAGCTCGGTTGGCTTGACGTTGGCGATACGGACGAGCTGGACGACCGGGGCCTTGAGCACGCGCAGCAGCGTGGCGCTGATCTGCTCGCGGGTCGGCAGGTTGGCGAGGGCCTTGGCTGCGTTGGCGTCCAGCGCCTTGCCCTCCATGACACCGCCCTTGAGCTTGATCTTGTCTTCTTTGACCAGGTCGTTGATCAGCTTGGCGGCAGCGGCGATGTCCTCGCCGGTGCAGACCATGCCGACAGCGCCACTGGCGGTCGGAAGCTTGGCCAGCTCAGGGGGCAGCACGCGATAGATCACCGCGGCCTTGGCCATCTTGAGTTTGGCACCGGAGACACGCAGCTTGGCGCGGAAGGCGAGAGCGTCTCCAGCATTCAGCCGCGAGGCGTCGATGAGGATGATGGCGTTGGCATTCTTGGCGACTTCCGTCACCTCGGCCAGCATCAGTTCGTTAATCAAGCTAGGCATGACTCAGGCCTCCTTCTGCTCGACGAAGGCGATGCGCACACCGGGCCCCATGGTCGATGACAGGGTGACATTCTTGACGAAGACACCCTTGACGCTCGACGGCCGACTGTCCGCAACGTGGTTGAGGAACGATGCGACGTTTTCGGCCAGTTTGGCCTCTTCGAATTTCACATTGCCGATGCGGACATGGACGTTGCCTGCGGCATCGGAGCGAAACTCGATCTTGCCGCCCTTGAATTCCTTGACCGCCGCAGCGATATCTTCGGCCACGGTGCCGGACTTCGGTGACGGCATCAGACCGCGAGGTCCAAGCACCTTACCGAGACGACCAACCAGGCGCATCATCTTCGGGGTCGAGATGGCGACATCGAAGTCCATGAAGCCATTTTCGACCTCCTTGACCACGTCTTCACCACCGGCCTTGATGGCACCAGCTGCCATGGCGGCCGAGATCTTGTCGGTGTCGTCGGCGAAAGCGATCACGCGGACATCGCGACCGGTGCCATGCGGCAGGGCGAATGATCCGCGGAACTGCTGGTCCGCCTTCTTGGTGTCGAGGTTCAGACAGATCGAAAGATCGATCGACTCGGTGAACTTCGCCTTGGCCAATTGCTTGACCAGCGCGACTGCCGCCGGGATCTCTTTCGCCGTCTTCAGGCCACCAGCCTTATCGGCCGATTCGACCAGCGCTTTGTAGCGCTTGCTGCGTATCTTCATGTTCCCCCCGTGGTTCGGACGGCAGGCCGGACGGCCCACCTCCCACGATAGTAGTGGTTACGAAACGAAACTGAGAGCGAGTTACTTACGCGACGACTTTGACGCCCATTGAACGGGCGGTACCGCACACCGATCGCATGGCCGCTTCGAGCGAGGCGGCGGTCATCTCCGAGCCCTTCTTTTTGGCGATCTCGGCGACTTGGGCCTTGGTGATCTGGCCAGCCGTCGACAGCGGGCCGGCAGTGCCCGAGCCTTTCTCGATACCGGCAGCCTTGCGGACCTGGGCCGATACGGGCGGCTGCTTCAGGATGAAGCTGAAAGTCTTGTCTTTGTAGACGGTGATCACCACGGGGGTGATCTCGCCCTTCATTTTGGCAGTCGCGTCGTTGAACTGCTTGACGAAGGCGGCGATGTTCACGCCCTTCGCACCAAGCGCTGGGCCAACCGGAGGTGCCGGGGTCGCGCCGCCGCCGGGGATCACCAGGTTGATCGTTCCGACAATTTCTTTCTTGGCCATGTCTGTCGCTCGCACCCGGCCTCAGGGACCGGTCAGTTGGAAGGGGCGGGAAAGGTAAGAGACGTTTCAGATAACGCAAGAGGTCATTGCGACCATCCAGGCGTCCGGTCATCCGGTCGTCAACAGTACCAGAGAAAAGAGCGCACAAACTAGCCAGATCACAGCCTCGGCAATGATCGCCGAAGAGCAGATCAAACGGCTGGTTCGACCTGCCAGACCTCAAGCCACACCGGGGTCTGCCGACCGAAGACGGTGATCATGGCCCGGACTTCGCCCTTGGTAGCGTTGATCTCAGCGATCACGCCTTCCATACCAGCGAACGTGCCCTCCTTGACCTTAACGCGATCTTCCAGCTTGAACGGGATCTGAATGAGCTCTTTGCGCTGTTCATCCGGAGTCGGAGCGGTGGCGATGCGCACGATGCGCTCAGCCTCGTCCTTGGTCAGCGAATCCGGATTGCGCGGATCGGCACCTAGGAAGCCGGTGATGCCATCGACATCGCGCACGATATCGATGAGATCCTGGTCCAGTTCCATCTCGATGTAGATGTAGCCTGGGTAGAGCTTCCGTTCGGAACTGACCTTCTTCCCGCGCTTGACCTCGGTCACACGTTCGGCTGGGATGAGCATCTGGCTGACCAGCTGCTCTTTCTTATGGGCCTTTAGCTGGATCGAGATCTGCTCACGGCAGCCGTTCTCGCGTCCGGAAACGGCCTTGATGACGTACCAACGCATCGCTCTACCTCTTCTGAATGAATTCGAGCCCGCCGAAAAGGGCGAGATCAGTGAGGAATACGACCCCCGCCAGAACGGCGATGGCCAAGGCGACAACCAGGGTGCTGCGCCAGAGTTCGCTGAATTTCGGCCATGTCACCTTGATCATTTCATCCTGGACCTCGATGAGGAACTGGACGGCCCGCTTATGCGGACCAGCCGACACCAGAGCGACCATCAGTCCGGTTGCCGCGAGGGTGGCGTAGATGATGCCAAGGACGAGCTGGCGGACGGCACCAGATCCGGCCGATTCGCCAGCCCAGGTACCGAAGGCCGCATAGGCTCCGTTGTAACCAAGATCGATCGCAACCAAGGCCCCGAGGACCATGACGCAGATACGGACGATACGGCCCTGAGGCCAGAGGTAAAACATGTGCTGAAAGTCCGCGTGATGATGGCACGGGGGGAGGGATTTGAACCCCCGACCGGTGGATTTGGAATCCACTGCTCTACCAGCTGAGCTACCCCCGTAGGATAGCCCCAGGCGTTGAGTCCTGAGCTGTCAGTCCGAGATCACCTGCGGGCTGACAGCTCAGGACTCGACGCCTGAAGCTGCTGGTCACTTGCGCTTCTTTTCCTTGTGCAGCGTGTGCTTGCGCAGGCGCGGGTTGAACTTCATCAACTCGAGCTTGGTCGCTGTCTTGGAACGACTGGTGTAGTAGTTGATGTCACCAGTCTCGCTGCAGACCAGCATGACATGCTCGCGTTTATCTTTAGCCATTTAGTGCATTCCTTCACGGCGTACCCGCCGGCCCTGATGGACCGGCGGGCACAGTTGGTGCGATCCGCTGTTTAAGCGATGATCTTGGTGACGACGCCCGAGCCGACCGTGTGGCCGCCCTCGCGGATGGCGAAGCGGAGCTTCTCTTCCATCGCGATCTTCGAGCCCAGTTCGACCGTCATCTTGACGTTGTCGCCCGGCATCACGACTTCGCGGTCCTTCGGCAGTTCGACCGTACCCGTGACGTCCGTGGTGCGGAAGTAGAACTGCGGACGGTAGCCGGTCTGGAACGGGGTCTTGCGACCACCTTCTTCGGCCTTCAGGATGTACACCTCGCACTCGAACTTCTTGTGCGTGGTGACGGTCTTCGGCTTGGCGATAACCATGCCGCGTTCGATCTGCGACTTTTCGACGCCGCGGAGCAGAACGCCGCAGTTGTCGCCGGCGACGGTCTCTTCCATCTCCTTGCGGAACATCTCGATGCCGGTGGCGACCGACTGAATCGGGTCGTCGCGCAGGCCGACGATCTCAACCGGCTCCTGGATCTTGAGACGACCGCGCTCGACACGACCGGTCGCGACGGTGCCGCGGCCAGAGATCGAGAACACGTCTTCGACCGACATGAGGAACGGCTTGGTGTCCTCACGCTCGGGCTGCGGGATGAAGGTGTCGATCGCGTCAAGCAGGTCATTGATCGGCTTGCATGCCGGATCATCCTTGCTGGTCGCATCTTTGGCCAGATCGCTGCGGCCACGGATGATCGGGGTCGTCTTGCCGGGGAAGCCGTACTTGTTGAGCAGGTCGCGAATTTCTTCTTCGACGAGCTCGAGGAGATCCGGATCGTCAACCAAGTCGATCTTGTTCAGGAAGACGACGAGGTGGTTCACGCCGACCTGGCGGGCCAGCAGAACGTGCTCTTTGGTCTGGGGCATCGGGCCGTCGCCAGCTGACACGACCAGGATACCGCCATCCATCTGCGCGGCGCCAGTGATCATGTTCTTGACGAAGTCAGCGTGTCCCGGGCAGTCCACGTGAGCGTAGTGCCGGTTCTCGCTGGCATATTCGACGTGCGAGGCCGCGATGGTCACGGTCTTGTTGGCGTCGCGGACGGTGCCGCCCTTGGTGATCTGGGCGTAGCTGACCTTCTCAGCCAGTCCGCGCAGGGCCGACACGTTAACCAACGCGGCGGTCAGGGTTGACTTGCCGTGGTCAATGTGGCCGATGGTGCCGACATTGACGTGCGGCTTGTTGCGGACGAACTTTTCCTTGGCCATGACAGGCTCTCCGAGTGGGCGCGTGGTGGGCGCCTGTGTGGGTTGAAACGGGCTGGATTGGTGCTGCCTTTGGGACTTGAACCCAAGACCTCTTCCTTACCAAGGAAGTGCTCTACCACTGAGCTAAGGCAGCATGCGGCCAGGATGATGCTCGCGATCCGACCTACTCTGGAGCGGGTGGAGGGAATCGAACCCTCGTCATCAGCTTGGAAGGCTGCGGCTCTACCATTGAGCTACACCCGCGTGTCGGGGGTGGGCTGGACGGCTTGGTGGGCAGAGAAGGATTCGAACCTTCGAAGGCGTGAGCCAGCAGATTTACAGTCTGCCCCGTTTGGCCGCTTCGGTATCTGCCCGCGAGGGGTTCGACTAACCGTCAAAAGAGCTTGGAGCCACCCGCCGGGTTCGAACCGGCGACCTGCAGTTTACAAAACTGCTGCTCTACCAACTGAGCTACGGTGGCAGACGCCCCCCGGTTGACCCAGTCAGGTGGGGGAGCGCCCTTTTAGTAACGGTGGTAGGGGTGTCAAGGAGGCGAGGTGTTGACTAGGTCCGGAAGCCCGGAGCTTTGGGGGTCTGGATCCCTATCCTACCCCCTTCAACTGCCCAATCGCCGGCAGCACCCCAACGAGCGGTGCGAGATAGGGCACCAGTTTGTCGGCCACCACGTCATTGCCGGCAGCATTGAGCATGTCCCGAGGCATCGGCTTGGTGTCTTTAGCAACCGTGGGCAGGGGGGTCGTGAAGCATTCCACCCGATAGGGCTTATCGATGCGTCGGAAGGCAATAGAACCCGAGAGTTCTCCGCGTATGACCGCCGCCACTGCCGCTTCACCAGCCTGGCGAGCCTCTTTCGCATCGACATCACTGACGACACCAGGGAAACAACGCTGCAGATAGCCGAACGTATCGGCGCGTACGCGATGTTTTTTCTCTGGCATGACCTTGGCCAGATGGGCCTTGATCGCATCGGCGAGAAAATCTCCTAATGCTCCCGATCCCGACAACTGCTTGTTCCCGTGGCTGTCGACTTCGCCGATCGACACGATGTCTGCCCCATTGGGGCCATGGATCCCCTCGCTGACCGCGACCACGCAGCGACCGATGCGACGATACGTAGCTTCGATATCCTTGCAGAAACCGGCCATCGAAAAATCGGCTTCAGGACAGTAAATATAATGAGGACCATCATCCTGAA
>Ga0105046_10006514_pt1 | contig 18445 bp, 18 predicted proteins | sample MAT03_FD_78385 | JGI IMG/M metagenome (GOLD analysis project Ga0105046, IMG submission 78385) | Freshwater microbial communities from Lake Fryxell liftoff mats and glacier meltwater in Antarctica - MAT-03 (megahit assembly) | ecosystem: Environmental > Aquatic > Freshwater > Ice > Liftoff...
AACCCTCATAAACCTTTATCAACTGTTGACCTTTGACTGTTGACAAATAAAAATGGGCTGGTTCCTTGTGCGGAATCAGTCCATTTTTATTTTTTATGCTAATCAGGTCACTTTTTTCCCGCCGGGAAGAGCCCGGATGAACATTGTCCCTAGAAATGCCATACAGGTTATGAGGCCGATCAGGCTGGTCAGCCAGACGAATGAATGGACTTTGCTGTGCCAATAGCCGCATTGCCCCCACCAGTCCATCACCAACACGTGGGCAAAATAGATCCCGAAACTGGCTGCTGAAAACTCGCGCTCTACACGCAGCAAATGCCGGCTGTTAAAAGTTTGCATGGCGAACAGGAACCAACCGATGGCAGCGATGCCCACATTGGGCGTGAGGTAATCGTAAAAAATTACCTGTATAGGCGCATCGCCATGGCCTCTGTTAAGAAAATAACTGGCCAGCATGGTGGCTAGCGTACCCAACACGATCAATCCGATGGCGATCCAGGTCAGGTTATTGGTTGTTGCTGGTTGTTGGTTGTTGGTTGTTGGTGGCTGCGAGTCGTCCTTATTCAAAGAAGCCGGTTGATTGGATGGAGGATCCTTGAATTTTGCGCCCAAATAATAGCCCAGCACAAAATAGCCGCAATTGTTGGTAAACAACTCGAAATAGATACCGATGCTGGTACCCGTGAACGTCCAGAGCAATTTGTAAAACCAGGTACAAAATGCGCAAAGCGCAAAAAAATACAGAAATTCCTGTTCGCTTGCGGTACGCACCCAGGGCCGCAACACAGGGTAGATGAGGTACAACCCAATGATGAGGTAAATAAACCAGAGATGATAGTGTACGGATCCGTTCACGATATTCAGCGCGGCTTGTCCAATGTTCGCCGGGCTGCCTTTGGCAATGTGGTTGTAAATAGAATACACCACCATCCAGAACAAGGCCGGCACCACGACTCGAGTGAAGCGACGTTTGAGAAAATCACCGAGTGGATAATCCTTGCTCAGCAATAAAAAACCGCTCAGCATCACGAACAGGGGCACCCCGGGTCGTGCGAGCGAATTCCAGAAATTGCCCGTCCACCACCAGGTCGAATCCAGATCGGGATAGGCATGCGCCACCGGGGCGGCGACGTGAATGGCGATCACCATCACGGTCGCTAAATTGCGCAAACGGTCGGGCCAATAAAGTGGTTGATTCATGGTACAGGCGATTGATTTTTTGAAGACGGTTTTCTAAAAAGAAGATTGTCAGTCAAAAACCAATTCTAACCCGTCATACGCCAGGAAAACATGCGGTGGCAAGTCCTTTCCTACCTCCACCGCAAGGCCGATGTTGTGGCTCATATGCGTCAGCCAGCTGCGCTGTGGTCGCACGGTCTCCACAAAAGCAAGTGCCTCGATCAGGTTCATGTGAGTTGGATGTTCGTTGTGGTGCAGGGCGTTGACCACCAAATACTTGGTACCGAGTACCTTCCACATTTCCGACTCCGGAATTGTTTTTACATCGGTCAGATAAGTCAGATCGCCAATGCGAAAACCTAATATCGGGAGTCGTCCGTGTAACACCCCGATGGGTCGAATAGCAAGGTTGTCGAAATACAAGATCGTGTGCTCATCTATCTCGATCAGTTCGATGCGCGGCAGGCCCGGCATCGGGTCAGCAAAGACGTATTCGAACCGGCGGCGCACTTCGGCGGCGACCCGGCGTTGGGCGTAAACGGCCATAGGCCGACCCGAACTAAAATTGAACGGCCGGATATCGTCGAGTCCTATCACATGGTCATTGTGCTCGTGGGTCAACAGGATCGCATCTACCCGTTTCACCCGTTCGCGAAGCATTTGCTGGCGCAAATCCGGACCGGCATCTATCAGGATATTCTGTTCTCCGACGGAAAGCAGCGCCGACGAACGCAGGCGGTTGTCCCGGGGATCGGCAGAGTTGCATACAGCACAGTCGCAACCGATCACGGGCACACCTTGTGAAGTCCCAGTACCTAGAAAGGTGAGTTTTAGTTTTCCTTTTTCCACTTTTCGATCAATTCACGGGACTTTTCTGAAAGGTTTTCCATCTCAAACTCGATGTTGGAGAGGATGTCGAGCAAACAGTTGATGCGGGCTTCCGTATCGAAAAACTTGTTGACCACTGCTACGCGCCGGGTTTCCACGAGGCAATAGCCACTTTGGAAGCTGCCTTTTTCATAGCGCACCGTGTAGTCGAGTTCGCCAAAAAGTTCTTCCAATTTTTTTAAAGTCGTGATTGTGTAGCGCATGATTCAATCGCCGGTTTCCATCTTTAATACCTATGATTACCTTCGCCTCGAAGTCGGGCGCATCCTTGAGGCAACTTATTACAATTGCCCGGCATCATGCCGGTAAACCTTAGCACAAAAGTACCCAACAATCTGACACTGCCATGCGAATCAACACAACTCCTATCGCCCGATTTGCCGGGCTGCTTTTTCTCTTTGTACTGCCTGTGTGGGCTTTCAGCCAACCTCGCTTTAAGGCTGCCGTCGTAGCCGGTCTTACTGCCTCACAGATTGATGGCGACCTTTCCGCCGGCTATCACAAACTGGGTGTGCAGGGCGGACTGCGCGGCATTGCCCGCCTCCAGCCACGCCAGGACCTGAGCATCGAATTCCTGTATTCTCAACGCGGCTGTAAAAGCACGTTGTTGAAGGATCAGTTCGACCCCTACCGGTTTTCGCATACCCTGAATTATGTGGAAGTCCCCGTGTTATGGAACTACAAGGATTGGCTCATCGAAGGCGAAGATGATGCCGACGACTTTTACCGGGTGGCGTTCAACATCGGATTGTCGTACGCCCGGCTGATCAGCACCAGTTCCAAAGGCGAAGGCTCGGGGATCGGTGCTGTGCTGGAACCTGAAATTCTTTTGAAAAAGAGCGATGTAAGTTTTTTGGTCGGTGCCAATTTTATGGCTTCCCAACACTTGGGCTTTACCTTCCGCTATGTTCGCTCTTTTGGGCGCATGTACAATCCGTCCAATTTCGATCCGGCGCCCTATCCCTATACCCTCAACGGGCATTGCCTGTATTTCCAGACGTTTTATCTTTTCTGATCAGCACAAACCCTCAATCCACTTCCACCTTTACGCCGCCTTTCTTTTCTTTTTTCCGCTTCTCTTCATCTATCACCGAGATGCGGCTACCGCCTTTGAGTTTGCGGGCGACAGCAGAATAAGGGCCGGTCACTACGGTTTCGCCTTCCTGCAAGCCGCTCACAATTTCAATGTGATCGTTGTCTTGAATACCCGTTTTCACCTCGCGCACTCCGACAGTGTCGCCTACAACGACAAACACAATTTCTTTGATTTTGCTTTTGCCAATGGGTTGAGCTACCTCCTTACTGGGCGCGTCGTCGTCTTTCTTTGCTGCCTTTTTATCTGCATCCTCTTCGCGGGCCGTGACAGCGATGAGCGGTACACTGAGGGTGCTGTCTGCTGAATTGGTGTAGATATCCACGGCTGCCGACATGCCCGGACGGAAAGGATAGCGACGACCATCCTGGATCAGATCGGTGTAAGAGGATGCGTCTACCCGGATCTTGACCACAAAGTTGGTGACCTGATCGGTGTTGAGGCTGGACGTGAGACCGACATTGCTCGCACTGTTGGCGATCTCGGTCACTTTGCCTTTGAACGCCCGGCCCAGGTAAGCATCCACTTCGATGTCGGCCAGGTCGCCGACGGTGACTTTCAGGATGTCGTTTTCGCTCACATCCACCTGCACTTCCATGCTGCGGAAGTTGGCGACGCGCATCATCTCGGTGCCGGCCATTTGCAGGGTACCGACCACCCGTTCGCCTTTTTCGACGTTGAGTTTGCTGATAATGCCGCTGACCGGAGCGGTGATGATAGTTTTTTGCAGGCTGGTGCGCAGTTCTTTCAGGCGGGCACTGGCGCTGTTGATGCCAAATTCGGAGACGCGCACGTTCTCGCGGGCAGAAGCCAGGCTGCTTTCGGAGGATTTGAGCGCGGCGTCGGCTACTGCGAGTGCGGCTTCGGCAGATTTCAGGTTGCCCTGAGTCGTTTCGTATTCGCTTTCGGCGATTACCCCTTCCTTGAAAAGTTTTTCGCTGCGCTGGAAGGCTCGTTTCGACACGTCCAACTGCGCCGCCGCCCGCTGGCGGTCGGCCTTGAGTTGCTCGATCTGGGCACTGCTGCCCAGCACATTGGAAGAGGAAATCTGGCGCTGTGAGCGGGCGGTGCTGACGGAGGCTTCTCCCTGCTCCACGGCGCTCTGGTATTCGTCGGGTTTGATCTTGGCCAATACCTGACCGACGGTGACAGAGTCGCCTTCCTTAACGTACATCTCCACCACCTCGCCCGACACGTCGGAGCTGATCTTGACTTCCGTTTCCGGGAATATCTTGCCGCTGGCACTCACCGTCTCGCGGATGGTGCGGCGTTGCACTTTTTCGACGGTCACTTCCTCACCTTTGGGCTTGCTGCGGGCTTTGGCTACAGCCGCGACGATGAGGAGGGCTACTGCGCCGATCAGGATGTAAAGGAAGGTTTTGTTGCGTTTGGGTGCCGTATTTTTCATGGAAACGATGCGCAGGCAATAAAAATGAGTGAAGAACTAAGACGCAAGGTTGTCAAAGCGGAGGCTGGACTGAAAAATAGTTGGATAAATGGATGAAAACGGCGGATGAAAATAGGGGAAAAGGAAATAAGATGTAACTATCCAGCCGCTTTGAAATGCTTTTTGCCATACGACCTCGGAGAGGTCAGAGGTTTGTAGAAATGTAACATTTCAATGTTTTCCTGATCTCGGAGAGGTAGAAGGTTTGCAGAAAATAGCGTTGAAACAAACCTTTGACCTCTCCGAGGGCCGAAATCATAAGTATTTAGGAGCGGCTGGATAGTTACACGAATTTAGTGCGCTGGACTTTTTTATAGAGGGCGCCCATGCGGGTTTCGAGCAACTCGTTGCTGGTCTCGTAGTAGATTTTGATGAGGAGGACATTTCTACCTTCCTTTTGAATAACAACCCGGCCATCCCGCAAGCATTCGCTCGCTGGGTGGCCTTTTTTATTTTCTGCTCCCGGTCCGCTGTTGTCTAAGCGAACACAAATCCGAACCGCGTACATTTGCCCGGCGATATCGCCATTCAGACATCATGAACCAACACGCCAACGGGTCCCCGCACGGCTACCACCGCCTCTCAGCAGCAGGTTTGCTGATCACGCTTGGCATCATCTACGGCGATATCGGCACTTCCCCTCTTTATGTGATGAAAGCGATTGTTGGAGAGGGGAATCTTATAGACCGCGCCACGGTACTGGGCGGGGTATCGCTGGTCTTTTGGACGCTGACCCTGCAAACCACATTGAAGTATGTGCTGCTCACGCTCCGGGCCGACAACAAGGGTGAAGGTGGTATTTTTTCATTGTACGCACTGGTCCGCCGCCGGGAGCGATGGTTGCTCTACCCGGCCCTCATCGGTGGCGCAGCGATGTTGTCCGACGGAATGATCACGCCACCGATCTCGGTAGCCTCTGCCATCGAGGGGCTGGCCATCAAATATCCCGGTATCCCGACCGTGCCGATCACGATCGCCATCATCTCTTTGCTGTTTTTCGTGCAACGTTTTGGCAGCGCTACCGTTGGGCGGGGCTTCGGTCCCATCATGTTGGTGTGGTTCGGCATGCTGGCGTTCCTTGGACTGAACAACATCAGCCACGACCTAGAAGTATTGGCTGCATTGAGCCCGCATTACGGCATCCAATTGCTGATGCATAGCCCGTCCGGCATCTTTATCCTGGGCGGGGTATTTCTCTGCACGACCGGAGCGGAAGCGCTCTATGCCGACCTCGGCCATTGCGGGCGGCAAAATATTCAGACGAGCTGGATTTTTGTAAAGATCTGCCTGGTGCTCAACTACCTGGGCCAGGCGGCCTGGTTGCTGCACCATGAGGGCACGAGGATGGAGGAAAATCCATTCTACGGCATCATGCCCGACTGGTTCCTGTGGCCGGGCATCATCATCGCCACATTGGCGGCTATTATTGCCAGCCAGGCATTGATTTCAGGATCCTTCACGCTGGTATCGGAAGCGATCCGCCTGGGATTTCTGCCCAAAATGACGGTCAAATTCCCGACTAACCTGAAAGGCCAAATCTATATCCCCGCCATCAACACGTTCTTGTGGCTGGGCTGCGTCGGTGTGGTCCTGCTGTTTCAGCACAGCTCCGAGATGGAAGCGGCATACGGACTCGCGATTGTGCTGGCCATGCTTTGCACCACGATTTTGCTTTCCAACTGGCTGGTGGTGAAACGGATCAAATCGCTGGTGATCTGGGGATTCCTGGTGTTTTACCTGCTCCTGGAGGGATTGTTTTTAGTCGCCAACGCAAAAAAATTCTTTGATGGCGGTTATGTAACCGTCGCCATGGCCAGCCTGCTTTTTGGAATCATGCTGCTCTGGCTCTCCGCCCGGCGCATCCGCCAACGCTACTCCGACGAACTGAAAATCAAGGATTATCTGGATCAACTCATTGTATTGAGCAATGACCAGCAAATACCAAAGTACGCTACCAATCTGGTATTCCTCAGCAGTGCTAAAAGTCCCAAGAAAGTAGAAGAAAAAGTACTGTATTCCATCCTGCAAACCCAGCCGAAACGCGCCGATGTTTACTGGTTTGTCCACATCGAAACTGCGGATGAACCCTACACCATGGATTATGAGGTGAATACGATTTCTCAGGACGACGTGTACAAGGTCAATTTCCGCCTTGGCTTCCGTGTACAGCAACGCATGAATGTGTTCATGAAAAGAGTGGTGGAAGACCTCGTTGCCAACGAAGAATTGACGGTCCGCTCGCGCTATCACACCATCTCGGACAATTATCCGACCGGCGACTTTCGGTTCGTGCTGATCCAGGAATTTTTGAGCAATGAGAATGAATTGCCCTGGGTCGAGCAACTGATCATCGGGATTTACCTGACCGTAAAGGGCTGGGTTTCGTCACCCAAAAACTGGTTTGGACTCGATTCCGACTCGGTAGACATCGAGCAGGCGCCGCTCTTGCTAAAGCCCGTCAAAGACGTGAACTTGCGGCGGATGCTGCCGAGGTCAAATTAGTTCGCCGGGCAGGTAATTTTTGCCAGGCGAGTAATTTTTGCTGGCGGTAATATTTGCCAAGCCGTAATTTTGTAAAATCACATAAATTACTCTAATTACATAAATTACCATGTTCAAAGGAACCGTCAAATTTTTCAACGAAACCAAAGGCTACGGCTTCATCCTCGAAGAAGGTACCAACCAGGAAGTCTTCGTCCATGTCACAGGTCTGGTAGACAAAGTACGCAACGGTGATACCGTTATGTTCGAGACCAAACGCGGCAAAAAGGGGGTGACCGCAGTGTCTGTGAAACTGGCGTGAGCGCTAGGTAATTGACACGCTGCTTTCTTCATTCGAACACCCAGTTCCCCAAGCAGGTTTTACAGGATGGACAGGATTTTTACGTAAAATGTGTAAATCCTGTCCATCCTGTAAAATCCTGTCCATCCTGTAAAATCCTGTAAAAAACCTACTGATTCACTCCGCCCGCCGCCTTCAGGTTTTTATCCAAAAAGGTCAATACAGCGCTGTACCCCTTCATTTCGTTCTCTTTTTTCACAAAACCATGCCCTTCGTCCGGGAAAACCACATACTCCACCGGTACGTTGTTTTTCTTGACGGCAGCTACGATCTCATCTGACTCCACCTGGAGCACCCGAGGGTCGTTGGCGCCTTGCAGCACCATGATCGGGTTTTTGACATGCTGGGCATGGAACAACGGAGAAATTTTGTGCAAGCGCACGGAGTCTGCCGTTGACGGATCGCCGATTTCAGCGTAGAGCGCTTTGCGGAAGGATTCCCAATACGGGGGCACCGAGCGCAGGGTACGCAGCCAGTTGGTAACGCCGAACAGGTTGACCCCAACTTTGAACTCGTCAGGCGCAAAAGTCATGGCTGCCATCGTCATATGTCCATTTTATAAAATGACTTGCCGTAGCCGCTGCTGCCGCGGTTGTTGACCATCAGCACGGCGTATCCGTGGTTGACCAGATACTGGATGAAAGCGGAATAACCCACCCGCGACTGTCCGCCCGGACCGCCGTGCACCCATACCAATGCGGGGGCTTTGCTGGCTGCGGTGGCATTCAGCGGCTTGAAATAAATGGCCGGGATGTCCACTCCGTCGAACGACTTGTAGCGCACGACCGTAGCGGCGGCAAGGTCTTCCGGGTTGATTTCCGGGTTGAGGTTGTTGGTGAGGCGTTTAAGTTCCTTGGTTTCGAAATTATAGGCATAGAGGTCGTTGGGCGATTTGGAGGTACCGACCGTGAGGCGCATCATTTTTTCGCTCTGCGAAATGTTCACCGCAGCCACATCTCCGTCGGGGATGGCCGGGAAAGCAACTTCCTTCCCGGCGGCATCGCGGATCATCAGTTTGTTTTTGCCGTCCTCATTGATGCCCATCACCTGATATTTGCCATTTTCGGATTGATAACTGTACATCACGTCCCAGTTGGTTTCGAGCGCTGTTTTGCGTTCACCGGAAGCCAGGTCGTATTGCACCAGGTAGGCGAATTCTTTGCCCACATCCGTGGTGTAAAAAAATGTTTTTCCATCGGCGCTAAAGCCGGATGTGCCGTAACCCCCCGGCTGTGCGGGATCGGAAATTTCTTTCAACTGTTTGGTTTTCAGGTCATACAAAAACAACTGGTTTTCGCTGGTCGTGATGGACTTGCTGAGTGCCAGCCAGTCGCCGAAACGCGAAACCGCGTCCACACCGTAGTTGTCCTTGTTCTCGTACATGAGCGCAGATTTCCAGGAACCCACTTCCATGCGGTAGAGGTCGAAATAGCGCTCGTCGCGCTTGTTAGACGTATAGTAGAAGGCTTTTTTGTCTTTTGTCCAGTCCGAAAAGCCTGCTTTCTCCTTAGGCGCAGGGGTGAGATCTTGGCTGGCACCGTCTGCTTTAAGCAGGTAGATATGGTCAATTTCGTTGCCACCTTTATCCGAAGAATACAGAATTTCACCCGAGACCGGCACATAGTCAATGGCGAAGTTGGACTCAACTGTAGAGTTGGTCAGCGCCTTTTTGGAGCCGTCGGCAATGTTGATCTCATACAGGTTAAAGATGCCAGTTTCATTGGTGTGTACCAGCAGTTTTTGTTCGTCGGGCGAAAAGATGCCCGCACCGGTGGACTTGGTTTTGTAAAACTGTTCAATGGTGTACTGCTTTACCTCGCGGGGCGGGGCAGCAGGTTTGTCCTGCTTGCAGGCAACGAAGAGCAAGGCGGTCAGGGCGACCAATAAAAGGTGTTTCATAGCGTCCATGTTGAAAAAATAGATTGGTTAGAAAACAGGTTGAAAGTAATGCAGGATGCCCGGGAATGGAGAGAAATTTAGACCAGTGTAATTACTGGCTGCCTCAAAGATCAACCCCGGAACATGCATTCCCGGAACTTTTGACAATCCTGCCGCTGTTGTGCGACCCAACACAGCACCATGATGAACAAGTTTGAATTTCCCAACAACAAGCCGTCGAGGCTCCGCCGCCAGAAACGCCGGGACAAGCGGTTATCTGAAGAAATTATCGAGTGCCGCCGGTATGCAGGCGGTGATACGAACAAAAAAGTGCGACAAAAAGGCGATACCAAGCGGAAGCAAAAGATGGAAGAGGCCGGTTTCTATCCATCACGTGAATCGGTGAATTTTAAAAACACCACTTCCTTCGAAGACAATTTGGAACCTCTGGAACGCTTCCTGCGCAGCAACGTCGGTCGCCCCTGGTCGGCAGTATATGCCGAACTGAGCCGCCAACTCGACCGCACTACTACTTCCGGTCAACATGTGATCGACCACCTGTTTGGTTACGTGGATAATCAGTGGAACTCTCTTTTCCCGGAAAGCAACCGGTACAGAACGCAAAATGATGGCGTTTCCACCCGCTTCAGCATTCATCCCGAGACAGGTATACTTTGCATCCTCAACCCGCGTGTACAGATTCCCAAGGGACCATTCCCAAAGAAATCGCGTTTCAAAAAAGAGAAGCAAAGTCGCAAAGCAAAGGTCCGGCTGGGGTTGGAACAAAAATCGAGGCCGCAGAAACAAATACCTACTCCGGAGATGTGGTTTTGCCAGTTGGTTGATCGGCATCTTAAAGGACCTAACGGTGCCAACTGGGATGATCTGCTGCATCGAAATGCGAGTTTCCGGGAGGGCAACACGCACATCATTTTGATCCTGCACACCGTAGAATGGATCGCTTACCCACAACCACGCTGGAAGAATAAAGATCATACGGTCCCTGCTAATAAGATCAGGGGAGCGATCTGGATAAAACCGTCGCCGCATCAAAAGCCGCAGCACATCATTTTCGAGAGCGTGTGGGATGCCTCTTACAGCAGGACGCTGAACTGGACGACAGCATAAAGCCTGCATTTGTATAGTCCGAAGTTCGAAGTTCGAATTTGGCGCAGTGGACGGACCAATAAGAAGCCTCTACTCGTATGGGTTTAAAAAAAAACATGGGTCATCCCAAATTTTCAAAATGGCTTCTCTGAAGCCATTTTGAAAATTTGGGATGACCCATGTTTTTTTAGGACTCTGTCAAAAAATCAATCCACTTCATTCTCTTCTACGGCTGCGCCACTCATAGGCCCTACGTCGGCAATGTGAGCACTTTCACCAGGTGTAGAGTCGGTGAAGGGGCGTTTGCCAATCAGTTCTTCCAGGTCGGAGCGGTGGAGCACTTCTTTTTCGAGCAGGGCTTGTGCGAGCGCGTCCAGTTCTTTTCGCTTGTCGCGAAGCAAATTTTTGGAGCGTTCGTATTGACCGTCAATGATATTTTTCACTTCCTGGTCAATCGCGAAGGCCGTCTGCTCGGAGAAGGGGCGCTGGTAACTTTCGTTGAGCATCGAGTAGTAAGACACATTGCCGATTTTCTCGCTCAAACCATAGTTCACGATCATCTCATAAGACAGTCGGGTCACGTGATCAAGGTCGCTTTGTGCACCCGTACTGATCTGGTCGAACACCACAGACTCAGCAGCACGTCCGCCCAGCGTCATACAGATATCGTCGAGCAGTTTGGATTTACGCGTGATGTACTGCTCCTTCGGTAAATACTGGGCATACCCCAAAGCAGCCAGACCGCGCGGCACGATGGTGACTTTCACCAGTGGATGCGCGTATTCCAGGAACCAGCCGCAGATCGCGTGACCCGCCTCGTGATAAGCGATGATCTGCTTTTCTTCCGGACTGATGATCTTGTTTCTCTTCTCCAGACCGCCGATCACTTTGTCGAGTGCGTAGTTGAAGTCTTCCAGCTCTATTGCTTTTTTGTTGCGCCGCGCCGCGATGAGTGCAGCCTCGTTGCAGACGTTGGCGATATCAGCGCCCACAAAACCTGGCGTCATCTCTGACAATGCCATCGCAGTCACTTCGGGCGCGGTTTTGATGTTTTTCATGTGCACCTCGAAAATTTGTGCACGGCCATTGAGGTCGGGACGCCCGATGCCGATTTGCCGGTCAAAACGGCCGGGACGCATCAGTGCATTGTCGAGGATATCGGGGCGGTTGGTGGCCGCCATCAGGATCACCCCTTTATCGGTCGGGAAGCCGTCCATTTCGACCAGCAACTGGTTGAGGGTGTTCTCGCGCTCGTCGTTGCCGCCCTGAACAGCACCGCGTCCGCGAGCCCGTCCGATTGCATCAATTTCGTCGATAAAAATGATACAAGGCGCTTTTTCCCGCGCCTGGCGGAAAAGGTCTCGTACCCGCGATGCACCCACACCGACAAACATTTCCACAAAATCGGAACCCGAAATCGAGAAAAACGGCGCGCCTGCTTCTCCTGCCACGGCTTTCGCCAGCAGGGTTTTGCCTGTGCCCGGAGGGCCGACCAGCAAGACACCCTTGGGGATCTTGCCACCGAGCGTGGTGTATTTTTTCGGATTTTTCAGAAAATCAACTACTTCCATCACCTCTTCTTTGGCCTCGTCGAGGCCGGCGACATCCGCGAAGGTGATGTTGACTTTGGTGGTATTGTCGAACAGCGTGGCTTTCGATTTGCCGATGTTGAAAATCTGGCCGCCAGGGCCGCCAGCACCTCCGCCTACCCGGCGAATGATAAACATCCAAAGTCCCAGGAACAACAGGATTGTGATCAGGTACGGCAACGACTGCGCAAACCAATCGGTCCGCGGATCGTATTCGATATTGATCGTGGGCCGTTTTTCTTTGACCAGCAGTTCGTTCAACTTGAGAATTTTCGGTTCTGCAACCTCCGGTTTGCCAATATTGAGAATGTACTGCGGCGGGTCGGCGTTGAACTTCGTTTTTTCGGGGATTTTAATGTCTTTGTGGTCGCCAGGCGCACCGAGCGAGTCTTTCACGATGTAGAGGTAAGCCTCTTCGTTGTTGATGACCACAAATCGCTGCACCTCGCCTTCGTGTGCCCATTTGACAAACTGCGACCACTCGGCTTTGCGCGGGCCCGTCATCATCTTCGACATTTGCAGACCGAGCAACCCGAGCCCGATAAGGATATAAATCCACATGACCCCGATGCGGGGCATGCCGTCAGGGTCGTTGTTGTTGTCATTGCGACGGGGGGATGGATTCTCCTGTTCGTCGCGGTTGTTTTTATTTTCTTGTTCCATAATTTGCTAGAAGTTTGAAGTTTGAAGGAGTTCGAAGTTCGAAGTTTGAAAGTTTGAAGTTGTCCAAACCCCATGGCACGAACACCGGGCACTTGGGCAACTTCAAACTTTCGAACTTCAAACTTCAAACATATTCAAACCTCCCCAAATTCCGTCACCTCTGCATCGCTCCACAGGTGTTCGATTTCGTAGAACTCGCGGGTTTCGGGGTGAAAAACATGGACGACCGTGTTGAAATAGTCCATCAAGACCCACCGGGCATTGCTTGATCCTTCCGTGTGAGTAGGCATCGTAAAGAGATCTTCCTTCACTTTTTTATAAACACTGTCGGAAATGGCTTTGACATGGGTATTGGAATCGCCTTCGCAGATGATGAAAAAATCTGCCGGAGCGTCACCGAGTTTCCGCAAATCCAATTGAATGATATTTTTGCCTTTCTTATCGCGGATGCCCTCGATGATCAAGTGGTTGAGCGCTTCAAGTTGCTGATTGCGGGGCGCTGACCGCCGGGATGCTGTTATATTCAAAGTAAGGATGCTGGTTGCTGATGGATCAGTTGTTGGCTGTCGAAGTAAAACGTATTAGAACGTGCAAAAGTACGAATTTTCACAGAACCGAAGCCTGTGGCACAAGGCGTTCACCAAATTGAAATGAATCTTGGATATGGAAAACACCCTTTTTATCGGAAAGGTTTACCTGCGTTTCGACGAACTCCCTTCGACAAACGATTATACGCTCGACTTACTCGCTGCAACTGCAAATAACAGGCCACCTGAAGGTGCGGTCGTCCGCGCTGCCATCCAGTCAGCCGGACGCGGTCAATATGGCAGCCGCTGGGAAAGCGCGCACGGAGAAAATTTACTGTTAAGTGTACTTTTATATCCTGTCTGGCTGGAAATAGGGGCGCAATTCTACCTGAGTATGGCCACGGTGCTGGCACTTCGGGACACAGCAGAAGCAAGTATTTCTTCCCTGGCAGGCGGACTGTTTACGGTCAAATGGCCCAATGATCTTTATGCAGGCGACCGGAAATGTGCAGGCATTCTGATTCAAAATGCGTTATCGGGCAATCATTTGCAAAGCTCCGTCGTGGGCATCGGGCTCAATGTAAATGAAACGGATTTCCATCCCGACGTTCCAAATGCCACTTCGCTGGCGCTGGTTTCCGGCCAAAAAATGGACCCGGATCTGGTAGCAGACACCTTATTCGAATGCCTGGAACGCAGGTATTTGCAACTGAAGTCGGGACAACGGGCGGCATTAAAAGCCGAATACGAACGGCACCTGTTTCGATTCGGCGTATTGGCCCCCTATTCACGACCGGATGGCAGCCACTTTGAAGGGACAATCAGGGGTGTGACGAACGAAGGACGCTTAAGGATGGAAAGCACCGACGGCCGGGAGGAAACCTTTGGGCTGAAAGAGTTGAGCGCATTATTTTAGCAGTCAAAATAAAAGCATCGCCGTCAGTAAGCCGATCACAAAAAACAGACAGAATGCGATCCCGTATACCAACCCGAACAACATCCACCGCCAGGCCGTGGGCCAGAACCGGGTACGGTAATAGCGGTGCAAAGCCCAAAACAGCGAGATCCCAATCCAGACCATTACCCAGGGATAGACCGGCTTTATATCTGCAAACCTTCTAAGGGCCAGCAATACAGCGAATAACAACAACACCGCGCTGTGCCAGTGCAGCAGAAACACAAAATGCTCCACGTAATAGCGGCGCTGGCGGCGATAAAGCAACCGCATGAAGACGGCCATGACGGCTACCAGCATCAGAATGGTCCAGGAAAACGACCCGGCGTAAAACTTCATCAACTCGGTCGGTGTATGCAGGGTTTTGATGCCTTGTTTCATCAAAAGGCGGTTGGCATATCCCTCCACGTGGTATTTATCGAGTAATTCCTGCTCGGAAAATGTCACCACGTCTGAAATACTCAATTCATAGTTCCTGAATCCCAAATTTATGCTGATGGAGTCGAGCGCAGTCCAGTTGCGCCAGAGTTCGTCGGGCGGGACGGAGTCGCGCCACCGGTCGTCCTTGCGGATTAGGGTAGTGGAGTCGCTGCGCAGCAATACTTCTTGAAGATCGCGCAAGGGAGTGTCATGGGAATACAACAGCAGGCTGTCTATGGCCTCGCGGGCGTGAGCGTCGCGCAGGTGGGAAGGCAGCGAATCTACGAGTTGTCTGAGCCGCATGCTCTGTGCGTGTTTCTGAAGCAAGGGGAAAAACGTGCCGCCCGATCTTTTTTCAGCGGGCACATTTTTATCGGACATGGAAAACTGAATAGCACCGCTTTGACCAACATAATGATTGGCTGCCAGCAGAAAAAAGAACATCACGATGAAAAACAACTGTACCGGATGGGGGTACCGCTTCCGCTTGCCCCGAAAATAAACTTCTGTCATTTTTCCCGGCACGAACAAATCGTGGACAGTGCGCACGAATTTGCTGTCCAGATGGGTAAAATGCTGAAAAAAGCGCCTCAAAAAGTCGCGCATACTGACTTTTCCATCGCTGTTCTTCTGACCGCAATGCGGGCAAAAAATTACGTCGGAGGCGGGTAATGGCTGGGAGCAGTTGTCGCAAAGCGGGGCGGTTTTTTCCATAGGGGCTAACTTGACGCAGTAGTTTGGGCAAAGTTATCATTTTGGTAAGTTGGCGTAGACAGGTTTTCCGCAGGAAATTTTGATCCCTCTAACTTGTACACGGCGACTTTTTGCCAGTATTTATCATATCCGTATTTTTAATGTTAAATATATGTTTTAGACTACCTCCGTAATTGACAAATATTTATTTTTATCCCGCAATTGCAATTGAAAACAAACACGCCCTTTATTTCATTTTTTCAAAACTAGTTCCTCAACATGAAGGCATTTTTATGCAAGGAAAACCTTGCAAATTCTCTCTCTCTCTCTCTAAGTTTCTCATTCTTCTTCTGCTCGTTATGACAACTAGTGTACTCTGGGGGCAAGCAGGTGACCTTTCTTTTGTTCCACTTAGCGATGCGCCCAATGGTTTGCGCCGGATGGCTGTGAGGTGGGATAACTACGGCCTTAGCCCATCAATAACGTCAATGCAGGTAGAAGTTGCTATGAGCCCTACCGACTTGGAGCATGTTGATCACGATGCGATGATCGCCCAAACCCTTCCATTCCCAGGCGCTACTCTTGACCGTGGCGCTTCAGGATATACAGATGGAGGAAGGTATTTGACATTTAGAGCGAGTAGTTTTAACACAAGTACTTATCCGGGACCGCGCACACTTTTTGTCATTTATTACGTAGGCACTCCAGACTGTACTAGTACAGTAGATACGACGGTACAATTCACTTGGGGTACTATTTGTAGTTATTTTTCGGGTACAATCTACCCAATTACAAAAGGAACAAACTCTACTGACAACCAATCTTTCTCCTGCAATTACATCCGAGGTAGCATCACCTCGCCTTTCAGCGATCCGGCGTGCGAAGACAATTACAATGGTGGTATCGAAGGAGTGAATGTGGCAGGTTATTTCCAGAGTACAACGACAGGCACCTTGACCCGGCCCACCAATGTCAACCTTGACACTGACGAGACTTTGAATGACGGCGCCTACCTGCTGGATGACACGCCGTCTGGTGTTTATGTAAAGATACGCCCATCCAAATCCAATGGATTGGGTTGCGGCATCAGCACTTCTGACTTAAACAACATGCGAAATTATATATTGGGTACGGAAGAAGGCATTGCATTTTTCGAGTACCCCTGGCAGCTTATCGCGGGGGATGTAAACTACAACGATACAATGACTACTTATGATATTAGTGTGGCAAGCGGCATGATGTCAGGTAATCAGCCCACACCACCTGCACCACCTGTGAACTCCTGGACGTTTATCCCTCAGACGTTTATGATCTATTGCCAGCACCCGATGGTTATTTTTTCGGCTATACCTATAGTGAGGAGTTGTCATTCTCGCCACTCAGCAGCAACCAATCGAGTAAGGATTATCACGGCATCAAACGCGGCGACGTAGATGGCAGCTGTGAGGAATGCAGTGAGGCATTCAAGGGTGGCCGGGAAGATCGGGGTGGAACGATACCAGCATTTTTTTCACTTACCGATCAACCTGTCAAGCAGTGCAGCCATGCCCGTTTTATTCCTACCTTCTCACGTTTAAATCCTGTCTTCTATGAACACGATGCTGCTTCGCATTGGGTTGATGCTGTGTAGTATCGGCTCAGTGCATTCTGCGATTGCCCAGGTGGTTTACTATGTCAATTTGCAACAAGAATTGCGATACCTGGAACTTAGCACTTGTAAAGACACGCTCATCACAAAGGTGATTTTCCCTAATAACCCCATAGCTCCTGCGAGTGATGTTGCAATAGGCCCTGACGGGGCTTTTTATGTATGCTATGAAGGTAAAAGCGAATTATATAAATTAGACCCTCAAACTGGACAGTTGACATTTTTAATAAAGTATAATACTTCTGTGAGAGGCTTAGTATGTGACAAAGATGGATTATTGTGGGCAGGTGGTTTTTCACTTTATTCTTACAATACGATTACTGGACAATCAATTACTTATGGAGATTTTAACGCTTTTGCTGGAGAAAATGTAGGTGGAGATTTAACATTTCGAGATGGAAAGCTATATATGATTGATCAGTTTAGTCGAATTCGAGAAGTCAACCTCACGCCGCCATTGGCAGGAAAAATTGTTCAAGACCTTACGGGAAACACTGATTTGCTACAGTTATAGGGATTATTTTCCATCTATTATTCCTGCGACAGTGTTGTGACTTATACTACAGGTACCAAACCTTTCGTGAACCTGCCTAAAATGGCGGAGGTTAATTTTGAGACTGGAGCAGTTACCCAACTAAGTTGCCAATTCCCACAGGGTGGTTTAATGTACGGCGCTACCAGCCCCCTCGAATTCCTCGGCTCCGTCCCCTGCCTCCACGAGTTTGATCTGGATGCAGACAACAGTTCTGGCGCTGCTGGAAAAGACTATACCGTATCGGATACGACCTTTTGTAAAAGCAATGGTGCTTTTATCGCAGATACGGACTTTGATCTGCAATACTACAAGCACCTGGATTCGGTACAAATACACTTTCTGCCGGGCAGTCCGGTGCCTGACGGTCCCAATGAGCAGATTGTGGTGTTTACTACCACGGGTCTGAATTTTCCGGGAAACGGCACCGGCCGTGTCACGCTTTCCGGCAAACCTTCCGCGCCGGATTCCGTGTTCAGAAAGTCCTTGGCTTCTACGGCCTACGCCAATATGGCAGCCGTGCGAACGCCCGGCGCCCGCACCATCCGGATCATCCTGTGGGCAGGCGGCAAAGCAATAGATACCGCGCTGGTAACCATCCACATACCGCCTCCTTCCGTCAGCAGCGTGGCGCTTCAAACGTGCCCCGGCACAACTGTGACTTATGGCGGAGAGCAGATAGCGGCTGGCGAGACCCGAAATTTTGTGCTCAAAAACTAGCTGGGTTGCGACTCTATCGTGACCGTCACGGTGTCCGCGCTGCCCATTTCCATCATCAACCTGGAAGTAAAAACCTGTCCAGGCACTGCGTACGAATATCAGGGTGCCTCGCTGGCCGTAGGCGAAACCCGCAGTTTTATCCTCAAGAACTGGCAAAACTGCGATTCCATCGTCAACGTAAAAGTCACTGCGCTGCCTGTTTCGGCTTCCGCGTTCAGTGTACAAATCTGCCCGGGCACCACCTACACTTATGGATCTGTGGAT
>Ga0105046_10006515_pt1 | contig 18445 bp, 14 predicted proteins | sample MAT03_FD_78385 | JGI IMG/M metagenome (GOLD analysis project Ga0105046, IMG submission 78385) | Freshwater microbial communities from Lake Fryxell liftoff mats and glacier meltwater in Antarctica - MAT-03 (megahit assembly) | ecosystem: Environmental > Aquatic > Freshwater > Ice > Liftoff...
AGAAGGACATAATCATTCAAGTCCAGAGGTGAGGCTTTGCGAACCTCTGGGGTCGGCGATTGATCCCTGAGGTGCGCAAAGCCTCACCTCCGGGCTTGTAACTGCTACGAGTATACTACGGCACCAATCGGCAAACCGCGCGGTTACTTCTTCTTCCGCGGATCGTCGGCCGGATCGACGTACTCGACCGCCCATGGACCATTGCCTTGGAGTTGCAGGATGGTCGCGCCTTTGACGTAGCCGAAGTGCTTCATCCCCGACTTGGTCAGGCCAAACGAGCCCGCCGGCATGGCCTTCGCTACTTTTTCGTCCAACTTACCACCCATGCCGAGATAGAGAGTGCCCGAAAGAACCGTGACCCGTTCATCCTTCGGGTGCGTATGCGGCATGATTTTGAAGCCGTCGGGCAGTTTGATCCGCAACACGAACGTCCCCGCCTTGGTTGGGTCGCCTTCCAGAATCGCCATCTTCGAGCCGGGAAGCAGCGAGGACGGGCCGTCCACCCACACGATCTGTTCCGGTGTGACAATCACGTGATCTTGCTCAGGATGAGCCGTGAGGACAAGTGCGGCCATGGCAGCGAACAACATGATTGGCTCCGAAGAAATGGGGCCGAGGGGCTTGATAGCCGCTCAAGGATTGTTCGCCGGCGTGCGCTCAAGGCTCTTGATCATCGGCACGATGACGAGGCGAGATGGTTCATCCGGCAGGATGGGACGAGGCGGCGCATAGGGATCCACGGGCGAAACGAGATCCAACGTGCTCGGGGCGCCGGGCTTTTGCACGGCGTCGCGAGCCAGGGGATGACGCATGTAAGCGGGCTGGCGGCAACCGCCAGCCAGACCGAGTGCGATCAGGCCGAGGAGGAGCGATGTGCGCATGGTCCGCCTCACGCCAGCGGGCTCAGGACGAGTTCACGCAATTCTTCGATTGCTTCCCAGGCATGATGCGCGATCGCGCCGTCGTCGTGCTCCGTCATCAGGTCGAGTTCCGGCCAGAGCCAGGACAGCCCTTCCTGCGCCACGACGTCGATCGTCTGATGAACAATCTCGACCTGCTTGCAGTTCAACGAATCACGCAGGACGGAAAGGGCGGCCACTTCACCCAGTCGGGCGAGGGCGCCGATCGCGGCTCGGCGGATGTCCGCGTTGGCTTCCATCCGCCCGGCGTGCAGGGCTTGTAGAACTTGTGTCCGCTGAATGGGCTCGTGCCAGCCGAGGCTCTGCATCGCGGCCACACGAAGGATCGGTTGCGTTTGCCGGGTGAATACGAGCAAGATTGACTCGGAATCTTCGCCAGGATGGCCGCGTAGAGCTTTGAGAGCGGCGAGCAGTTCCTGGGTGGAAACGGCCTCGGCCACTGCCTTGCGCCTCCACCATGACGGGATCGGCTGGGTGTGCAGCGCGTCCTGTATCAGTTCACCCAGTATCGAGCTCGCTTCCGGCGCCTTCGACCATTGGAGGGCCGCGAGACCGGCCGGCCGACTGGTGAACAGCTCGTCGTCGAGTAGTTCGATCAAATGATCGCCGGCATCGGCATGAAGTTCCGCCAGAACGCTCAAGATATCGGCCTGTTCCTGATTGCCGCACCGGGGGAGCAAGTCCGCCAGGTCTTCTTCGATCTCGTGGAGATATTCGCGCAAGATCGGCTCGGCGTCGCGCAAGTAGCCCGTCTGCCAGCGAACGACCTGCCGACGCAGCGGATCGTCCTTGAGTTCGGGATAAGCGGTGTAGGAGCGCCGAGCGTGCCGCAGGGCCTCGATGAAGAGACGGGCGATCAACGGATCGGCGTTGTCGGGGCACGATTCGGCCAGCCGGCGAACCATCTCGCCGACCTGGGCCTCCGCGAACAGCGTGACCGGGACGTAGCCGCGACGGATCCCTTCCATCGCACATCGCAGGACGCGGAGAGCGGTCTGGCCGCCGCGGGTCAACGGCTCCATCAAATAGTCGGCAAACTGGGGGAAGGCACTGACCTCCGCGGCGAAGAGAGGCCCCAGGGGCGAATCGAGCGCCCCTTCGGCACAACGGAGCAGGGCCGGCAGGCTCTCGCCATGGTTCATCCCACGGAGGGCTTGCGCGAGATCGAACCAGTACCACGCTTGCTCGATCGGATCGGCAGCCAGACGCCGGCCAAGCTGGCGCTCGAGCACGCAGGCGGCTTGCTCGGTGCCGATTTCCGTCAAGGCGCGAACCTTGACGATATAATCGAGCCCGGGCCGCATGGTGGATTCGATCGAGGCTGGTTCTTCGTGATCGAGCCGTTCGAGCAAGTCGGCCTTGGCGGCCGCGAGATCGACCTGGCTAAGCAATCCGCCCTGAAAAAGTTGCAGGTGCTGGAAAGCGACGGGCGAAGTCGGTACGGCGGCCTGATCGTTGAGAGCAGACCGGGGTCCGCGCCGCCGGGATCCTAGCAGAACAGCCGCGGCGCCGATAGTGAGAAGCAGTACGGGGACGACCATCTTGTCTCCACGTCGACACGGACGGTTGAAACGTCTCGGCCGGCGTGAGAGACCGGGGGGTCATTCTCTCACTTGGCCGTTGCCGAGGACCACGTACTTGTAACTCGTCAACTCTTCGAGACCGCAGGGCCCCCGGGCATGGAACTTATCGGTGCTGATGCCGATCTCCGCTCCCAGGCCCAGTTCAAAGCCGTCGTTGAACCGCGTACTCGCGTTGACAAGGACCGCCGACGAGTCGACGGCTTGAGTGAAACGCCTCGCGGCATTCCAGTCGCTGGTGACGATCGCGTCCGAGTGCTTCGACCCATACTGGGCAATATGCGCGATCGCCGCATCTAAGTTGGGCATGACTTTTATCGACAGGATGAGATCGCAATATTCAGCCGCGTAGTCCGATTCCGTGGCGGGTTTTGCTTGTTTAAGGGCACGACAGGTATCGGCACAACCGCGCAACTCCACGCCCTTTTCCGAAAGCACCGCGCCGATGCGCGGCAGGAAAGACTGGGCAATCTCTGTATGCACCAGCAGGCTCTCCATCGCATTGCACACTCCAGGCCTTTGACACTTGGCGTTGACGACAATCCGCTCCGCCATCGCCAGGTCGGCCGCACGGTCCACATACACGTGGCAATTACCCAGGTAATGTTTGAGAACCGGCATCCGCGCCTCGGCCGCGACGCGACGGATCAGACTCTCGCCGCCGCGCGGGATGGCCAGATCGATGCAGTCATCAAGCTTGAGGAAATAACCGACCGCATCTCGATCGAGCGTCTTCACCAGTTGCACGGCATCGGCCGGCAGATCGACGGCACGCAACGAATCGCTGAGAATTCGGTGCAGGATGGAATTGGAGTGGATTGCTTCCTTACCGCCGCGAAGGATGACGGCATTGCCGCTCTTGACGCACAGGGCGGCCGCGTCGATCGTCACGTTCGGGCGTGACTCGTAGAGGAAAAAGATGACACCAAGCGGGACGGAGACCTTTTGCACCTCCAAACCGTTCGGCCGCAAGCTCCCCTCACGGATCCGACCGATGGGGTCTGGTAAATTAGTGACTTGACGCAAACCTTCCGCGGCGGATTGGATCCGGGCGGGGGTCAATCGCAAGCGATCGATCATCGCGGCTGTCAGACCCGCTTGCTGAGCCCCGGCCACATCGAGAGCGTTCGCGTCCACGATCGCCGTGGTCTGGGAAAGGAGGGCATCGGCGGCATGGTTGAGCCAGCGATCCTTTGCCGCCCGGCCGACGGTCGCTAAGGAACGCGAGGCCAACTTGGCCCGCTGAGCCATCTGGTTACAAAGATCCGCAATGTTTTGGTCCGTCATCATCAATTCTCTCGATTGGGCAGTGCGACTCATTCTATTCAGTTCAATCAGGTGATGTCGACGGGTTCGCTGCTGCAAAGAAATAGGGAGTCGTCTCCATCATTCCTTGTTCGCGAGAACATCCTGGGGGGCCTATTTTGCCGATGGAAGTGAACAGATAGCCACTCGATGCGCATCGACGACTCAAGTGCGCCTACGGTTCATACCGCTTCAACAAGGTCGTTGAAGGCACCGTAGACCTCACGCTCCGCGTGAGGATCTTCGCCTCCTACGGTTCATACCGCTTCAACAAGGTCGTTGAAGGCACCGTAGACCTCACGCTCCGCGTGAGGATCTTCGCCTCCTACGGTTCATACCGCTTCAACAAGGTCGTTGAAGGCCCTTCGAAGCGCACGACGAACCCCGGTCGACGTGGAGATTGGTTCATCCAGCGAATGTTGCCGGTCAAAATCGGGAATGTCGCGTCCGCCTTGGTGAGTTGCTCGCGGAGTTTGTCGTACTGGATGGAATTCGCTCGGCGGGCCGCTTCGATCCAGACGTTGGCCGAGTCGTGGGCCAAGGCCGCAGCGAGTGAAGGCAATTTGCCGTACTTTTCCTGGAATCGCTTCGTAAAGGCCTGAGCCGCGGCCGAACCATCGACAGAATCGAACGAAACGACGGCCGTGAGCGGTCGCTCGGCATCGCGGTCGCTCGCAAGTCGGGCCAGTTCCAGTTCTTCCCCGGCGATGAACAGGTGCTGTTTCGGAAGCTTCGATCGCCAGGTCAGGATCGATTTGGCCGAACCGCACAGCACAAAGGTGCTGGAACCTTCCTTATCGAAGTTCTGGAACAGGTCGGGCGTCTCACCAGCTTTAATCGCGTGTTCAACGACTTTGGTCGGGCTCAGATGTCCGGCGAGAGCACGGGCGGCGAGGCCGGCGACCATCGCATCGTTCTCTTTCAAGATGACGACCCGATCGGTCTTGACGGATTCCTTGATGTATTGGGCCAGAAAACGGCCTTGCTCCGCCGGATCGAGGCCGACGGGAAAAGCCATCGCGCCGGGCGAATTGCCCGCGTAACCCGCGAGGGTCAGCACCAGCGTCGGCGGCGACTGGGCGGCCAGAATTGTCTTCTCAACCTGCGAATAGGCACCCGGACCCAGCAAGGCTTCCACCTTATCGAGTGTCAACAAACGCGAAGCCTGCCCGAGCGCTTCTTCCGGCGACTTGCCGGCATCGGCATGGATCACGCGAATTTTACGACCCGTGATGTGCCGGGCCGCATCCGCATTGATGGGATCGACGGCCAAGGCGATGCCGTGGATCTCTTCTTCATCCGGAGACGAACTGAGGTGCCCAAGAAGAATCGGCCCGCTCGGCGGCGAAGTGGAACAACCGCCGAGCAGGCACACCATTAATAGAGGGAGAGGAAAGCGTGTGAACATGCAATCGTTATAGAAGGCGGGGTCGTAGGCGACCCAGCCCGAAATCATGACTTACTTCTTCTTGTACTTCTCTTTAACCTTGTCCCAGTCGGCTCGCGGGCTGGCTTCCGAGACGCTCAGGTTCTTGTACGACGCGGTCTCGCCGGCCACTGTCAGGCCGATGTTGGCTTTCGGCTTGTTGATGGCGTCGTTTTCCCCGTAGGCGGTGAACTCGCCGTCGAGTGTAGCCAGCATCTCCTTGCCTTGCATCTCTACGACCATCGTGTGCCATTCGCCGGCCTTGATCGGCGTCTCCACGGTGGACAGAACAAGCCCCGTGTCCGGTCCCGTTTTGCCGTCCTGATCGTCCTTCTGCACCGAGAAACCGTTCGGCCGGATCGATACGCGGCAGATATGGGCTTTCGGGCCATTCATGCTCAGGCTGATCGATTTGGCGCCATCGAGTTTGAACGCGAATTGAACGACACCGTTCTCGAAAGCCGCGTCCCGCCGGGTGACCGCGCCGTGCATGTCGGCCTTCAGCTCGGCTCCGCGCAGGGCGCCGTCGACGACTTCCCATTTTCCTTTGCCCGCTTTCCAATCCTTGGCGATGCTCGACAGATCATCGTTCAAAATGCTCTTGCCGCGCTCGGTCATGATCGGTTTGAGTTCCGGCTTGGGATCAGCCGCGGTCGAGGCCGCGATGAAAAAGCCGAGCAGGCTTGTCGTCATCAAGAATCGTCGCATGATGTTTCTCCCTCTTTCGCGTTGTTTTTGAACTCTGACGTACGGCTGACTATCCTACCCGAAGAAGGAGGGCGAATCCAACAATCTTCCGGGTCTGGCGGGCCTTCACGCCCCATCCTTAAAAATTGGAGGGACGATAGAATCGTTGCTTTGGCGACCGATTCTTGAGATACTCTGAGTGAAGATCATCGCTCGATATCGCGAGGCCGTTCATGGATCGCTGCCTGTTGGTTGCTGGAGTTGTGTTGCTCTCTGGGGCATGCGCGAGTGGCGAAGCGCCGTCGTTTAACAATGACGTGATGGCCGTGCTCTCACGCGCCGGGTGCAACCAGGGCGCCTGTCACGGCAACTTGAATGGCAAGGGCGGCTTTAAGCTCTCTCTTCGCGGCGAAGATGCGGACTTCGACTTCCGGGCTTTGACTCGCGACACCCATGGTCGACGGACCTCCATCCAGAAACCCGAAGAAAGCCTGATTCTCCGCAAAGCCACCGGCGGCGTCGCGCACGAAGGCGGCCCGCGATTCGGGACCGATTCACTTGAATATCAGATCATGCGTGACTGGATTGCCGCGGGATGTCGCCCCGATCGAGCGGATCGACCAACCATCACAAAACTCGATGTGACGCCCACGTCGCAAGTTCTGATCGATCCGATTGATCAGGTGCAAATCCAGGTGAAGGGAACGTTCTCAGACGGCACGACCCGCGACCTGTCGAGACTCGTCGTCTACGAAACCTCGGCGGTCGGCATCGTTCGCGTTACTGCCGATGGGACCGTGATTCGGCAACAGCCGGGCGAACTCGTCATCCTCGTTCGCTATCTGCATGTGCAAGTGCCGGTGAAGCTGGCCTTCATCACCGCCCGCCAGAAGTTCACCTGGAAGGAGCTTCCTCTTTCGAATCAGATCGATCGGTTGCTCTTCGATCAGATGAAGACATTGCGGCTCACTCCCTCCGCGCTCTCGAGCGAAAGCGTGTTCGTTCGGCGGGCATATCTTGATGCGATCGGGCTGTTGCCGACACCGGACGAGGTTCGTCGTTTCCTTGACGACACCCAGGCCGACAAGCGCGAACGCCTGATCGAGCACCTACTTCAGCGTCCCGAGTTCGCGGACTTTTGGGCGCAGAAGTGGTCAGATCTCTTACGCAACGAGGAGAAGTCGCTCGATCGCAAAGGGGTGCGCATCTACTTCCAGTGGTTGCGTGACGGTATCGCCAGTGGCAAGGCATTGAACGAATTGGCGCGTGAAGTCATCGGCGGACGTGGCAGCACCTACCAGAATCCGCCCGCGAATTTCTACCGGTCGCTGCGTGAGCCCTACGCCCGGGCCGAGGCCGTTGCCCAGGTGTTTCTCGGCACGCGCATCCAGTGCGCGAAGTGCCACAATCACCCCTTCGACCGCTGGACGCAGAACGATTACCACGACTTCGCCGCGTTCTTCGATGGGATTGATTATCGCATCATGGAGAACGAACGAGCCGATCGCCTTGACAAGCACGAGTTCAACGGCGAACAGATCGTGCTCATCACGCGCGAAGCGACCATGAAAAATCCAAGAACGGGCGAGGTGTTGCGCCCGCGTTTTCTAGGCGGCGCTTCGCTTCCGAAACGCGACCAAGATCGCCTTCAAGCTCTTGCCGACTGGACGGCCGACCCGAAGAATCCGTTCTTCGCCCGCGCCCAGGTGAATCGCATCTGGTTCCACCTGGTGGGCCGTGGGCTGGTCGACCCCATCGACGACTTTCGCCACTCCAACCCGGCCGTCAATCAAGAACTCGTCGACTGGTTGGCCAAGGATTTTCAGGAGCACGGCTTCCAGATCCGCCACACGATCGCGCGGATCATGAACTCGCGGACCTATCAACTTTCTTCCGACGATGCCGAGACGAACCACGACGACGAAACACATTATTCGAAGGCGCTGATTCAACCGCTTGAGGCCGAGCAGTTGCTGGATGCGGTAAGCCGGGTGCTCGACGTGCCGGTCAAATTCAACGGCTACCCTCAGGGCATGCGCTCGGGCCAGATTGCCGCGGTCTCGCAGGCGAAGCGCGGCGAGAAACGGATCGAGATGGGCGAGAAATTCCTTAAAGTCTTCGGCAAGCCCGATCGCCTGCTGACCTGCGAATGCGAACGCAGCGACGACACCGGCGTGATGCAATCATTCCAACTGCTGACGGGGGAACTGTTGCACTCGATGCTCGAGGACAAAGACAACCTCATCGGCCGACTGATGACTGAAAAGAAGAGTAACGACGAGATTATCGAGACGCTCTACCTGGCGGCGCTTTGTCGTTACCCAAGTGTGAAAGAAAAGGAACGCCTCAACGCGTTCGTGGTTGCCAACAAAAACCGACGTTTCGCCTTGGAAGATCTGGCGTGGGGCTTGGTGAACGCTAAAGAGTTTCAGGTGCGGCGATGACCGTAGGGGCCGACGATGCCGACGTATTTTCATGGAACAGTCGTTAGCGATGTCATTACGATGGTGGGAGAGCCAGAACGTGGAGGAATTGACGTCGCTCTCGGTGGCGGCGAATTCGGGCGCGGATTCTACACGCAGTCCTCGAAATCGAACGCGCTGACGTGGGCACAGAATCATCGCGGTGAGCCCGAAAACGCTTGTTTGCTGGAAGTGGCCATTGAGGATGAGGCGTATGCTCGTTTGCAAATCCGTTTGCTTGACACGAAACAAGCCAAGCGCTTGACCCAACGAATTCGGAAACGAAAGGCCACTCGAACGCACGTTGAGGGAGTAGATGTGGTCACCGGTCCACTGAATGGTTCACGACGAATTCAGCAACAGAAGTTCGAGTCGGACAATGCGCAGGTGCTTCTCAACGGCTCGCAAACGCGGCGGAGATTGATCTAATGCTCGACAAGTTGCCCTACATACATTACCTGGCGAAGATTCATCGAGCCAGACAAACGATCTTAATCAGTCCGGCCGAGATACCGGCGGCGGAATTCAACGGTGGTTCGTTTTTCGCACCCGTGAACGATTTAGGTTCATTCTTTCCTATCTATCGTTTCGACTTCTCGATATATCGCGGCCAAGGTAAGTTCCTGAAACCGGAACAAGGTAAGAAGGTGTTCAACGGGATGGCGTTTGCAGCCGTCGACCAAAGGCGTGATGCCTTGATTTGCACCTTCGAGTATCCTTTTGGCCTCAAGCCGAGTAACGGCCACGCGAACATGCCGTTGTGGTTTTTTGAGGAGCGACCGTCCCATGTCACCCCCCGCTTCCGAAAGGTTCAGTCAGGCGGCAGGGGGAAACTGTTCCATTATCGAGGAGATTTACGGCATTCGGACTTCAAACACCCATTTGTCGAATTGGAACTTGGCGAACCAGCGATTCTCGATGACTTGCTGGAAGAATGGGGATTGTCGATCGTCGGTTGCAGTCCGAAGTTGAGATATTCCCAAATTCGGAAGCAAAAAGCGATGCCAGCACGAGGTTGAAGATCGATTCGCGACCTGCGGATTGAATGCTGATGAATCGAGGAAGATGTATGAATTATTCCCGCCGCCATCTCCTGCAAATCGGCTCCGCTGGCCTCCTCGGCTTGTCGTTGCCGGAACTTATCCGCGCGACTGACAACGGGTCGAAGAAACGCCGGGCTAAGTCGATCATCTATTTGCATCAGTTTGGCGGGCCTTCGCAGTATGAAACGTTCGACATGAAGCCGGACGCCGTCAGCGATGTGCGCGGGACCTTCAAGCCGATCGCTTCGAAACTGGCAAGCGTGCCCGTTTGCCAGTTGCTGCCGAAGATGGCGCAGATCATGGACAAGGTGACGGTAATCCGCGGCGTTCAGCACTCGATGAAGAACCACAACTCCGCGGGTTATTACAGCCTCACGGGTTACGCCCCGCCGACGGATGACCAGCGGCTCCGTGATTCTCTCGAACTGTTCCCGGCCTTCGGCTCGATCGTCGACAAGTTCGCCCCGTCGCCAAAAGGGGTGCCGACTTTCGTCTCGTATCCGCATGTCATCCGCGATGGGTCGATCACTCCGGGCCAGCACGCCAGTTTCCTCGGCAAACTGCACAATCCGTTCTTCATCAACCAGGACCCGAGTGCGGCCGACTTCAGGTTGCCGGAACTCTCGCTGCCCGCGAATTTGGGTCTTGACCGTCTCGAGAGCCGCAAGGAGGTTCTGCGGTTGATCGATGCGCAGACCGACCTGATCGAGAAGTCGGCCGTCGCTCACGGCATTGATGAATCGTACCAGAAAGCGGTGGCGATGCTGACGTCGAAGGAGTTCATGAAGGCCTTCGACCTAGCCGAGGAGAAGCCGGCCACCCGCGAGAAATATGGCCGGCACACGTATGGGCAGGGCTGTCTTCTTGCACGCCGGCTGGTGGAAGCGGGCGTACGCTTCGTCACCGTCTATCTCTCTCCGTTGATCGGCGGTTGCACCGGCGGCTGGGACACGCACGGCTTCAATGACAAACCGATGGACCCCATCCTGAAGAACTACCTATTGCCGTTGACCGATCAAACGCTGCCGACGTTGATCGATGACCTTGACCAGCGCGGCCTGCTCGACGACACGATCGTCTTGTGGATGGGGGAATTCGGACGCACGCCCCGGATCAACAAACTCGCGGGCCGTGATCACTGGCCGCAATGTTACACGCTGCTGATGGCGGGCGGCGGCGTCAAACGCGGCGCGGTAGTCGGTTCGTCCGACAAGATTGGCGCCTACCCCGTGCAGGGTTTCCGTCCCGAGGACATCTCGGCCACGTTCTACGATCTGCTCGGCATCGACCCGGAGACCGAGATCCAAGACAAGTTCGGCCGGCCGTTCCCGATCTCGAAGGGGACGGTGATTCAGGAGGCGATCGGGTAAACGCCAGGGGATGACGAGTCGTTTACCCGCGTGTTGGCCGATACATCAAAAGAGTTCGAACGAGCGACTTTAGGGTCCGCCACCATTTTCGATCATCTTTCGCGGCCCGGAAACTCCACCCTGCCGCCCTCAGCGGCTCGCGATCCCGCAGCACATACGCCATCGTCCAGTAGGTGGAACCCCACGCTTCGCGCTGGACATCGATCGGCGTCGTCTTCTCTTGCCCTCGCCGTTGCAAGCAGCGGCGCATGATCGAGAGCACGCTTGTGATGCGCTCGACGATCCGTTTCGAGAGATTGCCGTGACCGGTGCGATATTTGACGAGGGCTTCGTCGATGAAATCGAAGCGGTAGTGCGGGGCGACGCGCAGCCAGAGATCGTAATCGATGGCCAATTCCAGCCGGGGGTCGAAGCTGCCGACATGTTCGAGCACCGATCGGCGAACCAGCACGGAGGAGAAGCAGGCGAAGTTGTTTACTAGTATCTCGTTGAAGACTTGGCCGCGTGGGAAAGGATCGTGTCGGGATTGCAGAATGCCGCCTTCGGGATCGATCAGCAAGCGCCGGCAGAAGACGACGCCCAGGCGCGGGTCGGCCTCCATCAATCGGATTTGCCGTTCGAGCTTGCTTGGCAGCCAGGCATCATCGCCATCGAGATAGGCGACGAGCGGCGCCCGCGAAAGATTGAGGGCCAAGTTCTTCGCCCGTGGCTGGCCTAGTGAGTTTGTCCGGATGCAGCGGATTCGCGAATCAGTCAGGAAGGGGCGAACCACGTCTGGTGTGTCATCGCGCGAACCGTCGTCGACGAGGATCATTTCCCAGTCGGTCAGTGTCTGGCGCTGGACGGACCGGATGGCGTCGGCCAGGTATCGGCCGTAATCGCGAGTGGCGACGAGGACGCTGACCCGAGGTGTCATGACGCGAATGCCTTGAGAAATTCCCCAGCGACTTTCGAGATGCAGAAGCGGTATTTGCCCGACGGCTCCTGCGGGATCGAGTCGACCAGTTCGACCTCATGATCCATGTCCGGCCCGAACATTTCGCGCACGAGTTCAGCAATCTGCCAGCGGCTTTCGGGTCCAAACTCGTCGGAAGGAACCATCCGCAGGAGCAGGAAGCGTTCGCTTTCCTGGACGATCTGCACCTGAGCCGCGCCGCGGATATGCAGGGCGAAATTCTCCGTCAGCGAGATGCCCGAGATCAGCTTGCCCGAAGGGGTGAGCACATAGTCAGCCTCACGGCCTTCGACACGCTCGATGAGCGGCAAGCCTCGACAGCAGGCACATTGTCGATCCGACTTCACGACCACGTCGCCGACCTTATAGCGGATCAGAGGCATCGCGCGATTGGTCAGGTCGGTGACGACCAGCGAACCTTCGTCGGGGCTACCGGGCCGATCGGGGATGACTTCCGCGTACAGCGAATCCGCATTCAGATGCAGGCCCCGATGATGCTCGCACTCGCTGGCGATCAGGCTGACTTCCTCGCAGCCATAACGGTTCGTGACCGGAGTGCCGAATGCCTCTTCGATGGCCGCGCGTTGATGATCGTGCAGGAGCATCGCTGTCGAGATGATGCCGTTAGGGCGGATGGCGCCGGCGAAATGACGGCGCGCGTAGCAGGCGAACAGATAGAGAGAGTGCGCGTGCCCGAACAGGAGCCCCGGCTGCTTGGAACGAAGGCTTGTGGCAAACAACCGCATCTGCTCTTCGTCGAGCCCGATGGTGTCGAGGTAGCGGGCGCGGTCGACAAAGAAGTTCCGCAGCCGGCCTTTGAAGCCCTGGTTTTGGTATTCAGGGTTGCCCCAGACCTTGGCCTCGCGCTGACCGAAACGCCAACCGCTCCATTCATCGGAGCGCAGCGTACAGGCCGACTTCCATTCCATGCTCTCGCGATTGACGAGGATCGAAAGCGGGACTCCCGTCGAACCCGAAGTCTGCTTCAGGAAGACGCTTTCCTCATCATCGCCGGTCGATCGAAGCTCTTGGAAATGCGTGCGGATGTCGGTTTTGGTGAGGATCGGAAAATCTTCGAGGTCGGTCAGTGATCGCACGTCGTTCGGATGGCCGCCCATGCCGATGAAGAGGTTGCGGTAGTAGGGCACGGATTCGTACGCGTGGAAGAGAATCTTGCGCACGGCGTCAAGTTGCCGGGCGCGAATCGTCTCCGGATCGTCGAATTGGCTTTTGTTCAACTGACGCAAGTACTGCAAACGGCGGTTGCCGGTGCGCCACGCTTGCAGCGGTTGAACGACATGTCGATTGAGCAGTGTCAGCATGATGGACCTTTCTCACGCGACCATGCTCAGAGCGGGTTGTGTCTGCCAGGCGATCTGGCGAGCGAGGCCTTCCTCGACGCCGACGCGCGGCTTCCAGCCCGTGTGGCGCGTCAGTTTCACGATGTCGGCTCCGGTATGCTTCTGATCGCCGCGGCGTTCCGGCAGGCGCTGGATGCGGGCGGTCTTGCCAGTCAGCTTCTCGATCTTGCGGATGACGTCGGTGACGGAAACGAGTTCGCCGCCGCCGACGTTGAAGGTCTCGCCCGGGACGGTGTTGACCGCCGCCACCGTGGCCGCGACGCAATCATCGACGTAGGTATTGCCGCGAACCTGGGTGCCGTCGCCCGTGAGTTGGATCGGCTGGCCGTCGAGCACGCACTGGATGAACTTGTTGTACCCCATGTCCGGCCGTTGCCGGGGGCCGAAGACCGAGAAGTAGCGCAGGATCACCGAGGGAATGTCGAACTCGTCGTTGTAAACACGGCAGAGGTTCTCGCCCGCCAGCTTGGTGATGCCGTAAGGCGAACTCGGCCGCAGGGGCAGCGACTCGTCGCCCGAGGCAAACCGCCCGTAGACCGACGACGTCGAGACGTAGAGAAATCGATTCAGATTGGACGAGCCTTTGACAGCCTCAAGCAGCCGTTGCGTGGCGATGATGTTGTGCGTGTTGTACTGGTCGAAGTGCGTCCAACTCTTCGTGAGCCCGGCCATGGCCGCGAGGTGAAAAACCCACTCGGTCCCGCGAACGAGAAAATCGAGCGGATCGTGGGTGAGATCGACCTCGTGAAATTCAAAATTCTTCCGGCCGCGCAGCCCGGCCAGATTCCGTTCCTTCAGCTGGCGCGGGTAGTAATTCGTGAAGCAATCGATGCCTACGACGCGTTGTCCGTCGTTGAGCAAACGTTCGCAAAGATGCGAGCCAATAAACCCGGCCGCCCCGGTGACCAAACATTCCATGAGCATCCCTGCCGCTGGAGGAAATCACAACTGCGAAATGGTAACACGATTCGCCGAAGGTTCGCAATGGGAATTTTTCAATTGATACGTTGCCGCGATCATTCCTCCGCGCCCGCCGCGAAGCGAGGGATGCTCCTCCGCGCCCGCCGCGAAGCGAGGGATTCTGTAGCGGCCTAAAAGGGGGCGCGATGAGCGTCCCCTCGTTTATGCGCATTGATCAATTTGTCATTCGTACCATTCTGTTTTCTTCTGGCCAATACCCACACACCCCTCGCCAGAAGAAACGGACATGTCCGGAAGAAACGAACATGTCCGGAAGAAACGAACATGTCCGGAAGAAACGAACAAAACCAGAAGAAATGACGCCTGTCGAATAATCTTACTCACGAACATCGGCCTGTCGGGAGTCAGGAAATTCGTGCGAGTATTCTATGGCGGCGTCGAGCGGCATGCAAGAAGCATGTTCACGCCCCATCGCTCCGACTCAGGCTAGCGAGTTGCGATTGAACGGGTCGAGCCCGTCGTCTTGAAGAGACGCCGTGCGGCACGGAGAGTCAACTTCCGCGAGCCCTCCTCTGCCAGACGCCTGATTTTTGCCCACAAGTCATATTTGGCTCGTTCTTGATCCCGCAGGGCTCGCAGCGATTAGCCCCAGGTCGCGTTTCGCGCACCCGGGGTACGTTCCGTCCCGCGGCGTTTTTTCATAGGATGACTTTCGTGACAGAAGTCTCCAGACACCCCTGGGCGACGATGGACACAACCCCTCCGAGCCTGCTGCAGCGTATGCGCCAACCGGATCAACCGGAGGCGTGGGCTCATTTTGTCGAAATGTATACGCCCTACTTGTATCTCTGGTGCCGTCGGCGCGGCCTGCAAGAATCCGACGCGGCCGATCTGGTGCAAGACGTCTTACTGCTGGTTTTCCGCAAGTTGCCCGAGTTCGACTACAATCCACGCGGCAGTTTTCGCGGTTGGTTGTACACGCTTACGCTCAACAAGATGCGTGAACGCCACCGCCGCCGCGCGCTTCCGCAGTACGAGATGCTGGAAAACTTGGCGGGACCTGATGAAATCGTCCGCCAGGAAGAAATCGACTACCGCAATCATCTCGTCCGGCATGGGCTTCACGTCATCAAGTCGGGAATCGCTCCCAAGGTCTGGCAGTTGTTTGAAGAGCATGTTCTCGCGGACCGGTCGGCAACAGACGTGGCGATCGCCCGGGGCTTGAGCGTCGGCACCGTCTACGCCGCCAAGTCACGTGTTCTTTCCCGGTTAAGGCAAGAACTTGAAGGCCTGGTCGAGTGGAACTGACCACGGCCGGAAAATATTCTCTCCATTTAGCAAGGTTTCTGCCGCGGTGCGCATAGAGCAGGGGTGACTCTCATTTTTCGCATTGCTCGGGGAGGCGGCCGTGAAGAGCGTGATCATTTGCCCAGGGACCGACGAACTCCGTCGGCTCGTGCTCGGACAGTTGCCCGGTAAAGAAGGCGAGTCGCTGCTCGGGCATCTGGAATCGTGCGCGCGTTGCGCGTCCAAGCTCACTCAAATGCCGCAAATCGATACGCTGATCCAGGCCATCCAGGCAGGCGAAACGCTTGCGGAAGAGTCCGATCGAAAACGCATCAAGGAACTGGTCAAGAAACTGCGTTCCGCCCCCAAGTTGGGTGCGGCCGCCGCCGACGCAACGGGTGGGTTTGAACCGCATTCCGGTGAGTTGCTGAGCCTCGACGATGACAATGTCGTTGCGAGTGCGGAAGAAGTCGATGACTTTGGCCTGGCGCCTCCCATCGGGCCGGGGGAGATCGGCACGCTGGGCGGCTACCGGGTTCTCAAGGTCCTTGGGGCTGGCGGCATGGGGGCCGTTCTCCTGGCGGAAGATCCCAAGCTGAAGCGACGCCTGGCGCTGAAGGTGATGCGGCCGGAGGTGGCGAAGAGGACGACTTCCAAAGACCGATTCCTGCGTGAAGCCCAGGCGGCCGCCCGCATCAATCACGATTACATCATCCCCATTTTGCAAGTCGGCGAAGAGAACGGCGTGCCGTTCATCGCCATGCCTTTTCTGGAAGGCGAACCGCTCGATGCCCGCTTGAAACGAAGTCGATTGTCGGTTCCCGAGATCCTGCACATCGGCCGGCAAGCAGCCGAGGGGCTGGCTGCCGCGCACAAGTTAGGCATGATCCACCGCGACATCAAGCCGGGCAACATTTGGTTGGAATCGTTCAGCGATAGCGATGGCTTTCGGGTCAAGATCCTCGACTTCGGTCTGGCACGTTTGGCGGGCGACGAGGTTCAACTGACCCAGTCGGGTACGATCTTGGGCACTCCCGCTTACATGTCCCCGGAGCAAGCACGCGGCAAGGAAGTGGACCATCGTGCCGACCTGTTCAGCCTGGGTTGCGTTCTCTACGAGATGGCGACGGGCGGCAAGCCGTTCACCGGCCAGGATACGATGGCGATTCTGACGAGTCTGGCGCTGGATACACCTGCCGAGCCGATTTCGCTGAATCCCGAACTGCCGCCGGAACTCTCGCAACTGATTATGCAGTTGCTGGAAAAGGACCCGGCAGCTCGCCCCTCGTCGGGCCGGGTGGTGGCGGATGTTCTCCGGAAGCTCCAGCCGGAAAGCGTGGTGGTCGTCCAGTCGCGACCAGCAGTGGAAGCCAACCCTTGGACAAACTTGACGCCGAGCAGTAGATCGCTTCCATCCGCAATCCCACTCAGCCGCTCTTCGGAAGGTCCCCCGAGAAAATCGCGAAGACCACTCTGGATTGCGAGCGGCCTGCTTGGCTTTGCCGCGCTTGTCGCCGCGATTGTCATCGTGATCATCCGCGACAAGGATGGCAACAAGATTGCCGAGATCAACGTGCCGAAGGGCGGCAGCGTTGAGATTGTTGATGATTCGGGGAAGAAGGAACTCAGCAAACGGGAACTCGGCAAGCCGGAAGTGAAGAAGGTAGTCGACGTCGCCCATCCAGGCACGAATTACGCCCTGGAGTTTGGCGATCAGCGAGTAGTTGGGGCAGTGCAGTCTTTCAATCTTTGGGGTCCAGCGCCGCGCACAATCGAAGCGCGAATCCGGGTTGGGAAAGTGACTTCCGCGAACGGCCGGATCTTGAATTTCCACGACGCCTGTGGCTTGTATGTCGCGCCTTCAGGACGAATTCAAACTTACTGGTACGACCCCCAATTCAAGAGTTTCGAAGTTTCATCCAAGGCGCCCGTCGTTGTCGGACAAGAGTATCATGTCGCGATGGTGTTTGACGATTCGAAAAGCGTGCTATTTGTAGACGGAAAGCGGCAAGGAGGCATCAACATCCCGCGTAATCGTGTGCAGGACATGGGCGGAACGGAAATATTAATCGGGGGCGCAGGCGTTGAGTTCTTCAACGGGACGATCGACGAAGTTCGAATTTCCAAAGTCGTTCGCTACACGGAAGACTTCGTTCCCCAAACATATTTCAAGCCCGATGCCGACACGATGGCCTTGTACCACTTCGACGAAGGCCAGGGCGATGTACTCAAAGACTCCTCCGGCAACGGCAACCATGGCAAGAACTTTGGCGCGAAGTGGGTGAAGGCGGACGGCACCGCAGTTCCAGCGAACGCCGATTCGGGATCGAACTGGACCGACCTGTTCGATGGGCCTGGCACATCGGGTTGGAAACAACATGGTCACAACGGTTGGAGCGTGACCGGCAAGGTGCTTGTGGGCGAGACGCCTGGACCAACGGGTTGGCTGATGAGTGAACGAGAGTTCTCCGATTTCGAACTGGACCTGGAGTACAAAATGTCGCCAGGCGGCAACAGCGGCATCTTTTTCCGGGTCGCGCCCGAGGGGAGCTTGATGGGGCGCGAGGCCGATTTTCCGGAGGTGCAACTGCTTGACGACAACGCTCCCGCGTTCGTCAACCTGGGCCCTAAGGTTAAGACCGGGGCGATCTGGCAGCAAATCGCGCCGAATCCCGCGCCGCTCGCTCCGCCGGATCAATGGCATCGTCTTCGCTTGAAAGTTGACGGCAAGCACGTCCAGGTGGCCGTCAACGGTCAACAGGTCATCGACAACGAGTTATCGAAAGCGCCCGCGACTTCGGGTCGAATCGTGTTGCAGTTAGGGCCGCCGCGCGTCGAGTTCAAGAACATTCGCGTTCGCGATTTGACGAAATCGACGAAAGTCGTGCCCCCGACGATCATTCCAGCCCGCTCGGCCTTCGACTCGCTAAAGCGCGAAGACATCCCGCCTCATGAGCTGGCCGCCGCCGGCGACGGCGATCCGGCCAAAGCGCCGAAGGAACTGGTGGCCATCATCGGCGACAGCCGCCTTCGGAGTTGGGAGCCCATCTATCACACCCGCTACTCTTTGGATGGCAAGCGACTCATCACCTACAACGAAGGATTTACACTGAAGAGGGAATGGGACG
>Ga0105046_10006519_pt1 | contig 18439 bp, 18 predicted proteins | sample MAT03_FD_78385 | JGI IMG/M metagenome (GOLD analysis project Ga0105046, IMG submission 78385) | Freshwater microbial communities from Lake Fryxell liftoff mats and glacier meltwater in Antarctica - MAT-03 (megahit assembly) | ecosystem: Environmental > Aquatic > Freshwater > Ice > Liftoff...
ATTGGAGGATGCGGAGGTTTGCAAGACCTCACCCCCCGGCCCCCTCTCCGTCCCGGAGAGGGGGCCGGGGGGTGAGGTCTTGCAAACCTCCGGCCGTGCCAGAACTTCCGACCGCCAGAAAGATTTGCCAGACCCCCAACCGGCTCATCGCCTCCGGCCCGGTGTCGGCGACGACGGATCGGGCGCTCCCACACCACAAGGGCGTCACGCGGGGCGCGTCCGCGGTCCAAGTCAATGACTTCGCCGCCGCACGACTAAGCCGCGGACAACGAGAACCGCCGATACCAACTCGCGGACCGGCATTTCCGCGCGGGTACGCCTAACGGTCGGTTGTCCCGTTCGTTCCAGATGGGGATTCCACTTCCGGTCGCGGGGTTTCTCATGAAACGTGTCGTACTCTCCCTAATGTCGGCCGCGTTCGGCGTGCTGTGCGTCACGATGGCCGCCGCCGGGGCCGCCGAGGTGACGGGTACCGTCAAGAAGATCGACGCCGCCAAGAACACCGTCGTCGTCACCGTGGACGGCACCGACAAGACGTTCTCCGTGAACAAGGACGCCAGTTTCACCAGCGTCTCGACGACGAAGAACAAGAAGGGCAAGGTGACGGAGACGGTGCAAACCATCGACACCCTGACCGGCATCAAGGTGGGCGCGAAAGTCACCCTGCTGACCGAAACCGTGGACGAGAAGGAAGTCGTCCGGGCGATGAAAGTGACCGGCGGCGAAATCGCGGCCAAGAAGAAGAAAAAGAAGGCCGACAAGTAACAACTCGCGCTGTTGGCGATACCGGTTCTCTCTTCCACCTCTCCCCGCTGGGGAGAGGTCGGCCGGAGTGCGAAGCACGACGGACGGGTGAGGGGTGTTTTCAAAAGCAAAAGAGGAAGACCCCTCACCCGGTTGCATCGCAACCGACCTCTCCCCAACGGGGAGAGGTGTTCCGATGGTGACCCCGCTTGTACCTGATGATTCAACGAAACTCGATATCTCTCACCTCCCGGACAGCACGTCATGCTCGCTCGCCACCCGTGGCTCGCCCCGCTGTTCGGCGGGTTCGCCGCCCTCGCCGTCGTCGGCGGAATGCTCTTCCTGCTCGTCCGCACCCGCGACCACCAGGCGCACGCCCGCCCCGTGGCGAAGGCCAAACCGACGCAACCGGCCGAACCGCTGCTGGCTCCGGACAACACCGCCCCGACCGGCGAAGGCATGGGCGCGATGGGCGGCAAGCCCGGACCCGCCGAGGTGGAAGACGACGACAACCAGCCCGACCCGTCGGAGGAGCCGATCGTCATCGGCAAGCCGGACCCGGAGTTGGACAAACTCGTCACTACCGAGGCCAAAGGCTACGAGGCACCGAAGGCGAAGAATGCGTCTTTCCTCGTGCCCATCACCCCGCCGGGCGAGAAGAGCAACCCGGCTGCACTCGCCGCGAAGATCGACGCCGTCATCGACGCCAAGTTGGCCGCCGCGAAGGTGCCCGCCTCCCCGCAGGCGGACGACGCCGAGTTCCTCCGCCGCGTGTACCTGGACATCGTCGGCGTCATCCCGCCGGCCGCGAAGGTGAAAGCCTTCCTCGCGGACAAGTCCCCCGGCAAACGGGACAAAGTGATTGACGTGTTGCTCGCCGACCCCCGCTTCGGCGAGAACTTCGCCCACTACTGGCACGACCTGCTGGTCAAGCGCGACCCGGACAACAACCGCCTCATCAAGACGCACGACGTGTTCCTCAAGTGGCTGACCGGCGAGTTCAACCGGAACAAACCCTGGGACGGTATCGTCCGCTCCCTGCTCACCGCCCACGGGGATCAGGCGCTCGTCGGCGAGACGTTCTTCGTGGTGGCGAACACCGAGATGGGCCAGCCGCAGCCGCAGAAGGTGCTCGGCACCGCGTCCGCCCTGTTCCACGGCAACCAGATGATGTGCGCCGAGTGCCACGTCCACCCGATGACGCCGGAATGGAGCCAAGAGGACTTCTGGGGCATGGCCGCGTTCTTCGGCAAGACGCGGGCCGAGCGGAGCGGCGGCAAGAAGAACGCCAACGGCATCGCCACCCTGACCGACGCCGGCAAAGCCCCGAAGGGCAAGCAGGCGGCCAAGTCCGCGATGACGCAGGCGGACGGCACCATCCGCATCCCGGACCCGCGTAACGACGGCAAGTTCATCGGCACCGCCAAGCCGAAATTGCTCGGCGAACCGGTCGTGGACAAGAGCAAAGTGAACCGCGGCTACGCGGCCGACTGGTTCACCTCGCCGAAGAACCCGTTCTTCTCCCGCGCCGCCGTCAACCGCCTGTGGGCGCAGTTCTTCGCCACCGGGTTCATCAACCCGCTCGACGACATCCGCCCGGACAGCACCCCGACCCACCCGGAAGCGCTGGAACTGCTCGCCGGGGAGTTCATCGCGGCCAAGTTCGACGTGAAGCACATGATCCGCGTGATCGTGAAGACGCAGGCGTATCAGCGGAGCAGCAAGACCCTGAGCGAGAACGCCGAGGATGTCGAGTTGTACAGCCACATGGGGATGAAAGTGCTGGCCCCGCGGATGCTGTTCCAGTCGTTGGCGGTCGCCACGTCGAACGCCGTGGACGTGCCGACCGACGCCGTGGCCAACGGCAAGGCGACTAAGAACGACACGGCCGGTAAAGGCCTCGCCTTCTTCGACGCCCGAGAGTACGACGTGAACCCCGGCGAGTACACCTACGGGGTGCCGCAACTGCTCAAGCTGATGAACGCCAAGCTGCCGCCGGCCTGCGACTCCGCCGCCAAGCAGATGATGCGACTTGGCAGCCGGGATCAGGTCATCGACCAGATGTATCTGTCGGCGTTGTCCCGCCACCCGACCCCGGCCGAGGCGAAGAAGCTGGCCGGCTTCGTCGCCAAACATCCGGACGCGACGAAGGGGTATTCCGCCGCCCTGTGGGTCCTGCTCAACACCGCCGAGTTCGTGAACAACCACTGATTGGCGAACGGCGCGACGTGAGTCCGCCGGTTCTGAAAACACCACCGGCGGACTCACGTCGCGCCGTTCGCCCGAAACTAAACCACCCATCCGGAAACCTTCGCCATGACCGCTTCCCCGCTTTCTCGCCGCGACCTGTTCCGCTTCGGGGCGGCCGGTGTCGCCACCACCTGCGCCGCCCCCTGGTTCCAGTCGTTCGCGGCCCGCGCCGCCGGCCCGAATACCTCGGCCGACGCCAAGACCAAGGCCGTCATCCTCGTGTGGCTGATCGGCGGGCCGCCGCAGTCGCTCACCTGGGACATCAAGGACCACAGCGCCATCCAGGGCGCGGCCACCGCCTCCGGCGTCCGCATCAGCGAGCACTTCGAAAAACTCGGCAAGGTGATGAAGGACGCCACCATCCTGCGCGGGATGCGCACCGGCGACTCGAACCACGCCTCCGCCCGCTACCTCATGCACACCGGCTTCCGCAAGGGGCAGAACGGCGTCGCCCACCCGGTCTTCGGCTCCATCGTGGCGAACCAACTCGGCAACCCGAACGCCGACCTGCCGAACTTCATCTCGGTCGGGGCGGCGCAGTTCAACGGGTTCGGGGCCGGCCACCTGGGGCCGAAGTTCTCCCCCATCCGGATCGACGACGGCGGCCTCGGCGACTTGAAGCCGACCACCTCGCTGACCGAGTTCGACGCCCGCGCGGCCTTCGTCGGCGACCTGAACGCCACCTTCCTGCAAGAGCGCGCGGCCGAGTCGGTGCAGGCCCACCAAGTGACGCTGGAGCGCGCCAGCCGGCTCATGCACACCACGAAAACCAAGGCGTTTGACCTGACCGCCGAATCGGCCAAGGTCCGCGACCTGTACGGCCGCACCAAGCTGGCCGACCAGTTCCTGCTCGCCCGCCGGCTGGTCGAAAGCGGGGTGAAGTTCGTCGAGCTGCGGCAGGGCGGGTGGGACGTTCACAAGGACACGGTGGCGAAAACCAAGAAGCTGAGCGGGGAGTTGGACACGCCGCTGGCCGGGCTGATTTCCGACCTGAAGCAGCGCGGGATGCTGGACAGCACACTGGTCATCGCGATGGGCGAGTTCGGCCGCAACCCGGCGACCGGGTCGAACCACTTCAGCCGCGCGTGGAGCGTGTTGCTGGCCGGCGGCGGGTTGAAACACGGCCGCGCCATCGGCGACACCGGTAAGACCGGCGGCACGGTGGAGAAAGACCCGACCGGCCCCGGCGACTTCCTGGCCACCCTGTGTCAGGCGGTCGGAATCGACCACTCGAAGGACTGGACCATCAGCAGCGGCCGCCCCATCGCGATGGTCGCCAAAGGCAGCAAGCCGATCACCCAACTGTTTTAAGGTTGGCTCGTTCGTCCGCGCCGCGCTCCGTCAGGCCCCGAAGCACCGGCGGCGGACGGCGAGGACGAGAGCCATCCCGGCCACGCTGACCAGACCGGCCGGCGCGGGGCCGGCGGTCGGCGGGGCTGCACCGGCGGTCAGGGTGGCGGTCGGCAGCGGGCCATCGGTCAGGAGGGAACTCCCGTTCACGTCGTCGATGAACAGCGACCCGCGGTCGATGAACACATCAATGGGTGACGTGAGACCCGCCGCCGGCAAGACCGTCAGCATGGCGAGTGGTCGTTCACCCGCCCACCACGTCCGAACCGGTCGCGGCGTGGGTGAAGTCGGACAGCGTGCCGCGGTACTCGTTCCCGGACTCCAACCGGCTGCCGAAGAAGTTGACGGCGGTCGGGAACACATACCCGCTGCCGGCCGCCGATGGGGCGTTCACCGACAGCAACCCGGCCACGGGGTCGGTCGTACGGAACACCACCTCGACGTTGTAAAGTCCCAGGTTGAACACCGGCGACAGCCCGACCTGAACCGTGAACGGGGTGCCGGGGGTGTACTCCGAGGCGACGCTCAGCGCACCATGTCGGCGCGGGCCGACCCGACGGACAGCAATAACAGAACGAAGGCGAGGGGGCGAAGTCGCATGGCGATCCATCCTTCCGGGTGAAAAAGGCGTGTTAGTTCCGCGGCGCGGGCGATGGCGAGGTGGTCGCGGGCGGTGACGCGGCCGTCGCCGCCGACACCTGGGACGTGTACAAGCAAGTGAAACTGCGGGACGTGGCGGCGGCGGCCGAGCGGGTCGGCGAGTCGGTGACGGCCGTGTCCTTGGCCGTCCACCGGGTCAACGGCCTGCCGCGGGCCGAATACGAGGCGGCGTTGGCCATCCGGGCCGACGCGAGGGAGGAGAGCGGATGAACCGGTGTGCGTCACGCGACACGCTGCGACGGCGGATCGACGGCGATTTGCCTGAGCCGGAACGCCCGGCCCTGGATCGGCACGTCGAGACCTGCCCCCGCTGCCAGGCGGAGTTGGGGTTGCTGAGCGACGGCCCGCTCCCACCGGAGGTGGCGGCCGAACTCCGCCGGACGCCCGTGGGGGGCCGCCGGCGGTGCCGAAACCCGCCCTCCCGGACATCGAACTGCTCGAGGTGATCGGCCGGGGCGGGTCCGGGCGGGTGTGGAAGGGGCGGCTGAAAGGGGTGAGCCAGTTGGTGGCGGTGAAGGTGCTGACCGGCGGGCCGCACGCCGACGCGAAACAGCAGGAGCGGTTACTCCGCGAGGTGGAGGTGCTGTCCCAACTCCGGCACCCCGGCCTCATCCAGTTGTTCCACTTCGGGCTGACCGCCGACGGGTACTACTTCAGCATGCAGCACCTGCCCGCCGGCAGCGTGGCCGACGAGCGGAAGCGGGCGGACCTCCCGTGGCCGATTCGCCGGGCCGCCGAAGTGGCGGCCGCCGTCGCCCGCGCCATCCAGCACGCCCACGACCGGGGTGTCATTCACCGCGACCTGAAACCGGGGAACATCCTGCTCGCCGAACACGGCCGGCCGGTGGTGGCCGACTTCGGCCTGGCCAAACGGATGACCGAGGCGGAGACGACCGGCACGTCGGCCGGCACCCCGTGTTACATGGCCCCGGAACAGGCGGCGGGGAAGGCCGTGGACGAGCGGACCGACGTGTACGGGATCGGGGCGGTGCTGTACGACCTGCTCACCGGATCGCCGCCGATCCCGCCCGGCGGGTCGGACGCCGAAACGACGCGCCGGGTGACGGCCGACGTGCCCGTCCTGTCTCCCCGATTCCTCCGGCCGGAGACCCACGCCGACCTGGAACAAGTGTGCCTGAAGTGCCTGGAGAAGGACCCCCGGCACCGCTACCCGTCGGCCCAGGCCGTGGCCGACGACCTGGCCCGGTTCCTGGCCGATGAGCCGGTCCTCGCCCGCCCGGTGTCGCCGCTGGGGCGGGCGCGGCGGTGGGCGCGGCGGAACCCGACGGTGGCCGCCCTGTCCGCCGCCCTCGGTGCCGTCGTCCTCGCCGCGCTGGTCGCCACGACGACCCTCTGGCGGGCGGCCACGACCGAAGCGGCGCGGGCAACCGCCGAGGCGGCGGAGGCGGTTCGCCAGCGGGGACTCGCGCAGGAGGCGCTGCTCGCCCACGCCGACGCCCTCGTGAAAGCCTACGAGTCCATCTCCCTGACCACCCCGTCCGAGCGGGAGCGGTTCGGGGACGCCGTCGCCCGCCTGCTCGCCCTGCTGGGCGACGCCGGCGAAGCGCACGACCTCCAACACCGCACCGCCGTCGCCCTGGTGCGGTTCGGGGTGCTCCTCGGCAAGGGCGGTGAGACGGCCCCCGCCGAGCGGCTGCTGCGCACCGCGGCCGAGCACCTGGGGCGGTTGGCCGAGAGCCACCCCGACGACAAGATGCTGCGGTGCGACCATTCCGACGCCCTCGCCGAGTACGGCTGCGTGTGCATCCAGGCGGGCCGCCGCGCCGACGGGATCGACCGCTACCGAGCCGGCGAGGACGTGGCGGCGGCGGCCGCGGCGCGGTGGCCGGCGTCGGACCACGCGAAGGGCGTTCTCGCCAGCCGGCGGACGGGCCTGGCGCTGCTCCTCGTGGGGGACCGCCGGTTCGCCGACTCCGAACCGCTTTTCCGGGCGGCCGTCGGCCCGGCGGGCGAACTCGCCCGCAAGTACCCGCGCGACTACACCCGCCACGAAATGCTCGCCGCCCTCACCCAGGGACTCGGCCGCCTCCTTCTGGCGCGGGACGGAGACGTCACCGGCTTCCTCGCCCTGCACGCCGGGTGGGACGCCCACGTCGATTGGCTGCGGGACCGCGAGCCGGAAAAGTGGGGCCAACTGACGCGGCGGTGGGATCTGGAATCGGTCGCGGCGGCCGTCCTCGTTCGAACCGGGCGACGGCCAAAGGCGGGCGAGGTCCTGGCCCGGCTCGTGACCGGTTGCCGGGCCGCCGATCCTGACGACCCGGCGACCGGCCCGCGACTCGCGACGAACCTGGCTCTGGCCGCGACCCTGTTCCCACCCGGCGACCCGCGAGTGGCGGCGTACTGCGAGGAGGCGGCCCGGCTCTTCGACAAGCCCGAGCGACGGCCCGTCTCGGCGGAGCGGCTTCAACGGCACGCCGTCTTCTTGGTCCGCTGTCCGGCCCCCCACCTTCGGGACGCGGGCCGGGCGCTCGAACTGGCACGACAGGCGGTGGCCACCGACTCCGCGTCCGCCGCCGCCCAGTTCACGCTCGCCGAGTGCTTGCTCGCCGCCGGGGATTGGGCCGACGCCGAACAAACGCTGGATCAATGGCTGCCGAAGTTGGCGGGAAGCGGTCGAATTCACCCGCTCGTTCACCGCGCGGTCGCCCGTTCCCGTGGCGGTCGCGTGGACGCGGCGAGAGGCGATGTGGAAGAAGCCATCGCGCTGGCGCGTGCCGACTGGCTCTTGACGTGGTTCGTGTTGGACGAGTTGGTCGTCACCGCGAAACGGATCACCGGAAAGGCACCCGATCTGACCCCGACTTCTCACCCGACTGCGAAGTGAGTACTCGTGCCACCCAACCGGCCGATTTCGGCCGGCCTCGACCGCCGGAACCTGGCGAAGTACGCTCACGACGCCTCCACCATCCCCCGCCCGACCGCGACAGCTCGGCAGATATTTACCGCCGTTATTCCAAACACTCGCGTCGTCCGGACGGCGAATTTCCCGCGCCTCCGAGAAAGCGCCCCGCTTCTACGGCGTCCGCCGCGAACTGTGCGACGACCGGGCACAACGCAGGGGTGGTGTCATGACTCTCCTGGACGGGGGATGTCTCGCCGGGCGAATCATTCCGGACGACTACCGAACGCTGCCCCGGTTCCTGATCGAGCAGTTGTCGCGGTGCCCCGGCGGGTACCACACGGCCCTGGAGTTCGGCTGCGGGCCGGCCCTGTACACGGCGCTCAGCTTCGCCCCGTCCGTCCGACGGTTGCATGTGGCCGATTACCTTGCCGGCAACCGGGCGGAAGTCCGCCGCTGGCTGGCCTCTGTGAGGCCGGTCGGTCCCGGCCTCACAGAGGCCGGCTACAGCAACAGATCAATGCGATCCGGTATCAGTGGACGAAGCCGACTACCCGCGGCTGCTGCCGCCGCTGGGGTTCGACCCGTCCACGCTGGTCGTCCGCGCGGTGCCGACCCAGGACTGGGCCGCTGAGGGCTTCGACGGCGTCTGCTGCGTCTCCGCCGAGAGGGTGAGATGAGTCCGACGCGGTTCATCGACTGAAGTCGTTCGACGAGTTCAACCGGCTGCGGGCGGTCATCGTCGGCACCGCGACCGGCGCGAATCACCCGGAGATCGACCGCTTCGCCAACGACGGCTCGTGCGGATGTCCGTCATCACGCCCGGCGCGGGCGGCCGGAGGCGCGGCGACTCGGCCGGCGGTCCGGCCACGGGTCGCCGACGTGCGCGTCGGCCGACCGCTGCCCCTCGGCGATGAGCAGCACCGTCGGCGGCAGCGCGGCCCGCAACCGGGCGAGCGCGGCGTGCGAGACGGCGTTGCGGGACAGGTTCAACACGGCCAGCTTCGTCGGGTCGCGGTGCCCGGCCAGCATGTCCGCGGCGGCATCGGTCAGGCACCCGTCGGTCAGTTCCAATTCCGTCAGCCGCTTGATGAACCGCGCCTTCAACATGGCTTCGATGCCCCGGTCGCCGAGCGTCGAACCGGAGAGGCGAAGGTATTTCAACGCGGGCACCGCCCCGTCGTTGAGCAGGTCCACCACCTCTTCGCGCGGCAACCCCTCCGGCGGCTCCCACTCCGGGTCGTTCGGCCGCGACCGCTCGGCGGTCGGCACCGACAACGACAGCCGCCGTAGCCGCGCCGTGGTGGGGTTGCCGGCCAGCGCGGAGACGGCGAAGTATGTGTCGGAAACCATCGTCATCGCCGTCAACCGGGCATACGTTCGCCCCGCGAACAGCGACTCCGTCGGCAAATAATCGGCGTACAGGTCGAGTTCCGACAGGCGCGGCATCGCCCGCACCCAGGCGTCCAGGAAATGGCCGTAGCTCGCGGGTCGGCCGGGCATGCCGAACCGGAACCGGCGGAGGTTGGCCAGGTGCGGCGAACCGTTCAGCGGTTCGGGATCGATTTCCGTGGAATGAGACTGGAAGACGGTTCCGAAACCGCCGCGCCCGAGTTCCATCGGGTAGCGGGCGATGCCGAAGTCGAGGACGAGTGGGCGACCCCAATACGATGTGATCGGCATCGCGAGGCCGTCGATGCTCAGGTCGCGGAGCATGGCCGCTTGCGGGGCGGAGGCGAGCGCCCGAACGCCGTCCGTACCGAGAGTGATTCCGTCGATTCCCGCGAGCCAGCCGCGCTCGAACCACCACTCCGCGCCAACGTCCTGCCGGCCGGTGCGGCCGTATCGCAACTCTTGCCCGCACCCGCGCAGCAGCAAATCGGCCAGCCCGCCGAGCCACTCTTCGCCGTGGACGCGGAGCAACTCCTCGATTTCCAGATCGAGCGCGGCGCGGTCGTCGGCGGAAAGGGTGTCATCCTCGGCCAGCAGTTGCAGGCGGATGAGTTCGCCGCGCGGGTCGCCCAGTTCCAGCAGGTAATCGGCGTACGCGGCGGACAGCGCGCGGTCGTCCGGCTCGGCCCGTTGCGCGATTTCCAGGATGTCCCGCATCGCCGTTCCTCCGCATAATGCCGGTATGGACATCGTACACGTCAACCTCGGCCCGCGTTCGTATCCCCTCGCAGTGAGCGAGAACGGCTGGGACGGGTTCGGGCCGTTCGCCTACAGCCGTGCCCCCAAAGCCGCGACCGCCGTCGTCGTCACCGACGAGAACGTGCGTCCCATCGCGGACACGGTGACGATCCACCTGAAGGCCGCCGGCTTCCGTGTGGCGCAAGTCGTGCTGCCGCCGGGCGAGGAGACGAAATCGCTTTCCCACGCCGCGACTCTGTACGACCGACTCGCGGCGGCGAACGCCGACCGCAACACCGTCGTCGCGGCTGTCGGCGGCGGCGTCATCGGCGACTTGGCCGGGTTCGCCGCCGCGACCTACAACCGCGGGTTGCCGCTGTTCATGGTGCCGACGACGCTCTTGGCGATGGTCGATTCGTCCGTCGGCGGGAAGGTCGGCATCAACCACCCCGGCGGGAAGAACCTGATCGGGGCGTTCCATCAGCCGGTGGGGGTGTGGATCGACCCCGGCGTTTTGGCGTCACTTCCGGAGCGCGAGTACCGCAGCGGGCTGGCCGAAGTGGTGAAGTACGGCGTCATCCTGGATGCCGAGTTCTTCGCGTTTTTGGACGCGAACGTGCCGGCGATTCTGGCCCGCGACCCGGCGGCGGTGCGGCACATCGTCGCGCGATCCTGCCGGCTGAAGGCGGATGTCGTGGAGAAGGACGAGCGCGAGGAAACCGGGCTGCGGGCGAAGTTGAACTACGGGCACACGTTCGCGCACGCCTACGAAACCGTGGCCGGGTACGGGGCGTGGCTGCACGGCGAGGCCGTGGCGGCGGGCATGGTGGCGGCCTCACGCCTGGCGGAGAAACTCGGCCGCATCCCGGCGGATGTAACCGTCCGGCAGGTGAAGTTGTTGGAAGCGCTGGGGTTGCCGATGGCGGCCGACCCGGCGTGGCCGGCGGACGAACTCGTCGCCGTCATGCGGCGGGACAAGAAGGCCGTCGCCGGAACGCTGCGGTTCGTACTGCCGACGAAGTTGGGCGAAGTGGAGTTGGTGGCCGACGTGCCGGAAGCGCTGGTGCGGGAAGTGTTGGGGTGACAGCGGACGGCGAGGCCGCACGGGAGGGCATGTTCGGGTGGATTCTTCCGGCCTGAAAGGGCGGAAGAATCCACACCGCAAGTCGGTCTCACTTCGTCGCGTAGTCGTCGCCGTTCAAACTGCGCGTCACCGATTCCAGCCACGCCGTCAGCGCCTTTTGCATCGCCTCGGCCCGCTTCGGTTCGGTGGTCAACTGGTTCCGCGCCTCGTTCGGGTCGGCGGCGAGGTCGTACAGTTCCCACGTCACGGCGGCGGCTTTGGGCTTCTCGATCCGGTGCAGTTTCCAGTTCCCATCCAGCCACGCGGCATGACCGGGGAACGAGTCGAGCGGGTATTTCTTCGCGATCTTGCCCGCGTCGGCGAACAACTTCTTCGGGTCGGTCGGCTCGCGGCCGGCTTTCTGTTCGGTCAGCAACTCGTCCATCCACGCCTTCGCCGGGGTGCCCACGCCGGGCGTCGGGTAGTCCCAGAAGCCGACGGGTTTGGTGCGCGCCGTGGCTTTGCCGTCGAGTAGTGGCACCAGACTGATGCCGTCCAGCGGCGGTTGCTTGGCGGCCGTCGCGCCGGTCCATTCCAGCACCGTCGGGTAAATGTCGGACGTGACGCACGGCACATCCACGACGCGCGGCTTCGGGTAACGGGACGGCCATTCCAGCAGCGCCGGCACGAGCAGCCCGCCTTCGTACACCTGCCCCTTGTAACCCCGACGGTTGCCGGACGACCCGAGTTTCGGCAGCGCGCCGTTGTCCGAGCAGTACCAAAGGATGGTGTCGTTCGTCAGGCCGAGGGCCTTGATCTCCGCGCGGATGCGACCGAAGGCGCGGTCCATGCCCGTGATCTCGCCGAGGAAGTCGCGCGTACTCGCGGGCTGATCCGCGTACAGTTTGCGGTCTTCGGGTGTCGCCTTGTGCGGGTTGTGCGGCGAGCCGAACCAGACGACCGCGAGGAACGGCGACTTCTTCGCCGCGCTGTCCCGCATGAACTTCACCGCGAGGTCGGCCGTCACGTCCGAACTGTCGCCCTTGTACTCCGTCGCCTTCCCCTTGTCGCTCAACACCGGGTCGAGGTCGAAGAAGTTGGGGGCCGACACCCACTCGTCGAACCCGAACTTGCCGGGCGTGGCGAGGCCGGCCGCCTGCACCGAGCCGAGGTGCCACTTGCCGAAGTGCCCGGTGCGGTAGCCGGCGGTCTTCAGCACTTGCGGCAGGGTGGTCTCTTGCGGGCGGAGCGGGTGGCCCCATTTGAAGGTGGCCGAGCGGTTCGGGGTGCGGCCGGTCATGACGCTGGCCCGAGTCGGCGAGCAGACCGGCGCGGCGGCGTAGAACCGGTCGAAGCGGATGCCTTCTTTCGCTAGCGCGTCGAAGTGCGGCGTCTTCAAGTGCGGGTGGCCGTTGTAGGCCATGTCGCCCCACCCCTGATCGTCGGCCATCACCAGCACGATGTTCGGCCGTTTCGCCGGCTCCGAGGCCCACGCGAATGAGGACGACAAGAGGGCGAGGGTGAATGCGATTCGGGACATGGTGATTCCTTTAGAGGTGGCGTGACGTTTTGATTGGTTTTAAGACCTCACCCCCCGTCCCCCTCTCCGTCCCGGAGAGGGGGTGTTCAACCCGCACCGGTGGAACGCGCATTCCGCACGGCGGTGTTGAATCACCCAGAAAAACCAAGCCCGGAACGCGGCTGACCGGTAACGTTTCCCGTTTGAACACCCCCTCTCCGTCCCGGAGAGGGGGCCGGGGGGTGAGGTCTTGGAAACCTCACTTCTTTTTCTTCGGTTCGCCGGGCGGGGTGAGGCCGTCGGCCGGCTGGTCCCACAGGCGGTACGGGTCATCCAGCCGCCGCATCTCGGCCAACAGCAGCGCTTCCATCTCGGCCCGCTTCTTCGCGTGCGCCGGGTCGGTGGCGAGGTTGACTTGCCCTTTCGTCGGCTTAGCCCCGGAGTGCGCCATCACCTTCGGGTCGTGGTGTTCGGCCAAAAACTCGTGCGGGTTGTCGGCGAGGTTGAAGAGTTGCGTCTCGTGGATTTTGCCGTTCAACACGTCATACTTGATGAGCTTCCAATCGCCCTTCTTCACGCACCGCATGCCGGGCTTGGTGCCGCCGCTATAGGTGCCGTATAACACGTCCCGGACGGTGTCGCTTGTGCCCATCAAGACCGGCTTGAAACTGGTGCCCTCGTTGCTGTCCGGCGGGTTGATTCCGGCCAAATCGCACAGCGTCGCCAGCGTGTCCAGCAGGTAAACGTTGCCCTTCGCCCGCGTGCCCGCCTTGATGCCCGGCCCGGCGACGATGAACGGTACTCGCCAGGTGTGTTCGTATAAGTTCTGCTTGCCCTGAAGCCCGTGCCGGCCAATCGCCATGCCGTGGTCGGCGGTGTAAATGACGTATGTATTGTCGAGTTCGCCCATCGTCTTCAGCTTGTCGAATACGCGGCCGAGTTGCGTATCAATGTTCTCACTGCATGCGAACTCGCGGCCGAGTTCGTTGCGGATGGTCCGCTCGTCCCGCTTCTCCCACACGCCGCTGACGGCCACTTCGTCCCGCAGGTTCGGGTGCCCGTGCGGGAACGGGTGGGCCGGCAGGTAGTTGACTGGCAGCGCGGGGGCCTTGGCGTTCGCCGGCGGCAGCGTGGTCTTGTCGGTGTGGTTGACCGCGCCGTACTTCGCCAGCAATTCCGGGGTGCCGTCGCGGGTGTCGTGCGGGTGCGAGAAGCCGAAGTAAATGAGGAACGGGTCCGCGTCCTTGTTCGTCTCGCGCTGCGTCAGGTAATCGAGAACCTGTTGACCGTGCCACGCGCTGCCAGTGGCATCGGTGCCGCCGCGCTTGGTCGCGTCCTTCACGACGGTGAATTGCTTGTTCGCGGCGGGGTAACTGTTGCTGACTTTGCACGTCCGCATGGTCTTGTACCCGACGCGGTTGAAGACGGCCGCGAGTGTGTTCTTTTCCAGATCGGGCGGGGACAACTTCTTCTGCGCGGCACCGGGGGCAATCGGCAGATGCCAGACGGTGCGGCCGCTCATGATCATGTGGCGGGACGGCGTGCAGACGGCCCCGGAGAACGACCCCATGTGATACGCCCCGTCGAGCGTCATGCCACGGGCCACGAGGCGGTCAATGGTCGGCGTCTGAAGCGTGGACTTCGGGTTGTACGCCTTCAGGTCGAAGGGTGATTGGTCATCGACCAAGACGAACAAGATGTTCGGCCGTTTGGCGTCGGCGGCGACCGCGACGGCGTTCGCCAGCAGGGCAAGCAGGAGAGCGGTTCGCACGGGGGCGTCCTCGGAGAAGTCCACCCAGGCCTCACGGCCTGGGTGCGTTGACATCGGAGTCATTTCTTCTTCATCAACTCCAACATGGTATCGCCCATGGCCTTGCCGATGCGGTTGAACCAGATGGCGCTGCCCAGGTAATGGTACGGCCGATCCCCGCCGACGAGCTTCCATTGTTCCTGGTTCTTCTGCCACGTCGGGAACAGGTCTTCGGCGGCCTTGTCCACCAGTACATCCGTGCGAATGGCCTTCACGTTGCCCTTGAAGTCCGGCACGTCGTTCATCGCCAGTTGCGCCTTCTGGACGGTCAACATCGCGCCCTTCGCCGGCTGCGACCCGTTCTGTCCCATCACGCCAATAACGACCGGCAGCTTCGGCGCGTGAAGGTCTTTCCGCACGTCTTGGATGAAGTGCGTCATGTTCGAGGCGTACTCGCCCTCCGCACCGTACTGGTCGTTCCACCCCTGAAACCACACCAGCCCGGCCAACTCCAACTTCTTCCCCTTCAGCGCGGGGAACAGGGTGCCGGCGTTGGCGGTCGTCTCCCGCACCTCGGCCATCATGTTGCGGTACGACGACCCGTAGTCCTTCTTGATGTCGGCCATCGTCGGCAGCGGGTCGGTCTTCTTGTTCTTCTCGTTGGCCTTCGTCACCCGGTCTTGCGCCTGCTTCAGTTCCTTGTCCAGCACCTCTTGCGCGGGGAACCCGGCCGACGGCGAGCGGAACAGCTTGTACAGCGAGTGCCCGCCCCACGCGGTCTTGATGAGCAGCACCGGCTCGTCGAAGTGGTTGCCCATGACGGTGCCGAACTCCAACTCGACGCCGGTACGGCCGGGCGACCCGTACCCGACGGTGAGCGGCCCCTTGCGGTCCAGGTACTTGATGAACACGTCGTCGCGGACGGTCCATTTGTCCCCGGTTCGCAGGTGGGCGAAGAGGCTTTTCGTCTTGGAGTCGGTGGCCTGATGGTCGAGCAGGGCGTTGGGCGCTTTGCCCTCCATGTTCGACTGGCCGGCGAGGATGAACACCTTCACCGGCGCGTCGGCGGCGGACAGGTGCGCGGCGACGAGACCGGCGACAACGGGGACGACGAGGAAGCGCATGGGGGAACCTTCGTGGGAGGGGGACCGCCGCGCCGGGCGCGGGGAGGGGCGGATGAGAAGAGTTTTAACCGATGCGGCCGCGCGGTGCGAGCGTCAATTTCGCCACCCGGCGGGCCGCCCCTATGCTGACATCGCCCGCGTTCCCGCTTCCGTTGCCGCCATGACCGCACCCGCCGCCGACCCGACCCGCCGCTGGCTCGCGTTCGCCGTCGCCCTGTTCCTGCTGGGGCTGGCGTGGACGGCGGTCGATATCGCCCTCGACCGGACGCCGAAGCTGCGGCACCGCGCGACCCTCGATTCCGCGTACTTCGCCTTCGCCCTGTGGGTCGGGGCGGCGGCGCTACTGCTCCGCGCGCCGGCCGCCGAGTGGGGCGGGCCGTCCGGGTCGGTGCGGGTGGCACGGTGGTGCTGGGCGCTGGGGGCGGTGATGTTCTGGCTTCACGTCGCGGTCGCCTTCCACTTCGCCCACCGGTGGAGCCACGCCAACGGCATCCGGCACGTCGAGGAAACCTCCGGCTTCGGGCCGGGGCTGTTCGTGTCGTACTTCTTCACGCTGCTTTGGGCGGCGGACGCGGGCTGGTGGACGACCCGCCCGGCGAGTTACGCCCGCCGGCCGCGCTGGCTGGGAATCGGCATCCAGGCGTTCATGGCGTTCGTCGTGTTCAACGGCACGGTCGTGTTCGGCCACACGCCCATGCGGGAGGTGTCGGGCGGCATCTTCGCGGTGCTGGCCGGGGTGCTGGTGGTCGAGTGGTGGAAACCCTGAGAGCGCTTGGCGAAAGGTCCCACGACCCGTCCGCGCGTCTCCCCCGGTTGCTTCACCGGCCGGGCCGGGTATACCAGTGGGGTCGATCCAGACCGGATCGTGACCGAGACGCCAGATGCCCATCCTTCCCCAGTCGCTCTACTTCGACGACCTCGAGTTGAGCGCCGAGTACCAGTCGGTCGCTCGCACCATTACGCAGTCGGACCTGTCCACGTTCGCCGGGTTCAGCGGCGACTTCAACCCGATCCACATCGACCACGAGTTCGCCAAGACGACGCCGTACCGCCGGCCGGTAGTTCACGGGTTCGCGGTGTTCAGCATCGCCAGCGGGTTGGGCACGCAGTCCCCCTGCACCCGCACCGTCGCCCTGTTGCGGGTGTCCGAGTGGACGTTCACCGCGCCGGTGTTCGTCGGCGACACCGTCCACCTGCTCAGCCGAGTTCACGAGAAGACGCTCAAGGGCCGCGGCCGGCGGGGCGAAGTGGTGTGGCACCGCCGCATCCTGAACCAAGACGATCGGGTCGTGCAGGAAGGGTTCATGGTGACACTGGTGGAGTGCCGGACCGCCGCCCGCGTGATCGACGCGGGACGGGATGATTAACCTTGCGTGACCGCCCTTTTCCCGCTATTCCGTCGGCAAACTCGCACGGACGGCGGGGGGGGAACTCATGCGAACGGCGATGCTGACGGTGTTGGCGACTTGCGCGGCGACCGGGTTCGGCTGTAAGTCGGACGGCCGCAAAACCTACGAGCTGCGGTCCCCGCACGTCGAGGAGTTCACCCGACCGCCCGACGAGAACCGGTACAACCACCCGCCGGAGAAGGGGTACACCGCCCCGCCGCCGACGAAGGAATTCCGCCCCGGCCCCGGCGCGATGCAGAGCATGAACCAGATGGGGCAAGGCCTGGGGAACTGAATGTCCGCGTCACCCGATTGGTCCGCCGCGCGGGCGCTCGTCCCGCTCGACCCGACCGTGTGCATGTTGAACACCGGCTCGTTCGGCCCGACGCCGACGCCGGTGTTTGACGCCGTCACCGCCCTCCGCCGGCGGTTGGCCGCCGGGCCGACCGACTTCTTCGTCCGCCAACTCCCGCCGCTGTTGTGGCATGCCCGCGAGCGCACCGCCGCGTTCCTCGGCACCACCCCCGAACGCCTCGTCTTCACGTCGAACGTGTCCGCCGCGATCAACCTGGTCGCGTCCGGGTCGCGGCTGCATTCGCCCGGCGAAATCCTGCTGACCGACCACGAGTACGGGGCGATGGTGTGGTGCTGGGAGCGGGTGGCGCAGCGGTGCGGGTTGACCGTCCGCACGTTCCCGCTGCCGACGATGCCGCGCGACCCGGACGAGATCGTGTCCGCCGCCGTCGCCGCGATGACGCCCCGCACCCGCCTGTTCTTCTTCAGTCATGTGCTGTCGCCGACGGGATTGGTGTTGCCGGCGAAGGCGCTGTGCGACGAAGCCCGAAAGCGCGGCGTCCTCACGGTGATCGACGGTGCCCACGCGCCGGCCATGATCCCGCTGAACGTGGCGGACGTGAACGCCGACTTTTACACCGGCAACCTGCACAAGTGGCTGCTCGCGCCGATCGGGGCGGGGTTCTTGGCCGTCGGGCCGGGCAACGAGGACCGGTTGCAACCGCTGCACGTCAGTTGGGGGTATCACCCGGATCGGTACCCGCTGGGCGAACACGCCGGGCGCGGCGGGCCGGACGACCGCGACGACTACGGCAGCACGCCCCGCACGCGGTTCCTGGAGTACGAGGGGACGCGCGACGTGTGCCCGTGGCTGGTGGTGCCGAACGCCATCGATTTTCAGGCGGAATTGGGGTGGAATGCCGTGCGCGGGCGGATGGCGCAGTTGGCCGAATACACTCGCACGCGGTTCGCCGAACTCGGCCTGAAGTTGGCCACGCCCGCCACGCCGGGGATGCACGGCTCGCTGACGGCGTTCGAGTTGCCGCCCGGCCGGAGCGCGGCCGAATGGCGGAAGTTAGTGTGGGACCGCCGCATCGAGGTGCCGATCATCGAACGGCCGGGGCGGTTGTTGGTCCGCGTCAGCCACCACTTTTACACGACCGAAGCCGAGATCGACACGCTGGCGGACGTGCTGAAGTAGGTCCGTGACGTTGGCGGTAGCAGCTTCCCACCTCTCCCCGCTGGGGAGAGGTCGGCAACGCAGTTGCCGGGTGAGGGGGTCTTTTCCCTTTAGAAATGCAAGA